>Ga0080006_1141522_pt1 | contig 21113 bp, 12 predicted proteins | sample RS3BMetagenome_FD_69209 | JGI IMG/M metagenome (GOLD analysis project Ga0080006, IMG submission 69209) | Ferric oxide microbial mat and aquatic microbial communities from Rainbow Spring, Yellowstone National Park, USA - RS3B (SPADES... ...
CGAGACGATGAACGACCTGCCCCGGCCGACCGTCACCCGGCTGGCCCTGCTCGATGCCTCCGAGGAAACCCACGGCAACATCGTCGGCGTCGGCTTCGCCGACCTCACGACCGAGCGACTCGTCGCCAAGCTCGACCTCAAGCCGTTCTTGACCAATATCCTGACCTCCTGCTGCCTCGAACGAGGGCGAATCCCGATCACCCTGCCGACCGACCGCGAGGTCTTCGAGGCGTCTCTAGGCACGTGCTGGCGCATCGATCCGAACGAGGCCCGAATGGTGATCATTCCTAATACTCTGGAACTGACCACCTTGTGGGTTTCTCCCGCGCTCGAGGCCGAGGTCGAGGCGCACCCGCACCTGGAGCGTCTGGGCGATTACGAGTCCTTGCCGTTCTCGGCGGAGGGGACGCTCGACCAGGAGTCGATGTTCCCGGAGAGCGTCCGGGGGCGTCGGGCGGTCGGGGCTTACGCGGGTCACTGAGGCCTGGTGCGGTCGTCCTCCTTCTTTTGTGGGATCTTCAGGTTCGGTTCATCGGGGCTCATGTTGGCCTTGACATCGGGGAAGGAGCTGTTGGCCTCGGTCTCGGACGAGACGCCCGCTTCGGTCTTGACGAATCGGGGAGTGACGTAAACGTGCTCGGCGACCGTCTCCCCCCGGAGCCTGGCCAGGGCGGCGAGCACGGCTTGCGAGCCCAGCTCGATGAATCGTCCCTCGACGTGGCAGGATTCGCGGTTCGGCGGCGTGACGACCGGGCTGTTCCGGTAGTCGGTGTAGCCGCCGACGAAGACGATCGGCTTGCCCTTGAGCTCAACCCGGGCCAGGGCGCCGGAGACGAGCCCCTCGCCATTCTCGGCCAGGACGATCGAGGTGTCGGGGTTCGCCTTGACGGCCTCGATCACCGCGAGCTTGCCGGCCTCCTGCTGCGATCCATCGAAGGGGACCGTGACGATCTTGCGGAACCCGGCTGCCGCCGATGCCGCCTTGAGGGCCTCGGCCCTCCGGCCCGAGTTCCGGTCGATATTCTTGGTATCGACCAGGATCAGGGCCGTCCCGTCGACCGGTTGCTTCGCCTTTTTCAGGTCCTCGATGGTCGCCCCGACGATCTGCCGGGCGGTCTCCTCGAACGGGGCGAACTCGACGACGGTGAACGGCTTCGACCCTTCGGGGGCGGCGACCGGCTTGTCGATCAGGATGACCGGGACCCCCTTGGCCTCGGCGTCGGCCAGGGTCCGGCCAAGGTCCGGAGAATCCCCCGCGCAGACGATCAAGGCCGAGGCCCCTTCGGCCAGAGCCATCCGGATGATTTCCGGCTGGTCCTTCTCCGACGGAGGCGGCGAAGGGCCCATGATCCGGAAGATGGCCCGCTTGTCGTTCGCCTCGAGCTGGGACCGGTAGGCCCAGGCGTCGAGGTCGCCCGAGAGCGGCCCGGGACTGACGAAGATCAGGAAGTTCGGCTTTGCCGCCGTCGCCTTGTCCGACCTGGAAACCGACTTGATCCGGCTCGGCGGGGCGAACAGGTCCCCGCATCCCGTCGCCACGAAGGGCAGGCCAGCCAGGACGATCCAACAACGCAAGAACGAGCGACGCATCGTCACGAGACCTCCGACCGTTTGGCAAGCCAGCCGACCCCGCGACCGGCCTTCGACCTCTTGATCCTAACGCCTTCATCGGCGATCCACCATCGAGTCGAGTCCCGGGTGGAAGATCTCGCGGATTCTGCCACGGATCGCAAAGTGTGGCCTGTGTGGAAGTCACGGCGCGAACCGCTTGACTTCGGGTCGTTTTTCCAGACGGTCGAGTCTACAATGACCTGCCTGCTCCGGTCGGGTGCCGCCGATGTCTGGCCAGACCGCCCGATCTCTTCCAATCCCCCTCCCCTTCATGTCACCCGATCGTGACGCCGGTTGGCCAGTCGCCCGAGAGTCCGTCTTTCATGGAAAACTCCCATCCTCTGTCGGAAACCTTCGTGCGACGCTCGACGGTCCTTCGGGGGCAGGGTCAGTCATCGATGGTCCTGGACGAGCCTTCCGGGTTCGCGTCGGGCGATGGCCTGGTGGCCCATTACCGGGCGATCCTCAACCAGCCTCAGCTCGACTGGACCGAGCGGCATTGCCTGCTCCGTCGGATCGGCGCGGGGGGCCAGGGGGTGGTCTTCCTCGGCGAGCGTCGGGGGGCCGACGGCTTCCGCCTGCCGGTGGCGCTTAAGGTCTTCTCGCCCGAGCGGTACGAGGATGACCACTCCTACCACGAGGCAATGGGACGGATGGCCCGGGTGGCAGCCCGGGTCGCGCAGATCCAGCAGGACAACCTGCTCGACGTCCAGAACTTCGTCGCTCCGGGCGGGGTCCGGGTCATGGAGATGGAGTGGATCGACGGCTATGACCTCCGTCGGCTCCTGACGCCCGGCATCCTCTCGCGGGCTCAAGCCCGGGTCGGCCCCGAGCGCTGGGCTTATCTCAATGACGTGATCGTGACCGCCGGGGTGGTCCAGCCCCGGCTCAAGCCCGGGATCGCCATCGCGGTGCTCCGCGAGTGCCTCGCGGCCCTGTCGAGCCTGCACCGCGAGGGGATCATCCACGGCGACATCAAGCCCTCGAACATCATGCTCAAGCGGACCGGCAACGCCAAGCTGGTCGATATCGGCTCGGCCTTCCTGATCGACGACCCGCCCGAGCACCCGACCTGCACCCCGAGCTACGCCGCGCCCGAGGTCCTCGACGGTCAGGACGGCTCGGCCCGATCCGACCTGGCCAGCCTCGGTTATGTCCTGGTCGAGATGCTCTCGGGCGATCCCCCGTTCGCCGGTCTGAGCCGGATCGACGAGCTGAAGCGGGCCAAGTGGGAGATCCTCGACCGGCTCCGCTCGATCGTCCCCGAAGAGGTCGCCCGTAACGAGCTGTTGATGGGACTGATCACCGGCCTGATCAACCCCGACCCCGACCGGAGGTTTCCCGACGCCCAGGCCGCCGACCTCGTCGAACGAGGCGCGGCGAGCTTCCAGAGGCAGCTCGTCAAGGGGAACCTCGCCAGCGAGTACGACAACGAGATCCGGGTCTGGCTCGAAGAACTCCACGACGACAAGGACCCCGGCTCGTCGCAGGCCGCGCCTCGGGTCGAGCCCCCGGCCGAGGGTTCGCAAAGCCTGCCGGTCGAACCGGAAGGGACGACGGTCTCGGTCTTTATCGAGGACGTCGCCCCTTGAAATCAGGCTCGGGCTCTCCGGGCGATCCAGTCCGCCGCCCCCAGCCGCTCGAAGATCGCCAGGGCCTTCGCGATGGAATCGGGGCGGGCCGGGTCATCGGGGTCGAGCGATTCCGCAAATTCGTGGTGGGCGAGGGCCTGCTCGAAGGGCATCGTGGACGCCTCGGCGAGCCGGATGGCCTCGGTCAAGGCCCGACGGGCCCGGCTGGTCCGGCCTTCGAGCCGGTAGGCTTTGCCCTCGCAGATCCGGACCCGGGGCCATCCGATCGGGTAGACCCGGGCGATCCGCCGGAGCGATCCAATCGACTGCCAGGCGAGTCGCCTCGCGACGGGTCCCTGGCCCGCCTCCCAGAGGGTCAGGTAAGCGTCGGTCATTCCGGCATAGCCTTCAAGACTATAGGAAACCATGGGAGGCGATTGATGGATGATCCGGGCGGTCTCGTCGGCGAAGCGTCGGGCGTTGGACCAGTCGTGTCGGCGGGCGTGGAGCAGTCCGAGCAACCCGGATCGGAGAATCCGGTCGCCGTCGCCGAGCGCTTCGATCGGCAGGGCGAGCGATCGTTCGAGAAGCTCGAGAGCCTCGTCGATCCGGCCCAGTCGGAGGAGGGACTTGGCTCGACCATGAAGACTCCAGGCGAGGGCCTGGTCGTGCTCGCGGAGGTCGGCGACCTCGCCGAACTCGCGGAATCTGCGGATCGACTCGTCGAAGTGACCGAGGCAGAAGTCGAGCCTGGCCAGTTCACCCGACGACTCTTCCCAGCGTCTCAGGTCGCCGAGCTTCCGGTGGATCGCCACGGCTTCTTCGAGGCTGGCCCGGCTCCGGTCCCATCGGCCCACGCCCAGGTCATACATCCCGGTCAACTGGACGACCCAGGCCCGGCTTCCCAGGTCCTTGATCCGCCCGGCCATGTCCATCGCCCGATTCCGATAGACCTCGGCGAGCGGGTGGAAGGGCACCAGGCCGCTGGCCACGCACATCACCGCCAGCGCCCGGGCCAGCTCCGGCGAGGCCCCGTCGGGCTCCGCCAGGTTGAGTGATCGAAGCGCCGCATAAATGCCGATTGGTTTGTTCTGATCGAAGTAGCAGAGCTGCCCGACGAGTCCGAAAGCCGAGGAAGCGAGCCGTCTGGTGTCGCGGGCCCGGGCCTCGGCTGACTCCTGGCCGACCGGCGAAAGGGGTCGAGCCCTGCCTGGTTTCATTCGCCGGAAGGCCTGTGACGCGATCTGGGCGAGGAAGGTCATGGGAAGTCGGAGGAGGGTCGGGACGGGCTTGCCGAGCAAGGCCAGCGCCCTGCCGACGTGTTGCCAGCTCTGGCCGAGGCGGCCGAGGCTGAGGGACGCTTCCCCCATCAGATATTCCCATCGGGCCTCTCGCGAAGGAGCGAGGCCCGGGGCGACCCTGGCCTGGAAGGCGACGGCCTGCTCGAAGAAGCCGACGGCCTCGCGGTAGGCCCCGTCGCGGTAGGCCCGATCTCCGGCCCGTTCCAGGTAGTCGATCGCCCGATGTTCCTCACCGGCCATCGACCAGTGGTAAGCCAGGAGCGGGTCCAGCGTCGAGAGGTCGATGTTCTGGGTCCGCTCGTACCAGAGAGCGACCTCATGATGCAGCTTCATCCGCTGGGCGAACGGCAGAAGATTATAGACCACGTCCCGGGTGATCACGTGGCGGAAGATGAAGGACAGGTCGGGCTCGGGCTTCGCTCGGAGGATCAGTTCGAGCCGCGAGAGCGAATCGAGGTACCGGGGCACGTCGGGGCGGTCGGGCTCGATCGGATGGACGTCCCGGAGGAGCCGGAGCGAGAACAGCCGGCCGATCACGCTGGCCACCTTCAGCGCCATCTGCTCGGAGGGGGGGAGCCGGTCGATCCGGTCATTGATGATCCCCTCGACGCTGTCCGGGATGCCCAGGCTCGCCAGGTCGACCCCCGGCACGACCCGGCACTCCCCGGCTTCGAACTGAAGCAGGCCGGCATCCCGGAGCGCATAAGACAACTCCTCGCAGTAGAGCGGACTTCCCTGCGCCCGGCCGAGGATCAGGGCTTCGACCGGCGGGGGGGGGGGGGCCACTCCCAGGCGGTCGCGGGCCAGCGCCAGCATGTCCTCGTCCGGGAGGCTGCCCAGGCTGAGGATCTCGTCGGCCATCTGGAGAAGGGACTCGTGCTCGATCGGGAAGGTCGAGGTCATCGGCCGGGACGCCACCACCAGCAACGACCCCGCCATTCCCCGAGGGATTCGCAAAGCCAGGGACCACGAGGCCGAATCCAGCCAGTGAGCGTCATCGAGGACCAGAAGCGTCGGCCTCGACCCGGCGACCCGACCCAGGAGCCGGAGCAGAAGGTCATTCGTGTTGTCGAGGCGGACCTGCCCGGTCATCGGCGCGGTCTGCTCGTTCTCGGGCAGGTCGAGCGCCAGGACCGGGTTGAGCAGTGGGGCCAGCGCGACGGCCTCGGCGTCCTCGCCGATCCAGGCGATCGGGTCGGCGTCGCCAAGAAGCGACCGGAAGAGGGGGCGCCAGGCATGATAAGGGCTCGACCGCTCGATCGCATCACCGGCACCGATCAGGGTGGCGACCCCTCTCGCCCCGGCCTGATCGACCAGCTCGGCCAGCATTCGTGACTTGCCAATCCCGGGCTCCCCCTCGATGACGACCAGACCCCCCCGCCCTTCCCTCAGGGCGTCGAGCCGGCCGATCAGCCGTGACCGTTCGATCGCCCGGCCGACCGCGGTCCGGGACTCGCCGCAACCGCTGATCTCTCGGAGCGGTCGGAAGAGATGCACGAGCCCTTCGATGTTCTTCAGAGGCCGGGGAGGCAGGGTCTCGAAGTCGAAGCAACCCCGGGAGACCCGGGTCGTCTCCTCGTCGCAGAGGGTCTCCGATCCCGCCCGGGCCGCCTGCATCAGCCGGGCGGCGAGGTTGACCACCCGGCCCATCATCGTGTACTCGCGACGTCGGGCGTTGCCGATCTCCCCGCAATAAACCCGGCCGCTCGCGATCCCGATCGAGCACTCGACCCCGATCGCCCGCAAGCCGTCGCGGATCTCCGCCGAGGCCCGGATCGATCGCCTCGCATCGTCCCGATGCGCCAGGGGAGGCAGGCCGAACGCGGCGACCAGGGTGGTCCCTTTCTCGTCCACGCTCACCTTGTTCAGGCTTCCTTCATGGCGGTAGAGCCGGTTCTGAACGAGCCGGACGATCTCCCGGGCCAGTCGATCGGCGCCGGGGGCGTCGAGGTCCAGAAGCGGAACGTTGATGAACAGGACGGTCAGTCGCCTCAGCTCGGCGAGCCATCGCTCCTGGCCGGCGTCGAGCCTCGCCCGGATCGCGCCGGGGACGAACGACCGGACCGTCTGAGCCAGATCGTCAGTGATCCGGGACGACTCGATCGGTCGAGGGGCGATCGGTCGGATCTCGCGAAGTCGGACGAATCCCCGGTCGAGCGGATCGCCGAGAGACCCCTCGCGGACCATCGCCCAGGCCTCGGTCGAGAGCACGACGTCCCCGGCGCCGGCCAGGTGCTCGGCCTGGCCCATCTGGACCAGCGGGGACCCGACCAGGAGCCAGTCCCATCGCTCGCGCTCGCCGCCGACGAACACCGAGGCCACCTCGCCGGCCCCGATCCCGACCTTGGAGCTGAGCCGGACCCCCTCGGCCACCCGGTAATCTTGCAAGGTCCGCTGGATCGCCAGACCGCAGGCCGATGCTCTCAAGGTGCTCGATTTCGGCGAGTCACCGGCCGAGGCCGGCCAGAGCGCGATCACGGCATCGCCGGCCATCTTGACCACGTCGCCGCCATGCGCCGCGATCAGCTCGATCAGCCGGTCGAAGTAAGCGTTGACCGCGTCACTGAGCAGCTCCGACCCCTTCGACCCGAGCAGGGCCAGCCGCTCGGTGAGGACCGTGAAACCCTGGATATCGGCGAACAGGATCGCGCCTTCTCGCCGATCGACCTCGAGATCGGCCAGAGTCGAAAACCCACTCCGCAGCCGCTCCTGGAGCATCGCGGGGATATACGTGGACAGCACTTCGAGGGACGCGGACATCGATCCGAACTCCGGGCTCCCCGACGGATTGATCTCCCCACCCTGGATACGTCACGGGCATCCGATCGGGACATCGGTCCCGGTCGGCCCGCTCAGCTCCCCTCGGGGACGGTCTTCGAGACCTGCGGGCTGGGCGGGAGGCGGAAGCGATCGACCGGGTCGGGCTTCGATGGGTCGAACGGGGGGAGGGTCGGATCGAGGAACTTCGCCAGGTCCAGATTCGCCGACCTGATCCCCTCGACGACGCACCGGGCCAGCTCGTAGCTACCATAATTGTTGTGGTGGGTGTTGTCCACGAAAGCCTTCTTCGACCCCTCGACCCCCAGGGCTTCATAGAACGGCTTGCTCAGGGCGTTGAGGTCGATCAAGGGGACCTGCTCCTCGCGGGCGACCTGCCGGACCGCCTCGGGGTAGTCGCCCAGGTTGTTGACGACCCGGCCGTCGGGACCGAAGGCCCGGCGGCTGACCGGGGTGACCAGGACCGGCCAGGCCCCACGCTTGCGGGCTTCGGCCACGTAACGCTTGAGCGAATCCTTGTAGGTCGTGAACGCCCCGACCCCGGCCCCTCGCTCCTTCTGGTCGTTGTGGCCGAACTGGATCAAGAGGTAATCCCCCGGCCGGATCGTGCTCAGGATCTTGTCGAGCCGATGCCCGGCCTGGAAGCTCCGGAGCGACTCGCCCGACTCGGCATGGTTGGCCACGACCACCCCCGGGCCGAAGAACCGGGGGAGCATCTGCCCCCAGCTATTCCAGGGCTCGCGAGGCTGGTCGGCCACCGTCGAGTCGCCCGTGAGGTAAACCGTCAAGGCATTCTCGACCCGACGGATCTCGACCCCGCCCACGCACGGATGCGCATCGTTGAATTCGAGGGTCAGCTTGCCGTCCCAGTGGAGCACGTCGGCCTCCCGGGCCTTCAGCTTGACCGAGCCGCCCGTTGAGATCGCCGGGGTCCGGACGTTGACCAGGAAGGTCGGCTCCGCGAACTGGCCGGGACTGGTCCGGAGGCCCTTGATCATCAACCGCCGCGACTCCGACTTCACCGTCGTGACCGACTCGCCCGACCGGTCGCCGAGGATCAGCTTGACCTCATAATTCCCCTCGGGAACCGTGGCCGAGAACAGGAAGGGTTGATCCGACGTGCAATAGTCGTCGCGGAGCGGGTCGCTGCCGCCTCGGTCGACCCCGACGACCTTCGAGCCAGGCTCGAAGCCGAAGCCTCGCTCTTTGGTATAAACCGTCGATGGCGTGACCTTGACGTGGCCGGTCGCGACCGGACCGGGGCCGAAGTCGAACCGGAGGGTTTCTTCGGCCCGAGCGGTCGAGCCGGTCAGCCCGGCGTGAACAAGGGCCATCGTCAGTAGCCCGGCGGATCGAATCAAGTTCAGAATCATCGACCGCTCCTCAGGAGGTCTCGTCGGAAGTCGGGTCGGGGGCCATCCGGTTGGCCACTTCCTGCTTGATCTGGTTGACCCGCTCCCGCTCGGGACGCTTTTTATAGGCCGGATCGAGCGGGTAGCAGCCCGAGACCATCCCGTTGCGGGGGGCGGTCGTGCAGTCACTGAAGGTCCGGCAGATCCGCTTGCGGACGAGCGGTCGACCGGCCAGGGTGTCGGCGGGAAGCTCGGGGTAGGACAGGACCATCCGGCCCAGCCCGACGAAGTCGACCCCGCCGTCCCGGACGGCCCGCTGACCCACGAACGGGAGCCACTCCTGAAGGTAAGAATAGCCCGAGCCGACGATGGCGAGCTTCGGATGCCGGGCCTTGAGCCAGGCCGTCGCCGCCAGGTGCCGGGCCACGCCGATCAAGGGCTCCTCGGGCGGGAGATAGCCGTCCGAAGGCGGAAAGGCCGCGGGCCGGATCACATGAGGGTTGTAATAAGGGCTCCCCGCCGTCGAGCAAAGCAGGTCGATCCCGAGGTCTTCGAGCGTCGTCAAGAACTCCGAAACCTCGGTCAGGTCATAGCCGAGCCCCGTCCCGTCGCCGCCGAAGGCGAAGCGGTATGGACCCTCGGCGGCGGGCTCGCCCAGACCGTCGGGACCCATCCGGAACGGCACGAGGTCGAAGACGCTCAGGCGGACGCCGATCTCCAGGCCGGGGACCTCGGCACGGATTCCTTCGACGATCTCGCGGAGGAACCGGCTCCGATTTTCCAGGCTCCCTCCGTACTTTCCCGGTCGGTCGTAGCCCGAGAGGAACTCGTGGCCGAGATAACCGTGGCAATGCTTGAGATCGACAAACGCGAATCCCGCCTCGGAGGCCAGCCGGGCGGCCCGGATGAAGTCCTCGATGAGCCGCCCGATCTCGTCATCGGTCAGGATCGGCCCATCGTCCTCGACGCCGACGACCCGGTCGAGCACCGGATGGCGGTAGGCGATTCTCGGCTCGGGCTTCTTCTTCTCGGTCGGCCGGGCGAACCGGCCCGAATGCGTCAGTTGAAGGCCGATCAGGAGGTCATCGGTCGAGCCGAAGCTCTCGGAGTGAGCCTGGACGAGGATCTCGCGAAGCCCGGCGATCGCGCCCAGATTGGCCTCGTTGATCATGACCTGATTGGGGTTGGCCCGGCCGTCGGGCCGGACGGCGACGGCCTCGCCGCCCCAGATCAGCTTGGCCCCGCTGAGGCCGAAGTTCCGCCACCGGGCCCGGGTCAGGTCGGTGGGTCGTCCGTCCTCGGTGCCGTCCCACCCTTCCATCGGCAGGATGGCGAACCGGTTGCCGATCGTCCCGGTCGGGCGATGGTAGGGACGCGCCAGGGGCGCGTCGGGGCCGGTCTCGATCGCCTCGTCGACGGGCAGTTCGACCCCGATCGAGGCCAGATGCCCGCGGAACTCGTCCAGGGTCTTGATCGTGGCCATCCGTCGGGCTGCCATCGCGTTCAGACCCCCACAAGGACTTCGAGCCGGCGGTTGATGTCGAGCAAGATTTCCCGGTCACTGAGCGGCCGGCTCGGGCTCTCGGGATGGGTCCGGTCGCTGGCGATCCACCCTTTGAGGTGGAGGAACATCGCGGCCGAATGCTTGTAAGCCGGGACGGGCGGCCGGAAGGCCAGGAAGCCGAGATACTGGAGCAGGTCGTTGATCTCGTGAAAGGCGGGGTCGCCCGCCAGCCAGGCGGCATCGCGCCGGGCAAAGGCCATCGGGTCGAAGGTGCTCAGGCCCAGGAGGTAGTCGCTGCCGTACATGACCATATCAATGGCCAGGTCGTTGCCGGTATAGACCCGGAAGTCGGGCCGGAGCCGGTCCCGCTCGATCAGGCGGAGCCACTCCGGTTCGCGGTGGAGCGAGGAGTGCTTGGCACCGACACACGAAGGGATGCCCATCAGACCTCGATAAACCTCGATCGAATAGATCCGGCCAAACGGCGTGAAGGCCGTGCCCAGCTCGAAGGCGATGAACCGGTCGACCTGCCGGCCGATCGCATCATAGGCCCCGAGCAGGGCCTCATCGTCGAGCCCGGTCAGGCCGTGCGACTGGAAGATGACCGGAGTCCCGCCGTGCTCCTGGATCTGGTCGGCCTGGCGAAGGTAGCTTTCGAGGTCGAATCGAGCCCCCTTCTGGTCGCCGACGAAGGCCCCGGCCAGGAACGGTCGACCGCCGAGAACCTCCCGGGTCTTCCGGAGGACCTCGACGCGAAGTTTCTCGACGATCAGGTTAGCGTAGCCGGTATCCATGTTGACCGCCGGGATCAAGCCCGAGTCGGCGGTCCGCAAGGTGTGGCCGACGAACCCGGGCCAGTCGACCGACCCGTCCCCCTCGAACGGGAGGAGGATCGCCGACGCCCCCTCGATCTTGCGTCGAGGGCGGATCATCGCAATCGGGTCGAGGTTGGCCTGGGTTGTGGACACCGGTCTCACCTCGTCCCGCTCGAAAAGAGCGACCAGGGTCGAGCCCGGAGGTCCTTCAGGAGTCCCCGCATCCAGGCGTATTCGGGGTGGGCTTTGAGGAAGTCCTCGGCGATGAAGTCGGGGGCGTTCTGGTGGCCGATGGCCGCCCAGAGCTGCATCTTGCCGGCCAGTTCGGCGTCGATCACCTTCGACTGGACCGTCCCGCCGGGGAAGTAGGGACCCCAGTCCCACTCGGGGACCCCTCGGGGCGAGGTCTCGACCACGCCGGTCAGGGTTCGCTCGTTCGCGCCTGGTTTCCCTTCGAAGGCGTCGAAGACGTCGGTCTCCATCGCCTTGCCGACCTCGACGTCAATCTTCCCCTTGTTCGATTCCATCAACTGCCCCCACCGCTTCCGCCGGGCGTTGGGCGACGACTTCGGGTTGGTCGGATCAAACTTGGTTTCCAGCTTGATCAGGGCTTCGCCCTCGGGGAAGTTCGAGCCGACGAAGCCGCCGTCCCTGGTCCGCTTGAGGGTGTGCTCCTTCAAGCCGAGTTCGAGCTGGGCGACCTCGCCGGTCTTGGTGTCGCCGATGAGCCAGTCGTTGGCATAGCCGCCGTTGTTCCCTTCGAGCATGATCCGGGCGAAATCGTCGATCGACCGGGCGTACTGCATGGCCTTGCGCGACCGGACGAACTCGGGCTTACCGTTGGGGTCCCACCCCTCGAACTGGGTGATCGTGGTCTCGGTGACGACCAGGCCGGCGTCATTGACGGCGAAGTCATCGTCGCTGGTGATCACCCCGGGCATCCCGTCCATCAGGAGCCTCTGCCCCTTTTCGGGCTTGAGGTCGAAGATGATGTTCCAGCGGGTGCCGATGACGTAGCCGGTCCAGTTGTTGTGACCCATCACGATCCGGCCGTCCTTGGTCCAGCTTCCGGTCGCGATGAAGGCCGAGCAATTGCCAGGGGCGTGGGCCTCGGGCTTCTTGCCGTGCTTCTTGTCGAACCAGGGGGCGTAGTAATAAGGAAGTTCCATGATCGCGTTGAGCGCGACGATGTCCCAGAGGTCGGCCTTGACCCCCTTCGCCGTCAGGCCGTCGACGATCCCCTCGATCTCGACTCGGTACTCGGGGTCAACCCCCTTCCAGAGCATCTGCTCGGACGCCTCGCGATAGAACGACCAGCCGTGGCCGGTGGTCCGTTCGAGGAACGGCTTCGTGACTCGGAGGAGGTCGTCGATCTCCGCCGCCAGGAGATACCCGTGCTGATAGCCGATCGAACCGGGCGAGCCTTCGAGACGGACGTGGATCCAGCCGTCTTTTTCCGAGCGGCTTGATCCCTTCAGGCGAGCCGGGTCTCCCTCGGCCTGAACCCTGGGAGCGACTCCGACGATCAGGAACGCCAACACCGCCAGGACTGTCGTGATTCGCCGCATATCCATTCCTCGAATCGAAGATCGTCATCTCCTTCTCCGGCCCTGCGACTGTACCGCCCCCGCTGGCTCGAAGCAATGACCCTCGACGGTCGGATCCGCCCCGGGTCGCTCTGGTTTGAAAAGATGCCTGGCGCGTCGATTTGGCGATTTCTCGGGGCCTTGACACTTGCGACCCGGCCCGGGCTGACGTATCATTGATAAGAAGCATTCACCGTTGAAGATCGAGCGACGTGGCTGATCGCCCTCAATGGCCCGACTCACCTGGAGCTGCCTCCCGATGCGCATCCGAACCGTCCGAACCCTGGCGACCGCGTCTTTTCTCGCCGCCGGCCTGATCGCCTTCCCCGGTTGCAACACCGAGAATCCGGACGGAACCAAGACCAACCTCGGCAAGGCGGAAGACAAGGCCAAGGACATCGAGAAGAAGGTCGAGGCCGAGGTCAAGAAAGACGCCGCGATCGTGGGCGAGAAGCTCAAGGAAGGCGTCGACGCCACCGGCAAGGCGATCGAGAAGACCGGCGAGAAGCTCGAGACCGATGGCAAGGCCGCGGTCGAGAAGCATGTCGGTGAGAAGGCCGGAGCCGTCGTCGAGAAGGCGGGCGAGGCTCTCGACAAGAGTGGCGAGAAGATCCAGGAATCGGTCAAGCCCAAGAATTGATCCCGGGTCGACCGAAGCCTGTCGGGCGATCCCGATCCAGACGACCCCGGCCCGCGCCGGGGTCTCTCGTTTTCATGATTCGTCCTCCTCGACTTCGCCGAAGGATGGGCTCCTCACCACAACCCTGGCCCCGAGGTCTGAATCGGCCATGACATCCATCGGCAAGTACATCGTTGAACTGATCGGAACCTTCTTCCTCGTCCTGACCATCGGCCTTTGCGTGGTCAAGGGAGACCCCGGCGTGATCGCTCCCCTGGCGATCGGCTCGGTCCTGATGGTGATGGTCTACGCAGGCGGGCACATCTCCGGCGGCCATTACAACCCGGCGGTGACCCTGGCCGTCTGGATCCGGGGGCGTTGCGCGACCGCCGACGTCGTCCCTTACTGGATCGCCCAGTTCGCCGGAGCGGCCCTGGCCGGGCTGACCGTGACTTACCTCCGGGGCGACTCCGGCTCGCCGGGCCCCGACCCCAACATTCCCAAGGTCGCCCTGGTCGAATTTCTCTTCACGTTTGCCCTGGCGTATGTCGTCTTGAACGTGGCGACCTCGAAGGCCACGGCGGGCAACTCGTTCTACGGCCTGGCGATCGGCTTCACGGTCATGGCGGGAGCGTTCGCCGTCGGCTCGATCTCGGGTGCCGCGTTCAACCCGGCCGTCGCTCTCGGCGTCACGATCATGAACCTGGTGAAGCTGAGCGTCGTCTGGATCCACCTGGTCGCCGACCTCGCCGGAGCCGCGGTCGCCGCCCTGCTCTTCAAGTTCCTCAATCCCAACGACAAGTGATCGGATTTTCTGGCCCTTGAGCCGATCCCGCTCCGGCAGCCCAATCGAATCGGGCTTGCCGGAGGGGGCTGGTGCGCCTTCACCTTCGGATTATCCCCTGTCGCTTTCTGGCTCGCCCTTGCGTTTGGCGTGTTCCCTGCCTAAAATACTGAGCCCAGCCGCTCTTGAATCGATCCGATGAGGCCGGTTTCGCTCCCGCCAGACCTCCCGCCTGCCTCACTTGCCCTTTGTGAGACTCCCGAACGCCATGATCCGCCTTATCAATGCGCGAAAGAACTTCGGTCGTCAGACGTTGTACGACGGCGTCGACGCCTCGATCGTCCGCGGCGAGCGGATCGGGATGCTCGGCAAGAATGGCGCCGGGAAGTCGACGCTGTTCAAGGTCCTGATGGGGATCGACCACCTTGATGGGGGCGAGCTGCTCCGCGACCGGAAGATCTCGATCGGCTACTTGCCCCAGGAAATCCACCCGCTCAAGACCGGCACCGTCTTTGAGAACATGCTGGCCCACCTCGGACCCTGGACCGAGGCCGACCGCAACCTCAAGGAAGTGATGGCCGGTCTGGAAGTCGGCGACCCCAAAGCTCTCGATCGGTATGACGACGCCCTCGAAGCGTTCCTGACGGCGGGCGGCTACGAGATGGAGTCGCGGGCCAAGGCGATCTTGCTGGGCCTCGGGTTCTCGGTCGCCTCGCTCGACGCCCCGGTCGCCACGCTCTCGGGCGGCTGGGCGATGCGGCTGGCGCTGGGCGGGATGCTCGCGTTCGAGCATGACCTGCTCCTGCTCGACGAGCCGACGAACCACCTCGACCTCCTGAGCGTCAAGTGGTTCGAGGACTTCCTCCGGTCCTACCCGGGCGCGATCCTGATCACCTGCCACGACCGAGACTTCCTCGACCGGGTCATCAACAAGACCTTCGAGCTGGAGATGGGCAAGCTGCACATGTACAGCGGAAATTACTCCGCATACCTGCCGCAGAAGGACCACCGGATCAGCATCCAGCAGGCCGCGTTCGACGGGCAGCAGAAGAAGATCAAGGAGATGCAGGACTTCGTCGACCGCAACAAGGCCCGCGCCTCGACGGCCAGCCGGGCGCAGAGCCGCCTGAAGGCGATCGACAAGATCGACCGGGTCGAAGCCCCTCAGACCGACTCCTCGACCATGCGGATCAAGCTCCCCGACCCTCCCCGGAGCGGTCAGGTCGTCGCCAAGCTCGACGACATCGGCTTCGCCTACGGGACGAAGGTGGTTTATTCGAGGCTCGATCTCGAAATCCAGAGAGGCGAGCGAGTCGTCCTTGTCGGCCCCAACGGCGCGGGCAAGACGACCCTGATGAAGCTCCTGGCCGGCGTTCTCCAGCCGACCAGGGGCGCGGTTGAGCTTGGCTCGAACGTCTTCGCGACCTACTTCGCCCAGCACCGGGTCGAGGCCCTGAACCTCAAGTCGACCGTCCTGGCCAGCCTCCGCGAGGTCCACCCCGGCCTGCCCGACGGCAACCTTCGCGGGATGCTCGGCGCCTTCCTCTTCAGCGGCGATGCCGCCGACAAGCCGGTCTCGGCCCTCTCGGGCGGCGAGAAAACCCGGCTCTGCCTGGCGAAGATCCTCACCGTCGCCCACAACTTCATCATGATGGACGAGCCGACGAACCACCTCGACATCGCCAGCCGCGACGTCCTCGAAGAGGCTCTGATCGGCTACCAGGGCTCGCTCTGCTTCATCTCGCACGACGAGCACTTCATCCGGGCCGTCGCCACCAAGGTCATCGAGGTCGACTCGGGCAAGCTCACCGTCTACCCGTGCAACTACGAAAGCTATCTCTACATCAAGTCGAAGGCCGAGGTCATCCCCGGCGACTGGCGATCGCTGCTGTCAAAGGGTGCCAAGAAGCCTGACAGCTTGCCGATGAATCCGCCCAAAGCTTCGGAGGCTCCGGCTAACAAAGCTCAGGGCAGCAAGAAAGCGGGCAAGGTCTCGGCATGAACCCTTGCCGCTGAAGGAGAAGCCCCTCCGATCCACGGATCTCACGGAGTCGGCTGGAAGTCGACTCCGAAGAGACCGTACCAGGCCCGGAGTGGTGCGAGTTCCGTCTTTGCTCGGGATGAGGCGGCAGGAATCATCACACGTCGAGGAGCGGCGAGCGCGACCAGTTGCGGGATGTCGAACGACTCCAGCAGCCCGAAGCAGAAGCTGGTCGGAGATTTCTCGATCAAGGTCTTGGCCTCGATCGGCTCCTTCAGGCTGGCCGGGGCCCCGCTGAGTTCGAGGTCGCCGATCGCCTGAGGTTCGAGGCCGGCAGCCACGAGAGCGGTGACCGAGGACGAAGGGCCGAAAGTCAGGATCGAGACCAGGGCGGAGGACTTGCTCGACGCCCACCGGCTCACGCTTGAAAGCTGTGAGGCCAGCAAGCCTAGCGGTCGCTCGCCGACCGTCGAGACGTAGAGGTTCCAGAGCCAGGCCCGCTCGGCGATCTTCGACTCACCCTTGTCGAACAGGTCGACCGCCACGACGCGCTGGCCTTTGTCCAGAAGCATCTTCACGGCCGATCCGGCATCCTTCCGACCGGCGTCGAAGAGGACGATCGTGGTTCCTTTGGGCTCGCCCTTCGCGAACTCGACGGCGGGGAGGGTCCAGGTGGTGTCGGCGTGAAGCTTCCAGAAGGTGACGTTCAGGCCGTCCTTCGACTCGGTCGCGACCGACTCGGGCCGGATCGTATAACCATGCGACCGGACGACCCGGCCGAGCAGGTCGCGACGGCTGGTCTGCCAGGCGAGGGCCGCGGCCTTGTCGGTCGGCAGGGCGGCGTCGCGGGGGAGGTCGCGGGCGAGGCCCATGGCGAGCGAGTAGAGGCTCGCCTGGTCGGGAGGTAGGGCGACCTTGAGCTGGTCGACGGTCTTGACCTCGGCGTCGGAAGGGATCTCCTCGGCCGAGTAACCGGGCTGGCCGGAGAAGAACTCGTCGCCGAGCATCCGGTAGAGGGCCTGGCGGTTGTCCTTGAGATAATTGTGCGTGCCGGGATCGTGATTGATGTGGGTCCGGAGGTGGGATTCGCGACCATAGAGCTTGTAGACCGGCGTGGCGGCTTCCAGGAGCGGCGCCGGGGCGTGATCGGCGGCGAAGCAGCAGTTGTCTTTGGCGTTGAAGGTCAGGAGCGCGGCTCTGGGGGCGAGCATGGCGGTCATCAGTGAATAGTCGGTGACGGTTGCCAGATCAACGGGCGTCTGCTCGGAATCGCCGAGGTCGGAGGCGAACCGGGAGCGGGTCAGGAAGCTCGAGTAACCGGCGACGGGGGCCGTCAGGGCAACTCTCGGGTCGAGCGCACCGAGGAAGATCGTCTGCCAGCCTCCGCCAGAGAGCCCGGTTGCCGCGATCTTGCCGGGGTGGACGTTCTCATGCGCCAGCAAGACATCGACGCCCCGGGTCTGGAGCGAGTAAAAGACGGAGACGCCGCTGGTCCCGCAGAGGTCGAGGTGGTTGAGCAGGCCGTGGTTATTCTCGGGAGACTTGAGCTGCCCCATGCCGATCCAGTCGACATTCAGGGCGATCATCCCCCGCTTGGCCAGGTTGATGCAGCGAATTTGCTTGTAGTCGGCGAACATCCCCAACGGGTCGTGGCCGTCGAAGTTGAGGACGGCCGGGACCTTGCCTTCAAGTTTCTCGGGTTCGTAGAGCAAGGCGGGAACCCAGTAGCCCGGCACGGCTTCATACCGAAGCTTCTTGATCCGGTAGCCGGGTCCGCCGGGGATGGTCTCCTGCCACTCGACGCGGGTCGGCGCGTCGCGCCACTTCGCGGCCTCGCCCCGGTAAACGACCTGACGGAGGGTCTCGGCTCGCATTCGATCGGCCTGCGCCTGCCAGGACGCAATGTCCCGGACCTCGGGCATCCGGGGGACCTTGGCCTCGGCGAACATCCGGACCTCGGTCAGCCCCAGATCCGGGCCAATGATCCGCCGGGTCAGGGCCTCGCCGATGACCGCCGACGGGTCATCCGCCCCCCGACCGACCGGCGCCGCCAGGACCAGAACGCACAACGCAAGCCAGGCTCGCCGACTCATGATCGCATACCCCGTTCATAAAAATTCGAGACATTGATGCGGAGGGTTGGCTGAAGAGATCAGGGCTGGGTTTTCCAGGAGTGAAGCCGGCCCGAGGCGTCACCCGCGAGGATCGTCCGACCGTCGAAGCTGGCGGCCACCTTCGTCGGCAGGGCGTCGGGGGTCTCGTAGGCGGCGAGGGGCTTGCCCGACCCGTCCCAGAATCGAACAAAACGATCGCGACCCGACGTGATCAGCTTTCCCTCTCGGGTGAACTCGACGGAGAGAACGCCGCCAGGCCGCTTACCCCGGCCTTTCGCGGTCGCCCTGGGCGTGTGCGGGGCGTCGAGCGTGATCGAGGGCCAGCCCCCCTGCGCATCCCAGACGATCAGCTTACCGTCTTCACCGGCGGTTGCCAGAGCCTGGCCGTCGCCTCGCCAGTCGATCGCTTCGATCGCGTCCTTATGATCGGAGAGACTCAGGAGAATTCCCCCCGTGCTCGACTCCCAGAGGTGAACCGCCCCCGAGCGGTCGCCCGAGGCCAGTTTCGAGCCGTCGGGGCTGAACTGAAGGGCCCGGATCCAGTCGGTGTGTTTATTGATCGTGTAGAGCAGTTTGCCGTCGGCGGTCGAATAGACTTTCACGATCTTGCCCGTCCCGCCCAGGGCGACGAGGCGCTGGTCGGGGCTGAGGTCGGCGGCCAGGATGCTATCCAGCTCGTCGCCGATCTCGGCGAGTCGCTTCCCGGTCCGGACGTCGAAGAGCACCACCTTGCCCGACCGGACGGGGCGACCTCCCGCCGCGAGGAGGACGCCGCCATCCCGGCTGAATCGGAGGACGAACGGCACGCCCTCGGGGAAAGCCAGAGCACCGAGCGGGCTTTGCGACTCGGTCTGATAAAGCAGAATCTGTTCATGACCGGCCACGGCGATCAGGGGGGCTCTGGGACTGCTGGCAAGGGCGGTGATCGGCTGCGGTCGGCGGGTCGTCGGGATTTCGAGCGGGGGAAGATGGGAGGGCATCGCCCCGGGGCCGGCGTCGAGCTTGAGGGAAGCGGGAGGCTTGAAGTCGAGGCTCCGGCGGCTCATGGCCGGGGCGCCGTCGGGAGTTTCCCGGAGCCCTTCGGCGATCCACTGGCGGACGATAGCAACCTCGGCGTCGGCGATCCGGGGACGGTTTGGCGGCATCGGCAGGGCGTCGCCTTCGCGGGCGATCGCCTGATAGAGCGAGCTGCCCCCGGGCCGACCGGCGATGACCACCTCGCCGCCGCTCCCGCCTTTCAGGGTCGCCGCGTAGGATTGCAGGTTCAGGTCGCTCTTGTGGACGTCATCGCCGTGGCATCGGGCACAATGCTCGCGGAGGATCGGCTTGACGTCGGCCTCGAAGGAGACCGGCTTCGGGCCATCGGCGGCGATCGCGGCTGTGATCATCCAGGTGAGAAGAGAAAACATGGTCGCTCGTCAATGATTGAACTGGAATTCCGACGAGGTCAACAGACCCCAGAAGATGTCGTCGTATCCCGATCGGTCGTCGGGGCGGTCGGCGACGATCCCGAGCATCACCTTTCGCTCCGGATCGGTCGGCTTGCGAGCGAGAGCCCGGATATAAAGCTCCTCGATGATCGCCGAGGGATCATGCGTGGTCTGGATCAGATCGGGAATCAAACGACTTTCCTGGATCTTGGCGTTGATCGCCTCGCCGCTGATCAGGTGGAGGGCCTGCGAGAGCGTGGATTCGCTCCGGGTCTCGCAAGCGCAGACGGTGGCTCTGGGTGATCGGCCGAAGGTCTGGAGGAAGTACGACCCGGCCGTCGGCACCGGCGAGCCGATCCTGGGATAATACTGCACGGCTCGGGTGCCGGTCGGGAAGTTGTCGAACCGCGACTCGACCCCCGTCACCAGGGCGAAGGCATCGAGGAGCACGTCCGACCGGAGTCGACGGAGCGAGCCTCGGGAGAACTGGCGGTCGTCGTCGGCGTTGGTGGCGTTGGGAACCACCGAGGTCTGATAGGTCCGGGACAGGCAGATCTCGCGGACGAGGGCCCGGAGGTTGAACTTTGACCGGACCAGGTGGTCGGCCAGGCCGTCGAGAAGTTCGCCGTTGCTCGGCGGGTTGCTGACCCGGAGGTCGTCGACCGGCTCGATGATCCCCCGGCCGAGGAAATGGGCCCAGATGCGATTCGCCAGGTTCCGGGCGAAGTACGGATTCTCCAGGGCGGTCAGCCAGTCGGCCAGAGCGACCCTGGGGTCCTGCCCGCTCGGCACGGGGTCCAGGCCACCGAGGACCCGGGCAGGGACGGGTTGATCGTCGAGGAGGTGCTTCGCGGGAGGCGCGGCGAGATCATTGTAGATATAAAACTCGCGAGGCTCCGAACCGGGCTTGCGCGTCACGCCGGTGAAGCAACTGACCAGACCGTAATAGTCGTCCATCGTCCAGCGGTCGAACGGGTGGTTATGACACTCGGCGCACTGGATCCGGATCCCGGTAAAAAGCTGGGCGAAGTCCTGGGCGAAATCCTTGGCGACGAACTTGGTGTTTTGCGGCAAGGCCGTGTAGAGGTTGACCGGCCCGTCGACCAGGTTGCTCCCTTTGCTCGTCAGTTGAGCCCGGACAAACTCGTCGAGCGGGGCGTTGCGGGCCATCTGGTCGCGAATCCAGTCGAGATAGGCCTGCGCGGCCTTCTCGTCGGAGGCGTGCGGCGTGTAGCCGACGCCGAGAATCTTCAGAGCCTCGCCCCACTTCGCGGCCCAGAGGTCGGCGAACTCGTTGCGGGCGAGCAAGGCATCGACCAAGCGGGTCCGGCGGTCGGGCGAGGGGTCCGCCAGGAACCGGCGATACTCCTCGGGGGTCGGCGGCAGGCCGATCAGGTCGAGCGAGGCCCGGCGGAGGAATTGCTCATCCGTGCAAAGGTCCGACGGGGCCAGGTGCAACTTCTTGAGCCGCTGGAAAACCAGCTCATCAACATCATTGGCCGGCTTGACATCCTCGGGCCACGCGAAGCCCGATTCAAGCGGCAGGACGACCACCTCGGCGCCGATGGTGAAGCGGTTGAACCGCGCGAAGACAAACGTATCGCCCCGTCGCCCGGCCTGGACCCGGCCCTCGTCGTCGATCGTCGCCGTGGTCGGGTTGTTGGTCG
>Ga0080006_1157969_pt1 | contig 21108 bp, 21 predicted proteins | sample RS3BMetagenome_FD_69209 | JGI IMG/M metagenome (GOLD analysis project Ga0080006, IMG submission 69209) | Ferric oxide microbial mat and aquatic microbial communities from Rainbow Spring, Yellowstone National Park, USA - RS3B (SPADES... ...
AGAAGACCGTCGGTAAGCCGTATGCGGGAAAACCGCACGTACGGATTGAAAGGGGGATGGGGAACCGGGCTCGCAAGAGCACCGCGCCCCTGACTACCAATGACCCTCTTCCAGCGGGCGCACGACGTCCTCGCCGCCAAGGCCAACAAGGCGCTCGACGCCGCCGAGAAGCCCGACGAGATGCTCGACCTCTCGTACGACAAGATGCTCGACCAGATCAACCAGGTGAAGCGGGCCCTGGTCGCCATCGCCGCATCTCGTCGCCAGATCGAGCTGCAGGAGCAACAGCTCCAGCACTCGGTGGCCCACCTCCAGGACCAGGCGAAGGCGGCGCTCGCCCAGGGCAAGGAGGACCTGGCCAAGGAGGCGCTCTCTCGCAAGGCGGCCGCCCAGGCCCAGATCGACGGGATGGAGCCGCAGCACCAGCAGCTGGCCGAGCAGGAGCAGAAGCTCGAGCAGACACTCGACACGCTCCAGCAGCGGGTCAACCAGTTCCGCACCCAGAAGGAGGTGCTGAAGGCCCAGTACCAGGCGTCGAGCGCCGTCAGTGGTGTCGACGAGAGTGTGGCCGGGATCTCCAAGACCTTCAGCGACTCCGGCGCCGCCCTCCAGCGGGCCCAGGACAAGATCGCCACCATGCAGGCCCACGCCGGGGCACTCGACGAGCTGCTCCAGTCGGGGGTGCTCGAGGACGTCGGCGGCAGCACCGACGACATCCAGAAGGAGCTCGACGAGGCCGGGACGAGCGCCGAGGTCGACAACGAGCTGGCGGCGATGAAGGCCGAGCTGGCGTCGGGTGGGAACGGTGGCCCGGCCGGCGCGCTGGGCAGCGGCACCTCCGGGGGCGACAGTGCCGCCCCTCGGTAGCGGGAGCGGCGCTTAGGACCTCGGCGCCGGCCGGTGGTCGCCGCGCCGCTCGGGGTAGCGCCGGAGTCCGCTGGGACCGGTAGTGCTGCTACTGCGGAACTGCCCCGGTGCGTCGGGACCGCACGACCTCGACGATCGCCGAACGCGGGATCTTCCCGTACTCGTTCACAGGGAGCTCGTCCACAAATACGATGATCTCGGGCACCTTGAACCGGGCGAGGAACTGCTCACAGTGCGTCCGCACGTCTTCCAGCCCGAGCCGCCGATTGGCGACGATCAGCGCAGCTACCCGTTCCCCGAGCTCATTGTCAGGGAACCCAGCCACCGCAACCTCTTCCACTCCAGGCAGGCCAGCGATCACCACCTCGATCTCGAGTGGGCCGAATTTCTCACCACCTCGGTTGATGGTGTCCTTCACCCGGCCTTTGATGAAGATATAGCCATCCCTGTCGAGACTCACGAGGTCGCCCGTCCGCAGCCACCCAGCGGTGACGTTCTGGGCCGCCCGGACCACTGCCTCGCCAACCAGGCCAGGGCCGAGGTTCTCCCCGGTCTCCACGTCGACGACCCGCAGTTCGACACCCGGGAACGGCCGGCCAACCGAATCGAGCTTGGTGCCCTCTCGGTGGTCCGCGGGGCTCAGAGCAGCATACGCACCCAGAGTCTCGGTCTGGCCGAACACGTTGGTGAAGTCAACCCCAGGCAGCTGTGAGAGTGCACGCTCGATCAACTCGGGACTGGCCGGCGCCGCCCCGTAGCTGATCGAGCGCAGGCTGGAGAGGTTGCGTCGGGCGAAGTCGGGATGGTCCAGGATTCGCTTCAGCATCGTGGGCACCAGGAAGGTTTGGCTCACTCGGTGCTCCTCGACCATTTGGAGCCAGGCTGCGGCGTCGAAGCGGGGCAGCATCACCATGGTCTTGCCGGAGTGCATCGTGATGAGGAGTCCGAGACATCCACCGATGTGGAAGAGGGGAACGGTCATCATGTCGACTGGTGGTTCGGTGGCGGCGTCGATCGGCGCTCCGTAAAAGTTGAGCCGGTCGGCCACCGTCCGGTGGCTGATGAGGACCGGCTTGGGTAATCCGGTCGTGCCGCTCGAGAACAGGATCAGCCCGCAGGCGTCGTCATCGATTCCCGGGCGGGGCACCACCGGCCCGTCGGGACCCTCAGCGATCACGGTCTCCGCTTCGACCACAGGGCCTTGGAAGGCTGTGCGGAGTCGCGCCGCGTGAGCGGTGCCGACGAAGCCGGCAGAGACGCCAGTCATTTCGCCGAGCGTACGAACCTCGCCTGCCGTAAGTTGCGGGTTCATTTGGGCCGACGACGCGCCGAGACGAGCGATCCCCACGATTGCGGCCACCGCGGCCGCCCCCCCGGGGCCGATGACGGCCACCCGGTCTCCTTGCCGCACCCCGCCGCGGTGCAGTTTCGCCGCGCACCGGTCGGCCAGCTGGTCGAGCTGGGCATAGGAGAGGTGCTGGCCGGAGTCGACGAGAGCCGTGCGGTCGGGGACCGCGGTCACGGCTCGGTCCAGCACGCTGCCCACGTTCATGACTGCCACCGCCGAGTCACTGCAGCACCGAAGGGTCCTCGCGGATCTCGAAGCGGGACATCGCCTCGAAGTAGCCAGGAAATGCGTCGTCGACGGCGTCGACCCGGTCCCCGAAGCTACGCACCGCCGTCTCGTTCATCGGTTCCGTCGCGCCGAGGGCCTCCACGTGCCAGGCTTGTCGGCATCGCCACTCGACCACCGTCGAGCGGATATAGGCCTGACGGACATCCCGCCCAATGACCAAGATGCCGTGGTGTGCCAGCAGTGCGACGTCGGCCGACCCGATTGCCGTCACAGCCCGCTCGGAACTGGACTCGTCAGCGACTGGACCCCCGTATTCGTCGTAGAGCGCGATGTCTCCGGTGTACATGGCGCCGGTCTGGTCGTAGACAGCTGGTACTCGGCGGGCATCGGCCCAGATCGTGGCCCAACGCGGATGATTGTGCACCACGACACCGGCGTCGGGCCTACGGCGATGCAGAACCACGTGAAGCGTGATGGCTGGGGTGATGATCCACCGGCCATCGATTTGGTTCCCGTCGGCGTCCATACGGGCGACGTCCGAGGCGCGCAGCTCGTTCCAGCGCAGGCCCCAAGGGTTCACGAGAAACGTGCCGTCGGGCTGTCTGGCGGTGACGTGGCCGGCCAAGTGGTCGTCAAAGCCTTCGCGGTGCAGTACACGGCACAGGAGGGCCAGCTCCTGGGCCGGCGTCAGCTCCAGTGGCGGACAGTGCTCCCGCACCATCGACGTTCGGGTGCTCACGACCTCCTCCTTCGGGATTCACTGCTCCGGCTCTCGGCAGCGTCCGGTGATGCGATCGTCAAAGGCGTCGTATCAGTATGGTGATAGCCTCTCTTGCATGCAAATGATAGGGCCCCCGCCCGCTCGGTGGGGCCTGCCGTCGTCGATGTCCCCCTCTCGTGCCGGTGAAGCAAAGTTGGCCCAGGCGGGGGATGCCGGCTCACCCGGGCGCGTGGATTTCGCCTGGTCATGCGCTTGGCACGAGATCCCACATGGTACGAAGGCTCCATGAGAATGCACGAGGTCATCGATCCCGGGCCCGGGGCGCAGTCACCGCGCCAACAGGTCAACCAGCCCCGGGTGGCCGAGTTGATCGCCACCACTTTCCGGCAACGCATCCTCGAGGGCGACCTGGTCGACGGCGACCTCCTGCCCAAGTCGGACGAGCTGACCGCTATGTTCGGAGTGAGCAAACCGTCCATCCGCGAGGCCATGCGCATCCTCGAGACCGAGGGGCTGATCTCGGTGCGGCGGGGCAACGTCGGCGGGGCCGAGGTGCACGCCCCCAACGCCAGCACTGCTGGCTACACGATTGGGTTGGTGCTGCAAGCGGGCCAGGTCACGATGGCCGATCTGGGTAGTGCGCTTCTCGATCTCGAGTCGGCTTGCGCCGCTCGGGCCGCTTCGCGCCTCGACCGGTCCCGCATGGTGGTGCCCCACTTGCTGGTGCTCCACAACCAGCTCGAGCAGGCCAGGAAGGACCCGGCGGGGTTCACGCGCGTCGCCCGGCAGTTCCACGAAGCCATCGTGACCGGAGGGGGCAACGCCACCATGGCCTTGCTCGCCGGGGCGCTCGAGTCCCTGTGGTCCAAGCACGAAGCCATCTGGCTCGAGTTCCGCGACGCCGAAGTGGACGACGACGAGGTGGCCGAGCGCGTGCTCGAGGCCCACATGGACATCATCGAGGCGATCGAGCAGGGCGACGCCATCCGAGCCCGCGACCTGGTACTTCACCACCTCGCGCAGAGCCAGACGTACATGTTGTCGTCCGATGCCGAAAAGCGGGTCGACGTCACCTCATCCTTCTCGGACCTGTTCGGACCGGCCCGTCGGCCGGACTGACACCCTCCGGTCCGCGCGCCCGACGTCGCCCGGCATCCCGAACCAACCCCCCACCGTGGCGCCGTGCCGGGCCACCGGGCGCGCTCGCAGGTCCCCCCGCCCGGCTTCACGGCCAGCAAGCTATATACGATGGAGACCCCAACATCAGTCCGATTGACTGTTGAAGACAAAATGATTAAGCTGATGGAAGGTCGAGAGGGGAGGGGCCACGATGAACGTCGACGCCGCGCCGGCTGTGCCGATGCCCAAGAACTTTCCGGCACCCCCTACCTTCGAGTCAGAGGAGGACGAGCGGCGGCATCGTCGGCAGCATCTGGCGGCTGCCTGCCGCCTCTTCGCCCATTTCGGCTTTGAGGAGGGCTTCGCCGGCCACATCACCGCTCGCGACCCGGGCCATCCGGACTGCTTCTGGGTGAATCCCGCGGGGCTCCACTTCGCCCACGTCACTGCTTCGGATCTGTTGCTCGTGGACGCCAACGGCGAGGTGCTCGAAGGCGAGCGGCCGCTCAACCTCGCGGCGTTCGCTATCCACTCGCGCATCCACAGGGCTCGGCCCGACGTGATGGCCGCGGCTCACGCCCACTCCATGTACGGCAAGGCCTGGTCAGCGGTTGGGCAACTGTTGAAACCGATCACCCAGGACGCGTGCGCCTTCTACGAGTCCCATGCCGTCGTCGACTACGGCGGGGTGGTGCTGAGCCAAGAGGAGGGTGACCGGCTGGCCGACTCTCTTGCCGACGGCAAGGCGCTCATCTTGAAGAACCACGGCCTTTTGACAGTGGGGCAGACCGTCGACGAAGCGGCGTGGTGGTTCGTTTCAATGGAGCGGTGCTGCCAGGCCGAAGCGATCGCGAGAGTTATGGGTGCCCCGGACGCCATCGACCATGAACTGGCGACACAAACCGGTCAACTCAACGGTTCGCCACTTTCTGGTTGGTTCAGCTTCCAGCCCCTCTTCGATTTCATCGTCGAGCTCCATCCGGATCTCCTCAACTAGCCCGGTCCGGTGTCCTCGCCACCCTTGAGCTGGAGGAAGCAGTCGTGAGCACTCCTACCTCTATGAAGGCGGTTGTGTTCCGGGGAAAGGAGGCCCTCGAGGTCTCGGAGGTCCCGATCCCGCCCCTGGGCGACCACGACGTGCTCGTGCGAGTTGCGTATTGCGGGGTATGCGGCACCGATCTCCACATCGTCTTCGGCGACGGCGGTTGGGGTGTGCCAGGCTCGGTCTACGGTCATGAATGGTCGGGCGAGGTGGCAGCAGTTGGCCCGGGTGTCGAGAACTGGTCGATCGACGATCGAGTGGTCGGCGGCGAGCGACGATGTGGGTCGTGCCGCTACTGCTTGTTCGGGAGACCGTCGCTCTGCACCGGGCAAGAGATCCCAACGGGTCCGACGTTGGGCGGGTTCGCCGAGTATGTCGTCCAGCACGAGGACGCGTTGTACCGGGTCGCTCCAGGGCTCGACCTGCGCGGCGCGGCCCTCGCGGAGCCGTTGGCGGTGGCCCGACACGGAGTGACCCGTTCGAAGGCCGAGCCATCGGACCGGGTGCTGGTCACCGGAGGTGGCCCCATCGGTCTACTGACCCTGGCGGCTCTGCGATCGATCGGCGTGGTCGACATCACGGTGAGCGAGCCTTCTTCCGTCCGTCGGGCCGCGGTAGAGCGGCTCGGGGCCGTGTCGCTGGCCCCGGCGGAGCTCCCGGAGGTTTCGAGCTACATGGAGGTGGTGGCCGAGCCCTTCGACGTGGCCATCGAGTGTTCCGGCACCATGGCTGCCACAGTGCAGGCGCTCGAGCAGCTGCGGCCTGGAGGGCGCCTGGTGATCGTCGGGAGCAACTTCGGGACCGTGCCCCTCGACCCGCTGCGGGTGCTCGTGCAGGAGGTGGAGATCACCGGCGCGCGCGAGTACGACGCCGGGGGGTTCGATGAGGCCCTTCGTCTGCTGGCACAAGGTGCAGTGCCCCAGGAGGAGCTACTCGAGAGCACCGACACCAGGTTCATCGACCTCCTTCCGCTGCTTCAGCGGATGCAGCGTGGCGAGACGGCGCGCAAGCCGCTGGTCATCAGCGCCTGAACCGTTCGAGACCCGATGCCTAATAGGAGTCGCCCGATGCTCATCCTGCAGGAGGTCAATCGAGTCAAAGGTGCGTCGGTAGCCGCCTTCGAGAAGCTCACCCAACAGTGGTGGGAGGAGGTGAAACCGATGGGGGTGACGCCGGCGTGGTTCTTCGAGGTGTCACATGGCACCGGCCCGTCCTATCGGGTGGTGACTGGGGTGCGGATTCTCGACTGGTCGACCTGGGAGATTCTGGCGCGCGCCATGGCGTACGGAGAGTTGGCGGCCACCAGCGAGCGTCTTGACGCCACCCGGTACGACAGCGAATCGACGCTGCTCGAGGTGCGGGCGGTTTCGGGCGTCGGCAAGTGGGCGACCGGAGACACCCATGCCCCTGACGAGCCGGGCCTGTGGGTGCTGCGATCGTTCGTGGACATTGCCTCCCCCGGGCACGCCGAGCCGCCCGAGGGTTCGGCCATCGCGTTGCACGGTTGCGCCGGGTCGCTCCGTGACCAGACGGTCGTGCTGTCGAGGGAGAAGCCCGGTGCGGTGCTCGACCTACTGACCGACCGGACGGGTCGATCGGTCTCGGGCAGAAGCCCGTCCAGCGCCGAAAGTTCCACTTCCACCTGGGTCTTACGGGCCGCCGCCTGGTCGCCGCTGCAATGACTGCCCCGGGGAAAGCGAAGGTCCGACCGTGATCCTGCTCCATGAGACCTACCTGGTCCGAGAAGGCGGTCTCGATGACTTCGAGGGCGCCTATTGGGAGGGGGTCGTCCCCTCGCTCCGGGAGATGGAGGGTGTCCGCCCCCTCTGGCTGTTGCGACAACGGACCGGCATCGAGGGCGAGGTGGTGCTCGCCCTCACGGCCATCCGGTCGGGGGCCGAGCTCGGCAACTACATCGACTGGACGGCGGGGCAGGGGGGCACGGTGTGGCGGCTCCTGGCGCGCCGCCTGACTCGCGATTACCACAGGAAGGCACTGATGTCGGCCCCATGGTCGCCGTTGCACGAGTGGAGCGAGCTCGATGGGCTGGCCGAAGCACTCGCTCCGAGGACGGACGTCGCGGATGGAACGCCCCGAATCTTCATGGAAGACACCGGCTGGCCCTACACCGACGTCAGCGACTACGTCGAATTCCAGCGCCGCGAGTACTGGGAGCCGCTGCAGAAGTGGGCTACCTCGGGGGCATTGCTCAAGCTATGGGGCTTCTTCCTCGTGCTCCACGGCACCGGTCGGCGTCCGGAGGCTGTCTTCTTGCAGGAGGTGTTGGACAACCGAGCGCTCGAGAACCTCATCGGTGAGCCCGAGGTGTACGACCCCGACACCTTTCCGGGCTCGTACATGGTGCAGGGCTTGACTTACCGAGACCAGTGGCGGAGTCGGCTCTTGGTGGCGTCGAACGGACCGGCACCGTCGCCATGACCCCGCGATGCACCCGTGACGACGGTCTTCGAGAAGAGTGAGGGAGACGATATGAGCGACGCTCTGGCCTTTCACATGAACCACGTGGCGCTGAGCATGCTGCCGGGCGACATCAGCGGGGCCCGCCGCGAGGAGATTCTCCGCTTCTATGGCACTGTCTTCAACTGGACAGAGTACGTAGAGGACGAGAGGTTTGTCGACGAATTCACCCAGGAGCTGAAAGCGCTACTGAAGAGAGACGTCGAGCCGCATCCTCCGCTGGTGATGCTCACTGGGAGCGGGCACTTCGTGTTCCTCTACGGGCTCGACGAGCCGATGCGATCGACCCCTGTCGACCACTTCGGGTTCGAGGTCAAGGCCGAGGCGGAGCTCGACCGGATTCTGCAGATGGCCAAGGAGTACGCCGAAGACGACGACGGGGTGAGCATCGTCGACAAGGCGGTCACCTCCTATGACATCGATGAGAGCCTGCTGGATCAGTACCCGGGCAAGCAGGTCGACCTCATCAACTGCTACATCGGCTATCGCCTGCCGATGGCCGTCGAGGTGCAGTTCTACCGCTGGAAGGTGTAGCGGTCCCGGCCAAGGAGCGACTCTCCTCCAGGCTCTGTGCGGGCCGTACCTAAGGAAGTGCGCCGAGCCGGTCAGGAAGATGAGTCGGCAAAGACGCCGGGTCGGCAGAATCCAAGCAATCGCACTTGACCAACAACTAAATGTCAGACATACTACAAATGGACAGAAACGGGGTCGCCATGGGGGTGCGCACAATTCCGGGTCGCAGGGCGGGACGCCAGAGGTTCCGGTTCGGAGTCCTCGTCTCCAGTTTGGCGACGGTACTCGGTGTTACCGGGTTGGGGGTCTCGGCGCCCGCCACCCCGGCTGCCGCCGCGACCCCCAACAAGATCGTGGTGGCATTCCCGGTCGGGCTGTCTCCGAACTATATCTTCCCGATCATGCCCGCCCAGGATTTCGCTGAACAGAATTTGTCCTACTTCACTTACCTGTTGTTCCGGCCCCTCTACTGGTACGGCGAGGGCAGCACTACCAATCTGAACGAGCCAGAGAGCCTGGCCTATCCACCCTCGTACAACAGCACTGATACCGCCGTAACCCTTCGGCTAAAGAAGTGGACATGGTCGAATGGCCAGCCAGTTACCGCTAGGGACATTCAGTTCTGGGAGAACCTCATTGTGGCGGGCAAGGCTGGGTGGGCGGCCTACACACCTGGCGCTTACCCCGACAATGTCACGAGCACGACCATCATCAACTCGACCACTATTCGGTTCAACCTGAACGGCTCGTACAACCCTGCTTGGTTCACCTACAACGAGCTCTCGCAGATCACACCGCTGCCCCAATCCGTGATGGACGTGACATCGGCCGCCAGTCCGGTGGGCAACTACGACATGACACCCGCTGGTGCTGCCGCCGTCTACAACTACCTGAATACCCAGGGCCAGCAGGTCAGCACCTTTGCTAGCAACCCGTTGTGGAAGGTGGTGGACGGCGCCTGGAAGTTGCAGAGCATCACTCAGACCGGCGAGACGACCTTCATCCCGAACAAGGCCTACATCGGTGGGCCCAAGCCCTCGGTATCCGAACTCATCGAGGAGCCCTTCGCTTCCCCGACGGCGGTTACTAATGCGATCCTCTCGGGCAGCATCAACTACACCGTAATTACCAGTGACCAGGTGCCTCTACTCTCACGCTTTAAGGCAAGTGGCTACGATAACGCCGTCACTAATCTGTATGGGATCCAAGGTCTCATTCCCAACGAGAACAACCCGACATACGGTCCCCTGTTCAGGCAGGAGTACTTCCGCCAGGCGTTGGAGCGAATGGTGGATCAGCGGCCGATCATCTCCAAGCTTGAGTTCGGTACCGGTGAGCCATCGTGTGGGCCGGTGCCGCTCGAACCGGCATCGAAGTACATCAGCCCCCTCGAGAAAGCGTGCCCGTTCTCCTATTCGCCGACGAGGGCTGCCTCGTTGCTGAGATCTCATGGATGGAAAGTGATCCCCGGAAGAACCGACGTCTGTCAGCGAGGCGGGCCGAGCGGCTGCGGGGCAGGAGTGCCGAAGGGACTGAAGGCTCAGTTCTCCGTGATCTACGCCCAAGGTGAGGGGCTGGACTCCATGATGCTATTGCTCAAGTCCGACGCCGCCAAAGTAGGGATCCAGTACGCGATTCACGCCGTTCCCCTCGCCACGGACTTCGGCACGGTACTTCCTTGCGCCAGCTCGTCCTCGTCGTGCTCTTGGCAGATCGGCTACTACGTGTTCATCTACCAGCCCGACTACCTCCCAACCGGTGACACGCTCTTCTTTAGTGGCGCGTCGTCAAATGTCGCCAATTATTCAAGCGCGGCGCTCGACAAGCTGATCACCACCACGTTTCACAATGGATCGCTTAGCGCCTTTTATAAGTACGAGAACTATGTGACGGAGGAAGTCCCTTGGATCTGGCTTCCGTTTTCTTCGGTCCATTACGAGGTGACTGCCAACCTCAAGGGGGCTGTGCCCGTTAACACCTTCTTGTTCATCAATCCAGAGAACTGGAGATACAAGTAGTTCCGGCTGGCGCTGACTCTGCCTGCCTGCCTGCCTGCCTGCCGGCCGGCCGGAATCATTCGATAGGAGGGCGGCGCGTTGTCTCTTGGCGACCTCGATGTCCCCCGCGGACGGCGTCCTGCGCTTCCAGCTGGCATCGGTCTGATGAGCGTGTCGCACGTGCTCAGCTCGGCCGCCCTTGGTTACCCCGTGACTCCTACCTGCTACGTACTGCCGATGAGAAGAGGAATAGCCGATCATGAGTGAAGGCAATCAGACCGCCACCATAAAGTACGAGATGATCGAGGCGGTAGCGCGCTCGGCGCAGGTGTTCTGGGACCTGAAATTGACCTCGGGTGGAGATGCCGGGGACACCAGCATGCGAGACGCCGAGACGGGCAACATCTACATACTGCCCAAGCCGCATCCGGACCGGCCCTTTGCCAACTGGAGCGAGGTGGGCCCCGACTACGTAGCAGTAGTCGACAAGGACGGCAACAGGTTGCTCGAGAACGACATTGAGCCGACAGTCGAGCTCGAGACTCACCTTGGGATCTATAACGCCCGCCCTGAGGTCATGGCCATCGTGCATAGCCACGGGGAATGGTCACAAATCTTCTCCATCATGAGGTGGGACATACCGACTTATACCTCGGAGACCTTCCTCGTGGGGGGTCTCGGGCCCATCAGGTGCGCCCCCACCGGAGGCGTGGCCACGCATGAGGTGGCACTCGAGGCGGTCAAGGCGATCGGGACGCGTGCCAAGGCAGCGCTCCTGCCCTCTCACGGCGCGGTGTGCGTGGGGAGCAACTTCGAGGAGGCCTTTCACGCGGCGGAGATGGTCGAGCGGGCTGCTCGGCAGGCCACCTTCATCCGACTCCTGGGCGGTGCCGCACAAATGACCCTCGAGGACCTGATGAGCCCTGAGAGTTACCAGAGAATGAAGGAAACGGCCGAGGCGTCGAGCATGTCAGTCGAAGAGCTGCTCTCCAAGTCGCTGTGAGGTTGGGAGTGCTTGTCCGGAGCTGGCGCCCCATTCTGAGGGAGCGAGAGCGGAAAGGACGGATCGATGGGTGAGCTTGACGGCCGAGTGACGCTGGTGACGGGTGCCGGCAGCGGCATCGGTGCTGCGGTCGCGCGCGAGATGGCCCAGGAAGGGGCGCGGGTGATCGTCACGGACGTCTCGTTCGAGGGAGCCAAGAAAACGGCCCAGGGCATCGAGGCCGAGCTGGGCACCGAATCGGTCGTACGTCAGATGGACGTCACCCAGGGTTCGGAGGTCGCCGCAACCGTGGCCGAGCTGTCGAGCACTGTCGGCCCGATCACCATTCTGGTCAACTGCGCTGGTGTCTCATCCATGGTCCCGTTCCTTGAGTTGACCGAAGAAGACTGGGATTTCAACATGAATGTGAACGCCAAAGGGGTCTTCCTGGTCACCCGGGAGGTACTTCGGTCCATGGTGGCCAATCAGTACGGATGCGTCGTCTCCATCGCCTCGGCCGCTGCAAAAGGCGGCGGTCCGTATCTGGCGCATTACTCCGCCTCTAAGTGGGCAGTGCTGGGTCTCACCCAGAGTGTGGCTCGTGAGGTGGCCAAGTCCGGCGTGCGATTGAACGCAGTGTGCCCGGGGATGGTCCGCACGCCGATGCAGGATCGGGAGGTTGTGTGGGAGGGGAAGCTGCGGGGGATGGAGCCTGAGGAGGTACGTCAGAGCTACGTCAGCTACACGCCCCTGGGTCGCCTCTGTGAGCCCGAAGATGTGGCTGGTGTCATCCTCTTCTTGTGTTCGGAACGAGCCAAGTTCATGACGGGGCAGGCACTCAACGTCACGGGAGGGATGGTGATGCATTGAGCGGTGCCCCGGTTGGGTCACAAAACGTTGGTGCTTGCAAGCTGATCAGAGTCGGCGAGGCGCGTGCTTTCATGGAGGGCGCCGAGGCCTGCCGAGAGTACGTGCGGTCCTCGGCGTTTTGGATGGGCACTTCGCGTCTTGCCCCGGGGGCGCGAGGTGACGTCGACGTGGGTCACGCCGAGCACGTCGAGATGTTCCTGGTAGTGAGGGGCACTGCCAGCATCTCGACGGGGGCGGATACCTATGACCTGCAGGAGGGTGACGCCTTGGTCGTCCCGCCAACCGTTCCCCACACCCTGTGCAACCATGGATCTTCAGAAGCGATGCTGGTCTGGGCGGCGGGGCTCCAGGGCGAGGCGTAGACGTTGACACTTCTCTTGGGCGTCGATCTTGGCACCACTGCTATCAAGGCCGGCCTCTACGAGGTCACAGGCGAGCTGGTGGCTTCCGGATCCAGCGAGCAGCGCCTGCGGACCCCCGCCCCTGGCATGGTGGAGTTCGACCCCGACACCTACTGGCAGGGATTCGTGGACCTGGTCCGCCATGTGGTCTCCGCCGTTCCGGGTGGGCCGTCGGGCGTAGGCGGACTGGCCCTATCGGTGCAAGGAGAGACCTTGGTGGCGACGGACGGGGAGGGGCGGGCGCTGCGTCCAGCCATCGTCTGGCTTGACAATCGGGCCGCGGCCCAGTCCGATCACCTGCGAGCCCACTTCGGCAACCAAACCATCTTCGAAGTGACGGGACAGCCCGAGATGCTGCCGACCTGGCCGGCGGCGAAGATCCTGTGGCTGCGCGACCACGAGCCCGAGACCTTCAAGCGGGTGTCGAGGTGGTTGCTGCTCGAGGACTACTTCATACAGCGCCTCACCGGGGAAGTCTGGTGCGAGGGGTCTCTTACCACCTCCACCTGCTACTGGAACCTGCGGACCCGGCGGTGGTGGCCCGAGATGCTCGAGGCCATCGGCATCGACGAGACTCGTCTCCCCAGGATCGGCGAGTCCGGGGACGTGGTCGGACCCCTCCGGCCTAGCGTCGCCGCAGAGCTGGGACTGCGCCGGAACACCATCGTGAGCCTGGGCGCGCTCGACCAGGCTTGTGGGGCGATCGGGGTGGGCAACGTTCGGACCGGCATATTCAGTGAGAACACCGGGGCCGCCCTGGCGGTGTGCGCCACTGTAGACCGTCCGGTACTTGATCCCAATCGCCGGATACCGTGCCATCACCACGGACTGGCGGGTATGTACATGCTCCATACCTTCACCAGTGGGGGGATCCTGCTCCGTTGGTGGCGTGACGAGTTCGCCCGCTCCGACGCCGGTGAATATGAGACGACGGGGGGCTACGACGAGCTGACGTCGATGGCGGCCTCGGTGGCACCCGGCTCCGAAGGCGTCATGGTGGTGCCCCACCTGCAAGGAGCCATGGCGCCCGATCCCGACCCCCACGCCAGTGCGGCGATCACCGGTCTCCGGCTTCATCACGGGCAAGCACATGTCGTACGGGCCATGCTCGAGTCGATCGCCTACGTTGTGCGCCGAAACCTCGAGGCGATCGCCGACATGGGCGTCGAGGTCCACGAGATCAGGGCCCTCGGCGGAGGAGCACGTAGCGCGCTGTGGAAGCAGATCGAAGCATCGGTGGCTGGGGTGCCAGTGGTGATCACCAGTTGCTTGGAGCCAGCCACGCTCGGGGCGGCGATGCTCGGTGGGATGGGGGCCGGTGTTTTCGACGATCTCGAAGGAGCCATCAACTCGGCGGTCCGTACGGCGGCGCGATTCGAGCCCGATCCGGTTGATCAGGGCGTCTACCAGAGCGGCTACGAAAGGTACTGCGAGCTCTCCCAGACGCTGGGTCGTCTTGGAGGTCGGCACCAGGAGCTGATCGATGCCTCTTGATCAGGACGCACTCTGGACCGCCATGGTCGAAGGCCTCGAACCGGCTCAAGATCGCAAGCTCAGCAATCGGACGCTTGCCGAAGTCAGCACCCGGGTGCTGCGAGGCGCGCTGCGGGGCGATGGGGTGAAGCCCGGCGAGAAGCTTCCGAGCGAGCACGAACTGGCCCAGATTCTCCGAGTCTCGAGAGTAACCATTCGAGAGGCGCTGCGCACCCTCGAACGCGAGCGGGTGATCTCCCGGCGTCGCGGGATCGGGACGGTGGTTCTACCCGAGATGATCCGGAAGGACCTAAGCCTCAATTTCGGCATCACCGCGATGATCCACAACGCCGGCCACCAAGAGAAGCTTGAGGAGATTGTCGCGAGTGCCGAGCCCGCCAAGGGGGAGGTGGCCAGCGCACTCGGAATGGCAGCGGGTGAGAGGGTGCTTAGGCTCGAGCGCGTCCGGGTGGTCGAAGACGAACCGATCGTGTGGTCCACCGACTGGCTCTCGGGGAGCGTGATGACGCTTGCGACACTCGAAGGGTTCGCACGAGGTGACTCCGAGAGTCCTTCCATTTACGACTTCTTGCGCAGCCATGGTTCCCGATCCGTGGTCCGTGGCATTGCCGAGTTGCAGGCGATTGTTGCCACCGGGCAGGTTGTAGAGAAGCTCCGGTTGAAGAGGGGAGCGGTGGTCATGAAGATGATCCAGACGGACTTCGATCGGTCGGATCTACCAGTGCTCTACTCCGTGGAGTACCACCTGCCCGATGCCGTCCAGTTTCACATTCAACGGCTCGGCCCTTTCACGTAAATTATGGAGGCCCTATGGAACCGAATACGAGCATGTCGACCGGCAAGCGGATACGGATGTCCCGTCTCATCAAGGAGCGGAGCGGCGCGTGCATGATCTTCGCCATCGATCACGGGATGACCTCACCGGTCTTCCTTCGAGGACTCGAGCAGACCGACGATCGCATTGGCGAGGCGGTGGCCGGTGGCGCCAACGTGGTCATGGCTGGTCGTGGCGTGGCTTCCCGATCTGCCGACCGCTTCGGACGCGATGCCAGCCTGGCCTTGATGCTCACCGCCAGTGCGGCCCGGTCATCGAGTGGCCCGGCGGTCACCCCGATCGGCGACGTGGCCGAGTCGCTTCGCCTGGCGGCCGACGCGGTGGTCGTCTACGTGGCGCTCGAAGGACCAGGGGAGCAGGGGATGATCTCCTTTTTGAGCGAGGTTGGCGAGTCCTGCGCCGTCCATGGGATGCCACTTATCGCTGAAGCGGAGTTTCCCGACGCCTACAGCGGAGGGGACGACTCTGGGGTGGCATGGGGGGCGGACTACCTCACGCGCAACGCCCGGCTCTGTGCCGAGCTGGGTGCGGACATCATCAAGGTGAATTGGAGCGGGGATCCCGAGTCGTTCGAGAGGATCGTGGTGGCGTGCGACCGCCCGGTGGTGGTCGCCGGCGGACCGGTCGTCTCGGTCGATGAGTTGCTGCTGCGCATGGATCTGGCCCGGACGGCCGGGGCCATCGGGTGTTCGGTGGGGCGCAACGTCTTCGAGCACGAGGCTCCACAGCTGCTCATGACCGCGCTCTCCCGTATCTTCGAGGACGGCCTGTCGGGGAAGGACGCGCTCGTCGAACTCACCGACGAGATGGCTGTTGCCCGGCGCCAAGCCCTGTGAGCGCCGGGGCTGGCGGCGGAGAACACCACCTTGGGGCACCCGAGGGCGCGGTGCTCGAGGTGAGCGACCTCAGCGTCGCAATCCGGCGTGGCGACGACACCCGTCTCGTCGTCAACCAGGTATCACTTTCAATCGGCGAGAACGAGATCGTAGGGGTGGTCGGCGAGTCGGGTGCGGGCAAGTCGATGATGGCTCGCTCCGTGGTGAAGCTGCTCCCGTTGGCGGCACGGATCCGAGGTGGCCGGATCCTTTTCGGGGGGAAGGATCTGCTCACGTGTTCCCCAGCTGACCTGCGCGCCGTGCGGGGCCGCCAGATCGGTGTCATCCTGCAAGATCCGATGTCCTCTCTCGACCCCACGATGACCATCGGCAAGCAGGTCAGCGAACCCTTGCTAGTGCATGGCGAGAAGGACCACAAAGTTCTCTCCGCCGCCGCCGAGTCCATGCTGTCGCTGGTCGGCCTGCCGGCGGCCGGCCAGCTCATGTCAGCCTTTCCCCATCAGCTTTCTGGGGGTATGCGCCAACGGGTAGCCATCGCCATGGCACTGATTGGCCGGCCACGGCTTCTCATAGCTGACGAGCCGACGACTGCGCTCGACGTGACGATACAGGCGCAGATCCTCGACGTCTTGAAGAACCTCCGCACCGAACTCGGCCTGAGCATCCTCTTCATCAGCCACGACATAGGCGTCGTGAGCAGCATCTCGGATCGGATCGCCGTCATGTATGGGGGCCAGTTGGTGGAGGACGGTCCTACCGAGCGGGTGCTGGTGCGCCCGTTCCACCGATACACCGAGGCACTGTTGTCGGCCGCCGCCGGCCTCTCGTCGACTGGTGGGACTGGGGTGTCGGAGGTGGCCACGGTGGCCCATGCTCGTCAAGAGCGGCTCGGTGCCGACCGGTGCTGCTTCGCCGCCCATTGTGATGCCGCCGACGCAATCTGTTGGAGCGCTAGACCGGTCTGGACCCGGCGTGGGGAGGCCCACGGGGCAGCTTGTGTACATCCGCCAGAGGAGCGGAACGGGGAAGGGCGCCCCACACGCTCCCCGTCGGCCCACAGCTGGCATATCGCCGCAATGACGGGCGAGCACACCGAGGTTCTCCGGGTCGACGACGTCAGCAAGGTGTTTCCCATCTCCCAGGGGGCGTTCAAGCACAGCGCCGGGAATCGCCAGGCGGTCGCCGGAGTGTCGTTCACCTTGGAAAAAGGCGAGAATCTGGCTGTCATCGGCGAGTCGGGATGTGGCAAGACCACCCTAGCCCGCATCCTGGTGGGGCTCGAGGTGCCCACGACGGGGAAGGTCACCGTCTTGGGACGAGAGATCCGTAAGCTCCGGCGTTCCGAGGCGCGTCGCGCCCGGCGGCAGATCCAGCTCATGTTCCAGGATCCTTACGCATCGCTCGATCCTCGGATGAGGGTCTTGCGCAGCCTCCGCGAGCCCCTCACCGTCCAAGGCGAGGGGGCCAAGAGCGAGCGCAACGAGCGCGTCTATCAGCTGCTCAAGAGCGTGGGGCTCTCTGCCGACGCCGCCGATCTCATGCCCTACGAGTTCTCCGGGGGACAGCGCCAGAGACTGGCCTTCGCCCGGGCGGTCATCTTGAACCCCGCCATTGTCGTAGCCGATGAGCCGGTCTCGGCCCTCGATGTTTCGGTGCGGGCCCAGGTGCTTTCGGTAATGATCCGGCTTCAAGCCAAGCACCGAATGTCATATGTCGTCATCTCCCACGATATCTCCATCGTCCAGCAGGTGGCCGACCGGACCGCGGTGATGTATGCCGGTCGGATCGTCGAGATTGGCCCCACCCGAGATGTGCTGTCCTCTCCCCGACATCCCTACACCCAGGGCCTCCTCGCATCCGTTCCAAAAGTTGAAAAAGGTGCGGCGCGAGCCACTTTGACCGTTGGTGTCAAGGGGGAGCTTGCGCACGACGAGGATCTCAGCCGAGGTTGCCCCTTCCGGTTCCGCTGCCCCCACCGGCGCACTGAGTGCGACGCCGCCGCCCCCGCCCTCGAGCGACGCGGCTCCACCAGGGGCGAGGTGGCCTGCCACTTCCCGCGCTAGAGGTGGAAAGCACGAGCGAGAGCATGCGGTGATTCGTTACCTCCTCATCCGGGTTGGCCAGGCAGTCATCGTGGTGCTCATCGTCACCCTGCTGGTCTTTGCCATGATCCACCTGCTTCCAGGCAATCCGGCTCGCTCACTCCTGGGCACACGAGCCAGCCCCGAGGTCCTCGCCCGGTTCGAGAGGGCCAACGGCTACAACGAGCCGGTGCCGGTGCAGTACTGGGACTATATGGGTCGCCTGCTGCACGGCAACTTGGGCTTCTCCTACAAGAGCAATCTTCCCGTCTCGAGCCTCATCGCCGAGGACCTCCCCAAGACAATCCTCTTGGTGGGCCTGGCCTTCGCCTTGGGATTGGCACTAGCAATCCCTATCGGTCTGTACCAGGCCATCCGGGTGACCGGGCGCTTCGACAAGCTCATGACCGGAGTGACGTTCATAGTCTACGCCATGCCCAGCTTTTGGCTCGCACTTCTGCTGATCTACGGCTTCGCTATACAGCTGCACATCCTTCCTTTTGAGGCGCCTCAAGGAGGCAGCATCGGCGCGATCCTGGCGCACCCCTTGGGGTTGGTACTCCCGGTGGTGACGCTCGGACTGGGGATCATGGCAGGATTCGTCCGCTATGTCCGAAGCTCGGCTCTTGACAGCCTGATTCAGGACTATGTCATCGCCTGCCGAGCCAAAGGCATGTCCGAGAAGCGAATCATCATTCGGCACGTTCTTCGCAACAGCATCGTCCCAGTGGTCACTTTGCTCGGAGCCAGCATTCCCTACGCACTTTCTGGAGCGATCATCATCGAAGCGGTTTTCAATTTCCCCGGCATGGGGTTGCTCTTTTGGAATGCAGCCCAATCGAGGGACTTCGCCGTATTGATCGGGTGCACCCTGGTCGTCGCCACCGGCGCCGTGGTCGGATCGCTGATCGTCGACCTGTCGTACGTGGTGCTCGACCCGCGAGTGCGTCGCGGCTAGGAAGGTCATATATGGCACAAATGCAACAAGTGGAGGGCGGGGTATCCACTGACGTCGGTGGCGTACTCGTCACCGCTGGGGTGGAGGGTCGGGAGGGACGACCATTGCGTAGCCAACTGCGACGCCACCGCGGCGCGGTGATCGGAAGCGGCATCGTCCTGTTCATGGTTCTCTTCTGCTTCCTCGGTCCGCACATTTACCCGACGGACCAAGTGGTGAGCAACATCAATCAAATAAACCAGAGCCCTTCAGGTGCTAACCCGCTGGGTACCGACAGCAACGGTTTCAACATCCTCGGGCGGCTTATGGTCGCTGGCCAGTCGGCTCTCGAAGTCGGCCTGGCCGCGGCGGTTCTGGCTACGGTCATCGGAGTCGTCTGGGGGACGGTGGCCGGTCTCGTCGGCGGCGTGGTTGACGCCATCTTGATGCGGATCGTCGACGGCTTGTTGGCCATACCAGCGCTGTTCCTACTGCTTTTCCTCGCCAGTGTTATGAAGCCCGATACCGAGACACTGATCATAGTGATCGCCGTGGTGGCGTGGCTCGTACCGGCTCGGCTCTTGCGCGGAGAGACGCTCACGCTCCGCGTGCGCGAATACGTCGAGGCGGTCCGTTGCATGGGCGGCACCAACAGGAGAGTCGTCTTCTTTCACATCATCCCTAACGCCATTGGAACAATCATTGTGAACACGAACTTCCAAGTCGCAGACTCGATCCTTCTGCTCGCCGCCCTGAGTTTCCTGGGTCTGGGGCTTCCCCTTCCAGCCTCCAACTGGGGCTCCATGCTGAGCGACGGGCTCAACTACCTATATGCCGGTTACTGGTGGCAGGTCTACCCGGCTGGCTTGTGCATCGTGATCACCGTGTTAGCTTTCAATATGATTGGGGAGAATCTCCGCGGCTCTATCGATGTGCGTACCGGTACGTGAGCGGACGGGCGCGATGCTCGTAAAACGACTCCGTTGACCAGCCGCAGGCTGTCGCTCAGCGCCCGGCCTGGAGCCGGGCCCACATCTTCTGCATGCCGCGGAGCCAGCGGTCGGGGTCAGCCGCCAGGTGCTGCATGTAGCCGGCCACCTCGGGGTGCGGGAGGATGAGGAACCGCTCGTCGGCCAGTCCCCGCACCGCCGCTTCGGCGACGTCCTCGGGCTCGATCATCCCGCCGGCCGCCAGCACCGCCGACCCGGCGGGGTCGCCGGCGTCGACCCCGCCGAGGAGCATCGGCGTGCGAACGCCCTGGGGGCACAGGCACGAGACCTTCACCCCCTTCTCGGCATAGGTGATGGCCATCCACTCGGCCAGCCCGACGGCGGCGTGCTTGGTCACCGAGTACGGAGCCGCCCCGAGGTTGGTGAGCAGGCCGGCCGCCGAGGCGGTCTGGAGCAGGTAGCCGCCGCCACGGGCGGCCATCCTCGGGACGAGCGCGCGGGCGGCGTAGACGTGGGCCATCACGTTGACCGCCCAGATCCTCTCCCAGTCCTCGTCGGGCACCTCGACGCCGCCGCCGACAGCGATGCCGGCGTTCGAGCAGAAGAGGTCGATCGGGCCGGCCTCCTCCTCGACCCGGTCGATCAGGGCCACCACCTGCCGCTCGTCGGTGACGTCGGTGCGCAGCGCCAGCACCCGGACCGGCGGGGCCGTCTCGGCAAGCTCGGCGGCCACCGCCCGGCAGCCGCCGTCGTCGAGGTCGGCCACCGCCAGCGCCGCCGGTCGCTCGGCGGCGAAACGGCGGCACAGGGCCCGGCCGATGCCACTCGCCCCGCCGGTCACCACCACCACCGTGCCCTCGAGCTCCATCGGCCTTGCTCCTCGGTCGGCGCGCCCCGCGCGGTGCCAGTCTTCCCGGTTTGGGCCAAAGGGAGCGCTTCCTTCTACATTGAGCGCCCGATGCCGCAGCGTGCCGAGCCCCAAGTCCCCGTGGACCCGATCGACGTCGACCGGCTGTTCCGCCTCGACGGGCGCGTGGCGGGGGTGACCGGCGGGCCCCGCGGCATCGGGCTCGCCGTCGCCCGCGGGTTCGGGGCCGCCGGGGCGAAGGTGGTCGTCGCCAGCCGGAAGGCCGACGCCTGCCGGCGCACCGAGGAGCTGCTCACGAGCTCGGGGGTCGAGGCGCTCGGCGTCGCCTGCCACATGGGCTCGCTGGACGACGTGGCGGCACTGGTGGCGGCGGCGGTCGACGCCTTCGGCGGGATCGACGTCGTCGTGAACAATGCCGCCAACGCCCTCACCGAGCCGATCGGCTCGATCACCAAAAGCGGGGTGAAGGAGACGGAGGAACGCAACCTGTAGGGCGCGGGCTTCCTCGTCCAGGAGAGCTTGCACCCCCCCCGATCGCCGC
>Ga0080006_1139902_pt1 | contig 21104 bp, 23 predicted proteins | sample RS3BMetagenome_FD_69209 | JGI IMG/M metagenome (GOLD analysis project Ga0080006, IMG submission 69209) | Ferric oxide microbial mat and aquatic microbial communities from Rainbow Spring, Yellowstone National Park, USA - RS3B (SPADES... ...
ATCCCTTATCCTCTCCGCATCCATACGTCCTCCAGTCCCTCTTCTGCTCTGGCCTGCTCCTCTCTTATGTGTTCATCTATCGCCTTCAATGTGTCGCTGATGTCCTTATCATTATAATGTTTCATTATGAGAAGTCATATATAATCTTACATGAAAGATATTTTATAAAATATAATGAAACATACAAAGTTAAATATGCAAATTGCAAAGATGGGCTAACTGACTAAGGCAGGCAACAATTTTGTCCCACAGCCGCACCTGCTTAGGACATAAAAATCATGTTAAATGGTTTATTATTCAATTATATATTTAACTTTGCATAATAAATATCTGAACAAAATTAATCAAATTTATGGACAATAATTTTTGTTAAAATTAATACCATATAATGATATTCAAAAAAATGAACTGTGTTTTTACCAGTTTTTAAAAATTCAATTATATTTTAATTTTACAAATTAAATTTATAAAATTTTTATATTTCTGCTTTCTATGGAATAATATTTATTAATTTTTTAACTTTCATAATTTTGAACAATGAGCAATGTTGTTAAGAAAAAAGGAGATCCAACCGCTGTAGGTATATTCGCTTATGGGTTCAGCCTCTTTTTCCTCTCAATGTATGCAATGGAAGTTTACCCATGGTCAGAAAGCATTGTAATGATTGCTCCAGCACTTCTATTTGGGGGACTTTTCCTGCTGGTGGCAGCTAACTGGGAATATAATAACGGAAACACTTTCGGAGCAACAGCCTTTGCGACGTATTCCGCCTTCTTTCTGACATTCTCCATAGCTCATATTGGGCTTTTTGTATTTAAGTTCAATTCAATAGAGGTTGGACACCTTGTAGGCATGATGGCAGTAGCATTTACAGTAATGACCCTCATTTATTGGATAGGCAGTTTCAGGATGCACCTTGCCCTCAATCTCACGCTTTTCTTCCTGTTGTTAACTTTCTTACTTTACGCAATACCATTGACAACTTTAACATCATCCATGACCACTGCCATGGGGACTTTCCCAGATTGCCTGAAACCGGCAGGCTATGTGGGCTTTATAGACGTGCTGTTCACCATATGGGTTGGAGCAGCCACAGTGATAAATGACAGGTGGGAAATAACAGGCAAAAAGGGACCGATCCCTGTATTCCCGCTTGTAAAGGAGAAAAAACAGGAACAGCCATAAAAATAAATAAAAAATCATTTATTTTTTTGTACAACATAATTTGTAATGGCGCTTATATAATCATATGTTACAGGATGAATGTGCATAAAGTGTGCATAAGAATTGTTTACTGTAAAACCGTCCATGCCATTGACCCCAGCTCCCTTTTCATATCTTATTGCAAGGTCATATTTTGACCTTAAAACTATTTTAGAATAGTGAAACTCATGACCAAGCAACACCGTTCCTCTGGCTGCAAGTATTGTATCCCTGAGTGTTATAGCTCTTGCATACCCATGGCCAACTGGTCTTTCCATCATTATGCTTATAGCATCCAAAACTCCTGCCATCTTAAATTCCATTCCCCTGTAAACGATCAAATCTGTAAGGTACATGAGACCACCGCATTCTGCATAAAGGTATCCACCATCTTCAACAAATTTTTTTATAAATGATCTGAACGGCTTATTTTTTTCAAGTTCTCTTGAATATATTTCAGGGAATCCGCCACCTATCAAAATAAGGTCCACTTGAGCGCTTTGGTCATTTTCTGGATCTAAGAACTTAATATTTCCCAACCTTGTAGCGATTTCTATCGTTTCAGGGTAATAAAATGTGAATGCCCTCCCTGTTATGATGCCTATTGTTATTCCTGAATTTTTAAAAACTATTTCCTTGCTGGGCCTGATGGTTAGGTCCTCTGAATTTTCATATGCTATTTTCATAACTTTATCAGTGTCTATGCTTATTGATCTTTCACTGAAAGCTTTCTTTATTGTTCCAGGTTCCTTTTCTTTAGCATGTTCCAGTCCAAGATGCCTGTAATTCATGGTTTCTTCAAAGACGCTGTCCTTAGTTATATATCCAATCAGTTCAAGGCCCTCCCCTTTAACTATCTTTGATAATTTATCCAGCTGCTGAGGTACCACATTTGTCAGCACTACACCCTTCAGCTTTATGTTACTGTCAAATTCCTTCAGGCCCATTAGTATTGCTCCAGCTGTCCTGTTTATCCTGTCGCCATTTATAACTATGACTACAGGTGATTTAAGAATCTTTGCCATCTGCGCAGTGCTGCCCTCTTCTGTAATTCCGTCAGGGCTATCATAAAGCCCTGCCATTCCCTCAATTATTGCTATCTGCTTGCCCCTGGAAAACCGGTGATACCTTTCTAACACTTTATCCTTCATCAACACATGATCCAGGTTTCTGCCAGGTTCGCCGCATATTGCTTCATGATAGCTGGGATCTATAAAATCAGGACCCACTTTGAACATCGACACGTTTATCCCACGTTTTATCAGCGCTGATGCTATGGCTAAAGTTGCAATTGTTTTACCGTTCTTTCCCTTATATGATGATATTATGAGCCTTGGAACATTGTTTACTTCAAGCAATTTAACGGGTCAGACACATCCCGTGGGCTTTGGTGCTCCAGCTACCTTGCAGGCCCCGTGAGCCGGGCCATCAGGAAATAGTTCATAGATGCTTTCTAGTGTTTCACCGCTTTCCTTAATCATCATCTTAATTGGGGGGCAAACACCGTAAGTTTCCCAGTATTGTCTAAGATATTTTACCAATTTCCAGTGCCTTTCTGTCATCTGTTTAACCCCTTCAATATTCATTGCCATCCATTCCGCAACCTTTTCATCCCATACTTCAGGATTCTGTAGAAATCCGTCTTCATCTATTATGACTTTTTTCCCTTCAACTTCAAATTCACCTGGATAACTCACAGTCATTTTTTATCACTGAACTTTAGAGAATTTTTATTATTAAATAAGAGTTATTCCAGGAAAACATAAAATAACATTTTTAAAAAAGGTTCTGCGATCAAATGTAATTTATAAATTGCCTCACTCCAAAGTTCCAGTTAACCTCAACACAAGAATTTTGTCTTGACTTCGGTACACCAAGCTGGTCCATAAGAGAATCAATGCCTATCCTATCTATCATATCACCAATCCTTTCCCCCTGCTTTGCGTTTTCTTTCCAGATGTTAACTATCTTCCTAACTACTGCCACTATTTCCTTATAATCAGGAGGATTTACAGGTATCCATGGCACAACTTTGTAGCCAAGCCTAGGACCTGACCCCGTATTGCTTGTCTTTCCACCCAAAAAGATGGCTACCCCTATCTTATTTGGGTCCCACTCAAAGTAATCACATACATTCTTGCATCTGCCGCACGCTATACATCTCTTTTCATCAACTTCTAATCCCACTGATCCGTCAGGTTTTCCATAAAGCTTTATTGCGTTTACCGGGCACACGGCTTCAACATCTGGCACAACCTTTTTCAGTGCTTCTGCTGAGGTTGGAAGGCAAAACTTTATCCTTTCTGGGTCTGGTTTAGGTGCCTGACCCCAGTGGCCAACCACTACTATATCACCGGCAAGGGTGCCAGCACATACGTTAGTGCAACCAGATACAAATATCATGAGTTTTGATGGGAGCTTCTCTTCGCCAGTAAAGTAAGGCATAAAATTATCATAAAGCACTTTAGTGACAGAAGGTGCATCAACTGCAAAAGTGGAACATGTAAGATATGCTGTGCATGACGTTATGTGCCACAGAGAGTTTCCCCATCCACCAGCTGGAAAACCGTACTTTGCCATTTCTTCTACTATTTTACGCGCGTTTTCAAGAGATCCTGCAAAGAACTCTATGTTCATTCCCCTCGTTGCCCTTACAACTTTCACTCCATATGTATCTGCTATGTCAATGATTTTCTTCAATGTATCGGTGCTTATTCTTGAATTGGGTGGCAAGCCTATTTTTATCGTAAATACGCTTTCCCCAGTTTCAGAGATGTGCTCTATTATTCCATTTTCATGGAACTTTCTATTGACCCACTTTCCATAGTTCCTCTTTAATATATCTGGCAGCTGGCTTGAATATGGCATTGGAAGCCTTTTGTTTATCCTATCCACAGGATCTGGAACAAAACTCAGTGACATTTTATTCACCTCCATACTCCTTAACTAGGCTCTTTGCCCAATTATCGTACTCCTGCCTTTCTTCATCGGAAAGGACCGCACCTGTTGTTAACCTTAAATGAGATGAAGGTGTGGCTTTTGGCTTGTCCGGCAGTGTTTGCTGTGCTATATCACTTATTATCCTGTAACCCTTTCTGAGTATCAGGTCAGCCAGCCTGTGCCTCCTTGGGGCATTCTCAACATAAGTATCTATTGTCTTAAGTATAAAGGGTAATGCTTCGTCATAGTCATCAAGCAATGCTACACCCCAGCTGAGCCTCGGTCCATAGTGAGCTTGCGCGTGAGACCCCACCAAGAGCGCGATTTTCCTTTCATTGCCAGGCTTTATTGCGGGGAAGGCCTTCTTTATACAATTCATTGCCTTTAAGCACTTGGCCCCATCTATCTTTATTTCCTTTTTCCCTTCATCCCAGGTAATGGCACCAGAAGGGCAACCTTCAACAAGCTCCTTAGGATTTACCTTGCCACTTTCCACCATAAACCTCAGCATTGCCTGATCAACATCAGGAGCTCCCACCCATGTGCCAACGAACGAAAAGTCTGACCTTGAATTTGCAGTTGCGCAGTCAAGTGGACAACCGCTGAACTTGAACTTCAATTTGTAGGGAAACATCTGAGTGTTAAGGTATTTATATATCTGAGGATGGCTCCTAAAATAATCCATTGCTTGGAGAGTATCGTAAAGGGCATATTCACATATGGCTGGACCAGGGCATGCATAAAATTCCCTAAATGTATCGCCTGATCCGCCCACGTCTGAGCCAATTATACTTCTAATTGCATCAATTGCCTGATCGGCCTTATCACTCTGTATGTTAATCACTATTGACCCTGTGTTGCCACCAAATTCCATTAGCCCTATACCATAATTATCAGCAACCTCAACAAGCTTCTTCAAGTATGAAGTCGAAAGGAATCTTCCTGCAGGTGAATAAGTTCTGAAATGTGTTTCAGAAACTTTACCGTCTCTGGATCTTCTGGCAAGTATGCCGCTAAAGACATACTTTACTCTAAAAGATCCACTGTACCATGGGGAATATTTGTGAGCGACCCCCCACGCATAATATTCAATTGGATACTTGGTTTTTTTGAGTTCTGTTACATGGCTTGGCCATGGACCCTTTTCAAGCTTTTCAAGCATTGCCATATCTTCTTTAGTAACACTTTGATCCATCTTCTGCTCTGAACTCATTTGGTAAAAATTTAACACAATATATAAAAAACTGTTATTCCACAAAAATGGTGAATTATTTATTTGATAAATGGTTATTCCTCAGAAACATGGAACAAAATTTTAAAAGATTTTAAATAAAATTATTCTCATGACAGCATTAATTTCTCTATTGGCCGTTTTTTCATACGTTTCCTTTTTTTTCTTTATCATAGCCCTCATGTTAAACATAAGGAAGTATGCTGTAACTCCAACACATTTAAGGTGGGAGCTCTATCCAGTGCCCAGTGAAGCTGAACATGAACATGGAGGATCATTTCTGGAACATGTAGACTGGTGGAAGAACAAGGTTGAAGTTAAAATCGGTTCAGAGCTCAAAGAGCTTTTTAAGGAGATGCTGTTTATAAAAAGGCTCTTCAACAGCAAAAGAAAGTACTGGTATTTGAGTTTCCTCTTTCATGGCGGCATTTATATGATACTGGGATGGTTCCTGTTCATCTTTATAGGTGGGATCATGGTAACTGGTTCAGTTTCTGGACTATTGTTTCAGGCTGTTTTTTACATAACGCTGGCTTTCGGATATATTGGAGTTATCTCTGCAACGGCAGGTGGGATAGGGCTTGTTATTGCAAGATACTCTGATGGCAACCTGAGTGATCTTTCGGCTCCTGTTGATGGATTTAACCTTATATTTGCCCTTGCTGTAATGATAAGTGGCATTTTTGCTTTGTCATATGACCCTTATTTTAATATTGCAAGGGACTTTATGGCGTATCTTATAAGTGGCATGGGATATGTTCTTCCTGTCAAATTTTCAATTGCATTTTATCCAGCTACTACTATTCAATTGATCCTGCTGTGCTGCTTCCTGATTTATGTGCCGTTCTCAAGATTAACTCATTTTTTGGGAAAATATTTCACATATCATGCTGTGATGTGGAATTCTGAACCTTCAATGCAGAGAGAAATATTCAGTGAAAAATATGATAAGCGTATTAAGTCCAACCTTGAGATGAAAGTCCCTTGGTCTGGCCCTCATGTTCCTAATGGCAAAAAATGGGAAGAGGTGAGCAAAAGTGAACAGTCAAATTAAAATTAAGGATTTTTCAAAGGAGTCAAAGGAGCCTCTGGTTAAAATAAACCTGCAGGACCTGATGAAGCTGGATCTAATTAATGCTGAACCTGCAATAAAGGAACCTCCTCAGTTTTGGAAGGACAGGTACGATTTTTCCCTTGATGGGCATTCGGCAGTTGGGATACCAATTCCAAAAAACGAGGAGGAAAAGGAAGAACTTGTTCAGAAATTCCTTAAGGGGCTCGAAAAAGAGCTCACACAGGAAGGCAACTGGACATTCCTGCAGCAGGTCCTGCTAAGCTTGGATTTTTGCGCTCACTGCGGAGCATGCGCCGAAGCTTGCCCAATTTACGTTTCAAGTGGCAAGATAAACGTTTACAGCCCTCTTTACAGAACAGAATTGCTTAGGAGGCTATATAGAAAGCATTTTACCAATGCAGGTAGGCTTTTCGGAAAAATAGTTTACGGGGAAATAAACGAAACGTGGCAGCTAATAACCAGGTTAATAGAACTATCTTACAGATGCACGCTGTGTAGGAGGTGTGCACAAGTATGCCCAATCGGGATAGATAATGGACTTATTGCACGTGAGATAAGAAAGATTGCAAGCCAGGAGCTTGGCATTGCTGCAAAGGAGCTTCATGAAAAAGGCACTGTTCTTCAGCTCAGTGTAGGATCATCAACCGGGATGAATCCGGCAGGCTTTAAGAAAATAGTACAAGTTATGGAAGAGGAAATAAGGGAAAAGGCAGGAATCAATCTGAAGATACCTGTTGATGAAAAGGGCGCTGATATACTTTTGATACATAATGCCGGAGAGTACATATCGTGGCTTGAGAACCCTGAGGCATATGCAATAATATTTGAAAAAGCAGGCATCAGTTGGACACTGAGCAGTGAGCCTGTAGGATATGATGCGGTAAACTACGGGGTATGGTATGATGACGTTCAGCTTGCCAGAATTGCTTTAAAGCATGTTGAAATAGCACACAAACTTGGAGTTAAGAAGATAGTGGTTGGAGAATGCGGGCACGCAACTAAAGCCCTAGTTGTAACTGCTGAAAGGCTGCTTACAAAGGAAAACTACATACCAAGAGAAAGTGTGCTTCCGCTTCTTTCAGAAATAGTTGAAAAAGGCAAGCTTGACCTTGACCCTGAAAGAAACAGGTTCCCAGTAACCCTCCATGACCCATGCAATATTGTGAGGCTTTCAGGCATAGTGGAGCCTCAGAGAAAGGTTCTTAAAAAAATTGCACCGCTTTTCAGGGAAATGGAGCCGCATGGCGTTTGCAATTACTGCTGTGGAGGAGGGTCTGGATTTGCAATAATGCATCCCTACAATTTTGACCAGTGGAAGAACAAGGTGGCAGCAAGAATGAAGGTAAAGCAGATAATAAATGCATTCAGGGAGGAAAATCAATTGCCCATAAAAAAGTATGTATGCGCACCTTGCAGCAACTGCAAAGGCGAAATCAGGGATTTCATAACACATTACGGGTTGTTTAAGGATTATGGCATAAACTACGGAGGGCTTGCAGAACTAGTAGTTAACGCAATGCCGGAAATAAACGGATATATAAATTTAAATGAATTTCACTGAATTCCGTTTGGAGAGAAAACTTACAACGTTCTTCGGGCATGGCATAACACATCACAATGGGGTTTTTCTGCTTTTTATATAACATTGACACAGGTTTCATTGAACTTAACTGCGATGCACAGTTCAGAAAGAGGTAAAGTTGCTCTTTGCATTTAAGTTCCCTAATCCCGAGGGACAATTAGCTATTTCAGCCATGACCAGACCATAATTTAGAATCCCTTAACATAATCGTTTCTATAAGCTTAAGGTGATTTTTGAATCAGACGCATAATCAAAAAATGAAGCCACACCCCAGATTTCTATATCATGCCTCGCAAATTCCTTAACACTGAATCCCTGAGCTGCTGCTGAGCATGCTACAAATTTAACGCCCATTTCAGCTGCATTTATAAACTTCCTTTTTATGTTATCATCAAGCTTTTCAAATACCTCCTTTTTCACCAGCAAGACACTATCAAGGGCTAGAAATATAAGAACTTGATAGCCCATTGCGCATGCTGCTGAAGCATAATCGAGCATCATACCCACACGTGGCAAATCTGCTGGCGTCATCGTTGCAAGTATAGCAACTTTCGGTTCAATCTTATCGTTATCCATAACAGTACATTCTGCAGCTGGTAAATTAGTTTTATGTTGATGATTGTAAAATTTTTATGGTAATCTTATTCAACTAAGACGTTTAATAATCCTTATATTTGCAACGCCAATAACTATATTCAAAATTGAATCATGAAGAAGCTGGCAAAGTTTACATAGTCGGAGCAGGCCCGGGAGACAAATCATTGCTTACACTAAAAGCACACCAGCTGATAAAAGAGGCCGGGGTCCTAATATATGATTACCTTATTCCACATGAAATAATTGAGCTTGCAAAGGAGGGGTGTATACTTGTTCCTCATAAACGCGGGTCAACCTCTACAGAAAGGCTTGAAACATTTAAAAAAAGCGTTCTAAAATATTATGATAAAAAAAATGTAATAGTAAGATTACACACAGGTGATCCGATGCTGTTTGGAATGGGAAAAGAAGAAATAGATTTTCTCAAAGAACATAGAATAAAATATGAAGTAGTCCCAGGAATAACCAGTGCGCTTGGTGTTCCTTCAAGAGTGGGGTTGCCTGTTACGTCAAGGGGTCTTTCTTCAACAGTAGTTATATTCAGCGGACATACCATAAACGAAAACGAGATAAATTGGAATTATCTGGCTAAAATTGATGGCACACTTATAGCACTTATGGGGATATCAGAAATTAACAAAATTACAAATAATCTAATTAATGCCGGACTAGATGGAGAGACACCATCTTGCATAATCTCAAATGGCACTTTAAATAACCAGAGGGTAGTATGTGGGGAACTAAAACAGCTAGGAGAATTAATTGCCAGAGATCATATAACCGCACCTGCTGTAATTGTAATTGGCAAGGTAGTTAAATCCATTAACTGTTTAAATTCAGATTTTTGATTATCTTTTTATTTGTGTAAATTTATACCAAATTGATGCCAAGATATATTCCGCTGATGATTGACGCCGAAGGTAAAAATGTGCTTGTAATTGGTGGTGGACACATTGCTTACAGAAAATCCAAGCTTTTCCTTGAAAATGGTGCAAGAGTTATTGTAATAGCAAAGGAATTCTACAAAGGATTCAGGAACATCCCCGCTAAACTGATACAGAACGATGTTAGGGATGTTGACAACATTGAATCGTTAATCTCCAATAGTCTGATTGTAATTGCAGCAACTGAAAACAGGGAAACAAACGATTACGTGGAAAAGCTGTGCAATATAGCCGGAAAGCTGTGCAATATAGTTGACAAACAAAGCACATATGTAATGTTTCCAGCCTTTTTTAAGAAGCGGGATATTATCGTGTCTGTTTCAACTTCAGGCAATGTTCCTTATTTTTCAGCTTTTTTAAGGGATGTTGTAAAAAACGAGCTTCTTCTATATTTAAAGGGATACACTGTGCTTAAGCGACTTAGAAAGAAGCTGATGAAAGTTGAGCCAAAGGTACGAAAATCTGTTTTAAAGGAAGTTGTACATGACAGCAAATTCTGGGAAAGTGTCCAGGCCAATGATAAAAAAAGTGCTGATAAAATTATCAATGAAATAACCAAAAAATGGGTCGATGTTTAATCTTTATTGTTTAACCACAAGCGCCCTATATACAAGATCCATTAAGCCTGAATATTCAAGTTCCTTATTATATATTTTATTAAGATATGGCACAACATGTGAAAGCTGAGCCTTACATATTGAACACGGCCTTATTACCCAGTCTGCATTGTATCTAAGCGCTTCTTCATACCATAGTCTAGAATACTGAGTAGTAAGTGGAACAACCTCATCTGCAAGGTTTCCTCCTTGACCGCCACAACACCAAGTATATCCCCTGCTGTGCTCTGGATCAACCCAATCTTTAACCACATGTTTCATTATGTACCTCGGCTCCTCAGTTAAATCGCCCCCCCGCGCATACTGGCAAGGGTCCTGATAAGTGTATTTTATATTGCCGTTAGCATTTGGATCTAGGGTAATCTTATTGTCTCGGATTGCTTTGGCTACAAGATGATGAATGTGAACCATCTCTATTCCATACTCTCTGAGTCTGGGAAGGGTATAGCCTTTGTGAACTCTCCAGCCATGACCACACTCCCCCGCTATGACCAGCTTTGCGCCTGTATCCCTTGCTACCTGTACATAATTTTCTGCTAAACGTTTCATGTGTTCAGGATGTAAGAATAGCCCGAAGTTAGCAGTTTCAACCGAACGTGTATTGAAAGTGAAATCAATGCCCATAATGTTTAGGAAGAGCACATAACCCTTGAGCGTTTCCATATTCATGTAAAGGTCAGCTGAGGATGGCAGCATTAAGGAATCGCTTTTCTCATTGATCTTGATTTTTACATCAATGCCCTTTTCTGATTTTATTTCGTTCTTGACAAATTTCATTATTGATTCCACTGCTGCAGGTTTTAAATTCATGTTGTTGCCTGATTTCCAATGAGCATCAATTGTCAATGATGTAAACCTTGATGCCATTCCAATTTCGTAAAGTATTGACCTCACCGTCCTTGTGACATCAGTCTGATCCACCCCAAGAGGGCAAACATAAGCGCACCTCCTGCATATTAAGCATAACCAGTAATACGTGTAAATCTTTTTTATGTATTCCATATCAACTTTTTTCACTGCACCTACGGCTTTGCCAAACAGCTTTCCGCTCATCCTTCCACCCTTTATAACTGACCTTATCAGTTCAGCCCTACCAAGCGGGGAATTATATATGTCTCCAGACGTGATATAGGTTGGACAGGCATACAGGCACGCTCCGCAGTGAACACAAACATCTACTGCCATTCTGACATTCCTGTTTTTTCTGTATTCTTCGTTTAGGCGCTTTGTAAAATGCTTTACCTTATCTTCAGGTTCTTTTAATTGAATGTAGCTGTCAAGAGGTGTTAACAGCTTTTCATCCGCCATATAATGCATAAAGTTAGAAACATCTCCGTACTTGAACTGCCTTTCCTTAAATACACGATCAAATGACAAATTCTAAATCGCCTCTTCCTTTATATTAATTGACGGTCTAGAAATTGTTGGCATTAGCAAATATGAAAATGGATGCATCATCTTACTCCATGGGAAGTAAACCAGAAAAACCATTACCAGAATCAGGTGGATCTGAAAAAGTGTATAGCCAGCAATGAGCATCACATTTGGATGAAGCATAAAGAGTGACCAAACCCAGGTTGAAATCGTTCCTATGTATGCTGCGCTTGTAGAGGTGATTCCAAGTGTCTGCGCAAGCCCTGATATTATTATCAGAATAAGCAAAGAGTCTGCAAAGTAATCATCTAAAAAACTGAACCTCTTTATTTTCAAATTAATTAAAAATTCATTGACGAGCTTAAGCTTTATCTGTTTTGAACCAAGCCTCCTTATTAAAAGTATGATCATGCCTGCAAAAGCCATTAATCCGCCAGCGCCACCTACATAAAGGGCTAAAATATGATGATAGTATGGAGTTAAACCAAACCAATCCTGAAGGTATATTTCAGGTATAAAAACTCCTAGATGACCAAAAAGAGCTATCCATATGCCCCAATGGAATAGGAATGAACCGTAAAACAGTTCTGGATCCTTTTCCCTTCCCTGAAGAGTGTAGAATAGAAATATCCTTTTGAGAACTTCCTTTGTGGTTGCTGCCCAACTTTTCTCATTAACTCCCGCATTTACGTTGTACATTCCAGTCAATGCAGTAGCACTGGTCCACAAAAATAAGCGATATGCAATGCCTAAAATAAATAATCCCACTGCAATATATGGAGCATATCCAAACAGTATGACCAAAATGAGTCTATACATGATTTTTCGTGCCTTAAAATCATATTTAAGTCATATTCCACAAAAATGTGGAAACTTATTTGAAAAATAGTGTAGGAATTAGCTCTATTTTGCTTTTTAAATCAAGCAGCAGTTTACAGCTGCTGTCATTTATGGGTATGCTAACCATGCAGCAACCCTTTTTACACATTTCACATGAATATACAAAGATGGATTTTTTATCAGGATCAAACCTAACAACCCCATTTCTTGTTCCAATTAGAGTGCCTTCGTCAACGCAAATATTAGTTTCCTTGATCTCCTTATCGTCTTTTATTATTCTGTTCAAAATCTCTCCCACAAGACACCTCATTGCAGCCTTCTGGGCTTCCTTTATATTTGAATCACTGATGGGGTTTAATCCTTCATATTGCTTGTTATCAATTATGTTTAGCATGAGCAGGCTCGGATTCTCGAGTACAGTAACATCGTTCTGTGTTATAACATAGGGCAATAATTTAAAAACAGGAAGCAGGCTATAAAGGTCCTTATTTGTTTTAAGGTTCCATTTAGCAGAGAGCCTTGAAACAAATGTTTTCTTATCTGTGCAGTTAAAGCTAAAGCATACGAGGAGCCCCTTTACAGTTGATATATAAAGGTGCTTTGACCTTCTATCTGAGCCTGCCTCACTGGAAATTTTCTTTATTAGACCCAAATTGACCATCTTTTTCGCTTTTTTATAAACAAGTGAAATGCTGTATGGGGATTCTCTAGTAGCCCGGTATAAGGATGCAGGCTCGTTTAAAATTACATATGCAAGGATGTCCAGCATTACCTTATCAAATTCAATATCAACAAGCTCGTGAATACTGCTTTTAATTTCCTTAAAAAATTTATCTGAAATTTTGACAGGCTTCAGTCTCTTTTCCATTTTATTAACACAAAAAGAAATTGGATACTAATAAATAATATGTAATATTTTTTAAAATCTTATTTAACCCTATAGTAAATTTTTCTCAATGATGGTTCTTCGTTAGCAAGCATACTCCTGAGCTCTTCTGGATCTGCCTCAGCACCTCTACCATTTACCTTTTCAAGCACAAACTCAATGGATGAAACAAGTCTATTAATCTTGTTCTTTTGCTCCTTCGAGAGCGGTTTTGTAGTTTCACTTTCTATAACAAGCTTCATTGTAAATGGTGTACTCCCCAACTTGTGGGTTACATTTACATTCTTAAGGCCAGCTTTTTTAAGATACCTCTTTATTATATGCCTCATAAGGGTTGGCACAATGCTTTGAACTTCAAACTCAGCAATTACCATCTTCCCTTCATTTACAGCTTCGCTATTTGGTAAATTTTTTCCACTTATCATAATAATAACACCGTTATATCTTTAAAATTGATGTTTATAAACATTTTGTTTTTAAAATTTCGAATTATGAACTGTTTTTTACCCTAACTGGCGACATCCTCTTACACTAAAGTGTTTGAGCTTTACGTGCAACTATTCCCGTTCTGGGTTCGTCAGCAGCATGTTTAAACATCACACAGCCTGCTTGTGCACGGCAGTATGTGTATCCACGGCATAAATTTAGACTATACATGCCAGCGCGTTCTACTGTTTGGCGCAGGTCAGGTCCTTTAGTACTGAAGCTTTACACAATGCTCTGTTATATAGCACCCGCAGCTGCTCGAAGTTTCCACCTGTTTGGGTAAAAGCGTATGCATTATCAAAGTATTTAAACACTGAAGTTATGCATTACATAGCTAAAGCAATTGAGATAAAATTACCGCTTCTTCCAAACCTGTAACTAGCTTTTTAAAACTACGCGCGCATAAAGCCACATAATATTCACACCGGAGATATTTCGGAATTTCAAGATGCTCCGAAGATGGTGGTCTTGCGGTACATGAGCACATGTGCTCATGTACTTTTTGATATATTAACAATCGATATATAATTTTAGAAATAACTATGCTTAAATTTGTTTAACTATTCGTCTAAACCCCGTGTTTTTTAATCCTAATAATTTATAAATAGTGGCACAAAATTGTATAAGAATGAAATTAGAGGGGAATGAACCCTTTATATTAAATGCTATAGCTAACCTGTACTTTGCATTACTCGAATTTATACTAGGGATATTTGTAATCCTTTTAAATGGTAATTCCATTGAGGTGGGCATAACATATGCCTTATACAATCTATCATGGTTCATTTCAAGTTCTTTATGCGGCTTTGCGGTTGATAGAAACCATCTTAAGGATTTGCTTTATGCCGGCGTAATTGTGCTTTCCATTGGCCTATTAGGACTAGGGTTTACAAATTCAGTGCTCGAAATATACTATTCAGTATTAATGATGGGCGTTGGTGCAAGTTTCATAAGTGTAGGTGTTTTGGTTCATGTGGGAGCAGGTGGTGGCATAAATGATGCCTCTTTATACGGCAAATTAATGCTGTACGGAATAATTGGTTCTGGCATTGGTGGCTTTATCGGATTCATTTCTTTCCTTATTTCGCAGTTCACCGGACTTTATATCGAAAGCATAAGGGCCATATTCTTAGTTTTTGGATTTACAACCCTATCTGGGATCTACTTAGTTTCAAGATTGCCTGAGCTAAATTTGAACGTACTTAAAAAAACTGAAGAAGAAAAAGGCTCATTAAGAGAAATAGTTGGAATATTGGCTTCGGTAATGCTACTTGGCCTAGGGCAGGGTATTACATACCCCATGATGGTTCCTTATGTGGAAATCAAATTTCATGTTACTCCATTTGAAATGTTACTTGTTTATATTCCTGCAGGGATTGGTTGGTTCTTTGCAAGCAGAAACGCAGGAAAAATCATCAATAAATACGGAGAAAGCAGAAAAATATTTTTTGTTACATTAACAAGCGCGTTTATAGCATTGCTACTTCCTTTTGCTCCAAACCTAATAGTGCTAAGCATATTATGGGGTGTGGAAGCTATTGGGTTAGCCCTTTGGACAATTTTGGTTCAGCAAAGAATATCAAAAAAAATGCCCAGTAAAATTTGGGGTGTAAGTTATGGTTTTATGAATGGTCTCTACTATTTGTTTTATGCGGCTGGATCACTTACTGGTGGCAGGACATTTTACTATATGGGGCCCTTGGTTACATTCTGGACAGCCGCAATTATTTTTGCGATTGTTCCTCTCCCAATCAACATTAATCATAAGAAAGTTAGTGACGTTATCTCGCGCTAAAGCATATTAGATAGATTTACCGTTTCCTTATCCTTTATTAAAAAATGCTATAGCCCACAATTTGTTCTTTGTTTACAAATCTTTGAGCAAGAAAGCTCCGACATTCATGGAGGAGATGAATTGCGAAGTATTTATACACCATTAATGATAAATGCATAACAAAGAGCATGCGCAGAACAAATACAGTACACATCATTCTTGGAAAGGAAACCAAAGCTAAATTGGCTGCTCTTGGGAAAGCATTTGTTAACTGCTGGAACGAAGTGAACATGTTTAACAGTACAACAAACATGAACCAGTTGACTTTCAGGGAATTGAAAAAGTAGTATATTAAAAATTCAAGTCAGCACTGCTTGGAGCAAACGTTCAGCTAGTGGCAAGGAATAAGGCATGAAGGTCAAGCCTGTGAATAGTGTGCACATCAATGAAGTGCTCCCTGTGCGTGGTCAGGCATAGAATCTCAAAAGTGCAATGGCAAAAAGAGGGTGTCCCCGCGCAAAGCGCTCAATGCAGACCTAAATATAGCAATAAACATGATACAGCAGTCCGATCAGTATAAGTGGTTAATTGAAGGCACAGCCTGTGGTCTGGAGCGGGGTGGGTAACCACTAGCAATGAAGCCATGAGAATTAAGGCGGTAAACCACGAACCTATGATCAGCCTCAAAGTAATCATTTTAGGGCTAGGATGTCAGTTATTTATTGCTGTTGCCCTACCTATTCCTTTAAAGGAGAAATGAGTATCACATTATCACCGCGTATTACTATTATCCCTAGAGCCTTTGATGTTCCATCCTCATATATTTCTTCACTGTTTCCTAGAATTAGATTCATATGTTGATCAAAACCATCAAGTTGGCCCCTTATCTTTTTATTACCCTTTAGCCTAATCAGTACCTTCTTGTTTAGGCTTTCCGAAAGCACCTTTAATGTGATATCCGCAGACATTTAATGCCACTAACACAGGGATAAAAAGGTGAGTTATATACTTTATGCATGTCCATTAATACACCAGTCAAAGCTAGTGGCTTACCAATTTAATTGCTAATTGTTTTCTAACAGTCGATAGACCTCAGGTTACGCCTTTAACCACTTTACAAAAGGCTATATTCCCTGTTAATTGCCTCCTTAAAGCTCTCATGACTTAATCAGTTGCTTTGTTCTCCATTCAGCCAAAAGAAGCTTCTTGCCCATTGCCAGCAAAAATTACTTTAAAATGAGTATTGATGGCTTCATGGGGAGTGCTCTTTCTGCTCTTGATATTGACGATTTATCTGCTTGCTTTACGTTTTTTACTTCCACATTTACGCCTACTTCCTGTTTAATGTAATTTAGGTGCTTTTTGTAAACATCCACTTCATCCACCTTGCCAAAATACTTCTTTTCCAAATCTGGTAGCGAATTCATCAACTTTACCACAGCATCCCTTTTCTGATTGGTCATTTTTTCTATTTGCATTACTACTTCTGATGCTAAATCACGATCGTATGCAAATATAACTATTCCCTTAGGTTTGACTTTTATTACCCTTAATATTTCCCTGATATCATTAATCAGCCTTAAAGTAAGATCAATCTCCAGATCCACACTTTCTTCGTATTTTAAATTCTTAGGCCATCCCTCCATAATTACGCTTTTAAAACTACCCACAAAACTGTAAATCTCTTCAGCAAAGTAGGGTATAAATGGAGCAACGAGGGATGACCATGACCTAACCAGTGTTTCCATAATTTCATGGTTTACCCTATATTGCTTCATCCTAAGATACTGTTTGAAGTAATTATCCATATCAAAAAGCGCTATCTGAAGTGCGCCCTTTATATTCATTACTTCTATCATGCTGCCAACCTGTTGAGAAGCCATTGAAACCCTGTTCATCATCCACATGTCATATACATCAATTGTTTTATTTTCATCCTTAAGATGCTGACTTAAAGATAGCGATATCCTTTCCATTTTTTCTTTTATATTTGCTGCAAGTTCACCTTTCCAGTTAGCGTCATCCATGTATTCAGAGCTTATTAGAAGGGCAGCCCTAACTGCGTCTGCCCCATAGTTCCTTACCGCATCCTCAATGGTTATCAAATTACCCTTTGATTTGGACATTTTTTCGTTTTCTACTCTTAACATTCCATTAACAGAAATGCCCTTTGGCCACTCGTTTTTGTTAAATAATGCCACGTGATGAAATATAAAGAACGTCAAATGATTTGGAACGAGCTCCTTCGCTGAAACCCTCATATCAACTGGGTACCAGTATACAAATTCGTCTCTCATTTTTTTAAGATAATCAATATCAATGCCAGTGCGCCTTGATAACTCAGCCAGATCACCTACATTATAGTAAATGTAATCAAATACACCCTTTTCAAGCCTTTCTGGAGGCACCTTCCTTAACATATGAGAAACAGTGTAAAATGCCATATACACAGTTGAATCGCTCAATGTTTCAATTAACCACCTGCTGTCCCATGGAAGTGGAGTGCCTAGGCCACTCTGCCTTGCACATGGATAATCCTGAAGCCAGTCCACTACGTCTAAAAACCAGTTCCTGGCTTCTTCTGGATATATGCTCATTATATTTATGCACTCTTTTGCTTCTGATTTCCATCCCTCATCTGAATACTTGAGGAACCATTGATCCTGTAAAATCTTTACATGACACCTTGCGGTGCACCTACAGATTACAGGCTCAGGAAGATCATACATGCTATAAGCCAATCCTAAAGAATTAAGGGAAAAATACACGGAGTTCCTTGCCACACTCACTGGCATTCCAGCATATTTATCACAGTTTTCTTTCAACTTACCCTTTCTCAATTCCAAAGAATATATTTCTCTTGTTGCTTCATCTGCCCTTTGGTCTTCCTGATTCATAATTTTCATTTTTTGGACAATTTCAATAGCAGGGTGTTCACCATACCCCTCGACACTTATTATGCTAATGGGACTTAAGCTTTTGGCTACCGGGTCACCCTTGGCCTGCAGGTCCCTTAACGCAAGGTAGTCATATGGAGCATGAGACGGAACGCTATATACAACTTCTGTGCCTATTGCGCTGTCTATAAATGTTGCAGGCAATATGGGTATTTCATTACCCACTATTGGCACAATTACTCTTTTACCTAAAAGTGCATTTCCCTTAAAGGCCTCAGTTACGTCTATGTCAAACATCTGATCCTTTAACCTTTCGATGGACTCTTCACCAATTATCCATATTTGCCCATTAACTTTTGCTTTAACATAGCTAAGTTCCGGATGAATCCACACGTTAGTTGCCCCAAATATAGTTTCTGGTCTTAGGGTTGATGCAACCAGATAGGTGTTATCTTCTCCAACCAATTTGAAGAGAATTAACCTGAATTCCACTGGATAGACACCCTCTCCCTTCAAACGGTCGTGATCGCCCACTGGTGACTTGTCCCTGGGGCACCACACGACAGGATGCGTTCCCTTGGTTATGAACCCCTTTTCCTTTAACGTATTGAATTGCCATTCAACAAATTTGCTAAACCATGGATCATTGCTAGTAGTTTTGAATTCACGGCGCCAGTCGATACCCACCCCTATCAGATTAATTGCTTCTCTATTCCTTTGAGTGTAATAGTTGGCCATATAAATTGGGTCCTTAAATTTAGAAATTATGTCGTCAGAAAGCTTATCAACCTCCTTAAATTCCCTTATCATGTTTTCGTCACCTTTAGCTAACCTTTCGGCAGCAGAGACAATTGGCTGACCTGTCCAGTGCCATGCCTGAGGAAAAAGCACATTATAACCCAATAACCTGAAATATCTTGCATAAGCATCAGCTCTTGATATTGTATAAGCATGGCCTAGATGTAATGGTCCATTCATATACGGAATGGGGAATGTAACGAATTTTTTCTTCCTTTTCCAGTCAGCGTCTGCATAATAAACCCCAAGCTCTCCCCATATTTTATTCCATTTAAGTTCAAGTTCATAATTCATATCAATTATCTTTTATTTTGAACCTTTATGTATATATAAATTTGTCTAATAAAGGCAGCGGCCGGAAAGTTTACCTGAATGCGCACTAATATATAGCACTGCTTGCTGTCTGGAGCGTAGACCGCCAGGCGCCCCTTTCCTGCCTTAGGGCTGCTCCCTCCCGGGCCTGACCCGGTTCGACAGTTATGCGCTTATTCTGCCCCTTCGGACAAAACTAGCGCAAAGGTGGCCCCAGCAGGCGCACCGTCATGCACTGGGCAGTGCATATATCAGCGCACATTCAGTTTACCTTACCTTATCTGGCCCCCGCATATAGCCGGTTTCGGGTAAAGGGGACGGCTGACCCCCGGCCCTACCCGCTGCCTTGATTACTATCTAAAAATACAATTTAAATGTTTGCAATAATTGTTTGCTTTATCTAGTTACATCCTCTTACGCCAAAGCTTCCCCTTTACTGGTTAGTCCGCATTATAATTTAACGACACACAACAAGACCATTCCTTAGTTGAAATCCCTCTGGCGCTGCGTAAACGCAAGATAAACATACAAATGTCATCTCTGAAATATTAACCGTTGCATGACAAACATGGTAGTCTAAGTTGAATATTCTGGGTCAACAGTAAGAGTGCCCTTCTGCTTTGCCTTCCATTCAACCCAGAAACCCGACCAAGATGCATCCTGAATTTATTGACCTTGCATGCTCTTTAGCATATTATTTACGGAAGGTTATCATAAGCTATAATGTCATGCTTATTCACTTTGACACTGCCATCAGACTTTGCATTGTCATAATCATGCCACCTTCTGGCAAGCAGGAGTATCTTCCTGCTCCTTGACCCCTTTCTGATCCAACCTTTCTGTGCCTTCTTGATCCTCATCTAATGATTTTTTATGACTCCTATGATGAGTGTTTATGTGTGGGCATGACAAAGGCATATGTATGTATGTATGAATAACGAAGTATATGTTGGTATAGATGTCCATGAAAGGGAATCACAAATAGCTGTGTTGAATAAGGATGGTGAACTGCTTGAAGGCTGCCAACCTGCAGCCTGACAAAGTATGTATCTTCCATCAACGGAAGGAAACATGTTGCAATGGAGGCTGTTGGTTTTTTTGTATATCCAATATATGACAAGCTGAAGATGCTGAATGAATGATTGCACAGTATCCGTTGCTTCTCGCTCCAGGCTCATTGCAAAATCCAAGCTAAAAAATGGCGGGGTTGATGCAATTGCTCTGGGCGAGTTATTAATTAAGTACCAATTACTTGCCTCATATGATAGATGAGCAGGCAAGAAGCTGCTTGCCATGGAGGTATGCAAGGAGAAAAGCAAGGGTTGTTGAAATAAAGTGGTTATTGAAAAGAAGGGGGATAAAGGTAAAGGGGCATGATGACCTTAAGGAACTGCACCTTCCTGAAATAGATGGAACTGTTGAACTCAATAATTGATTGATTGATGAGCTGGAAAGTGCCATCAGGGAAACAGCGGCAAACGATGAGAGGGTGAAATTGCTGGACATCATTCCAGGCAGGTATTGAACCTTATTCTGCTCTTTACCTAT
>Ga0080006_1139897_pt1 | contig 21068 bp, 18 predicted proteins | sample RS3BMetagenome_FD_69209 | JGI IMG/M metagenome (GOLD analysis project Ga0080006, IMG submission 69209) | Ferric oxide microbial mat and aquatic microbial communities from Rainbow Spring, Yellowstone National Park, USA - RS3B (SPADES... ...
TCGTTCTGTCGCCTTGCTCGCATCTTTTGACGTCTGGCATCCTTCTTTCGCTTCTTCGTCCTGTCGTGTTCCTCTTTGCTTGGCACTGCGTTCCGTTTTTCGTCGGAAACCGCGACACCAGGCCCTCAGCATCATCGACTTGCAGCCCCATATCTTTCCTTTAGATTTTTCTTTCTTCACAATCAACGCACTTCGAACGTGCCTGCTGTAAACCACGATAAAGAATTTGATTACAACCATCTGCGCGTAGAACACGGTTGACTTGGAAAACTGTCAGGTTCCGGGTAGTCGCTTCGCGCACGGCAGTGGCAAACGCTCGTCTGCGATTTGCGAGCTCTGCAGACTCGTTTTGACATGACTCGGGGTGTATCGATTACTGTTCGGAACCCAAATACTCTGGATAACACACGCTGGATTGTTCGGCATCGCGGAAAGAAGAGCGTGAAGCGTTCGCGCGCTGCACGTTTTCTCTCAAAGTCAGGACCCTACCTGCACTCGAACGACAGCAAGAAAGCTGAGCAAAAGCTTGTCTTTAGCTGTTCTCACAGTCAATCGCCCGAAAAAGATTTATCGCTGCCATTTCCAGCTCGGTCGGAGGAAGCCTCAGCACCGCTTTGCAGCGCTAGAGGTTCCCCTGGGACTACGTACCCTGAACGTCGCTTTCCTGGGCTGCTACCCACAGAGAATAGCCAGAGCTTGGGTACGGTTACCGCAGTGAAGCAGCTGCTTCGGAAGCTTATAAAGTTCCAAGCACGCCTCGCTCGAGACCAAAGTCGGAAGCTGCGAGCACATAAACGATACGTATGCGGCATTCGCGAATGCACTCGTTTGTTGCGCGCGAAACAGTGTTTGCTACTTATTGTGCCCTCGAATGGAATACTGCCATGTGCGGCAGCCAATCTTCAAGAAACGCTCGCTCTAGCAGAAGAGCACTCTGTGCCCATAATCAGAGATATTTCGGCAACTGAGTTATGCCGACTTCTGCGTCGAGTTCAAGCTAGTCGCTTGAACGCTCGCCCCGCGTGCTGTGTTGGCGTGAAGAGTTGCGAAGGTGCATCGCTCGAAATGCAGAGAGTGTTTGATGCCCTAGCTTTACAGGCTGGAAACATTTACCCAACGGCCGCATCTGAATAGATCCCTGAATGAAGCCTCGGACCTTTTCTTTGTGGTTAGCACGGCTACCCGGTCGTTTCTTTGTTTTGCCCTGAAACGGCTTGCTCTCTTTTCCGTAGCTCTTCCTCCGCCTCTTGAGCTTTTCGTGCTAGCTCGTCGGCAATGCGCGCGCGCTCCCGTGCCTCCAGTTCTTTGAACATAACCTCTGCTTGGGTGAGCTTCTCCATACTCATTTGATATGTTCCAATATCCTGATCGAGCCGTGCGTACGAGATTTTGAGCATATTGGCCCATTTTTTCACAGATTCGAGATTGATTTCCACTCCACATGAACTCATGATTTTCATCAAACCTATACCAAATAACCGTGTGTAGTAATATTCACCATCTGCCCGACGACATGCGCGGAGCGCTGCGATGACTGGTTGCGCTTCGGCACCGTCTTCCCCGGTATCTCGCTCGATCTCCTCAATGAGCTCTGCCTCTGTCTTGCCCTGCACATATGCCAAAGCGTCGTCAGCTTCCTTGGTGACTTGGCCCACGTCAAGATCCAGCGCATCGCAAATGCACCGGAAGAGGCTCTCTCGCTCGTCCGGTCGCGGATACGAGCGGAAAAAATCGCGATATACGGATACAAAACCGAGCGCGAAGATGACGTCGTATCGAAACATGGCACAAACGAGCGCGAGATGAGCAGTTGTCAGAATCTCGTCCACAGCCTGCTGGTAATAGAATACCACAGGACGTTTTAGATTCCGATAGAAACGGGTCACGGTCTCGCTGACGGTGCGCACAGGTTTTCCTCGAAAAGGTGCGAACTTTCTAGCAAAGTCTGTGTCAGCTGGCTCTGTGATGAGACCGAGAGCTTCTATGTCTTTTCTGAACTCATCTAAACCCGCGAAGCGCGGTTCATCGCCAGTGCCCGCACAGAGCACTTGCCGACTTGTCCGAGAACCCTTCGCGTGAATACCAGCACCCCGCAAACCCGACTTGGAGAGCTTCCCATAAGCACTCCTGGGTAAACTAAAGCTAAAGGCTGCAGTGAACATGGGGTAAAAGTGTACGCAGAGTGAACCACACTGTGTCACCCTGTTTGCAGCCCTCTGACAAGAAGCTGCTTCTCGCTCTAGGCCTCTATGATTCGCAAACCCGCGTACCACATCAGTTCACATCGATTGAGGCGCTGCAGGGCATCGAATGGATGCGCGGCGGCGGCGGCGGCGGCGGCGGCGGCGGGGGGTCGCGTGCGACGTTTCATGGTGTGGGCGCGCTGTGGAGCGCGATGTCTTTGCGATGAATGCCTCGTTTATGCAGGTTGCCAAGAAATCGTACAACGATTATCTCCGGAGGCTTCCATGCTCTGCAAGTCCCATTACCATGTTCTCATAGGACATTGAAATTTTAGTGGACCATTTACCTTTAGGGAAACAGAATACACGGCAATCATCGCAAAGAGATTTTGCGGAGCATGCCGGTGCGTGCCTCAGCCGACGCGCACAAGTCTATGTCAAAGCAGTACTGTTTGTGTTCCGCATACGCGTAGGCGTTGTAGGCTTCATGGTGGACGCTCACGACAGGCACTCGGCACCGAGAGAATCGAACGATCTGACCAAGATATCGGGGGAGAAGCAGAATTGATTTCTGGTGCAATGAATGGTATAGTGCGGCATGTTTGATGCTCTCGCAGTTGTCGAAAATGATCGAGCTATCGGGAATCCTATGGTTAGCGCAAATCATCCTGGAACCCCGAAAAACAATGTTCTGCTGTAGACCACAGTGGGCTTGAGATGGGGGTCGAGTTTGCCGCAGCCTGCGGGCGGTTTACCGGCGCCGCGCATCCCCGAACACCAGTGCGACGCAGACGACATGCACCGATCCGGAGACACGGCCCAGGAGGCCAGATTGTAGCGGGAGCCGGTCTGAAGCACGAGAGATCGGTAATGACTATGCAAGCAAAGCGTCTACTCACGGTAGGGAGCGCGAAACCGTTTATGTTTGCATGGACCGATAGTCTGCATTTGAAACCAATGAATCTGAGGAGACTTTTCTGCGGAGCGTTCAGCGTTGCGCAACGCCAGCAGCATATTGAGGCATCTTGGCGAATTTTCGGGCTGTCCAAGCTGCGGAAATGTATGGGGACCAGTTGTAACTTCTGCGTGCTTTTTTCGACTCCGAATATAGACAGGAGCCTGAGAAGCAGGTCCGCCAGGTCGCACGGCGAATATCAAATGAGCTTGTCGCCACGGTAACTGTCTTTATCCGAGACTTTCGAGGATGCAGCGGTGCAACGTTTCCCTAGGGCAGTCTCCAGAACGAAGATGGTCACGCACAGGCCTGCATTGTCTGGAAGCAAGCGGCTGCGTTGTATGCGGGTGAGTCTTGGCGGTGCGCAACTCTGTTGCTTCGAGTCGCGCGCCGTTGATGCCCGTTGAGCATCCGGATAGCTTCGGGTGACTGTTCGGAGTGCAGCAATGACTGGACTCGGTACTTGTGCCACCGTTTCGAAAGTACATACAAAAAAGAAAAGCCCTGCCCCAAGCCGCAGCGAATGTAACGCGGTATTCGAGGTCTGGTGCAGTTTGCCAGTGAACATGTAGGGCGTGCAAACCATGCAGTCACAGACGCACTGCCTCAGTCGTACTTGTGCAACTTGCGTTTTAGGAGTCAAAAGCGATGCGCTAGCCGGGAATCGAACCCGGGGCAACTGCTTGGAAGGCAATTATGTTACCATTACACCACTAGCGCGATCAAATGTCCAGCGGCCACTGGCATCCTGTACGCCAAGATCAACCCGAGCTCTGCCCGCGCAATTCATGCTATAAAGTGTTCGCACGCCGCGTCATGATCGATATGTACAATATCTGGCATAATGGTGCAGGGGCATCTCGCCTCCGTGTCCTTTTACACTTTTGTCCAACCAACATGGAAACAGCACCTAAGACGGCATACATACCAAATTTTGCGTCTCTTTCCACAGTAATCAACACCAGCCTTTGCGGGCCTGTACGAGAGGCCGTTTCCTATTCCGATCTCTTTTATCCGCTTTAAATACGCCGTCTCTGTTTTGGTATTGCTGCATTGCCAGCAGTGAAAGTGGGTTCGCGGCGTCGCGAAAGCCTCGATTTCACTGCCTCAGGCTGTCATCGACGTATTCCGTGCAAAGATGCAAGGGCGATCAACGGTTCGCTTGCCATGCTCATCTTACTTCTCCACAGTTGCGGCGAGCCCTTCACGCCGATAACACTTGGCTGCGGTCAAGTGTTACGAAATAATACCCAGACTCCTCCTATGGGGACTTTACTGCGGCGCTTGAGCACTTGCTGTAACGCTCGGTACATGCCCAGTCCGGGTACAGGTGGCTCGCCTTGATGCCATGCTTTGTTTCTGCGCCTCGTGTCGTATCCGATGATCACGGGTTTCTTTGGGTCGATGCCCTCAGCGAGCAGTCTGGACGCTGCACACGAAAGCGCTCGGCGTCACATTCGATCGAGTCTTTGTGGAACGCGATGTCGTCCATGATGAAACAAGTACCACTAGGAGAATCCAGGACAGAGAAGAGGACGAGAAGTTTCTATCCTTCAACGCTCCGCTAGTGCACTCCGGTGACATATGCACTATTCGAAACGATCGCAGCAATGGCTCGAGCCCGACTCCAAGACCCCTTCCGATGTAGGCGGAAGACTGTGGAGCCGCATGGAGCGTATCATGCGGGAGGTATCGTGCTGCAATGGGATGCCTCTGCGTGGATATCCACAGAGAGCATAGGATTCGTTTTCCGAACAGTCCTTTCATTATTTGGTGCGAAAAGTCCAGGGAACTCCCGGCATGAGCTTCTGAACAGGTCGTCAACTGACTAAGGCGAATCTTCCACATCGTCTGTTGAACGGCACGGATCGCTGCGCCCATGAGTTGCCGTGAAACCGAGCGATCGAAGACTTGAAGCATGCGTGACCTGGGCACGCTACACGTAACGAAAGGGGAAGCGTGGACGCTCGTACGTATAGACTCGATATCGGCATCTGTTATTCTATGAACCGCTGATCGATGGCGTCACGAATCATCTTAATTCCGATAAAGTACCGAATTCCAGCTTCAAAGAGCGGAGGGAGTCACTCCGAAAACACTACCGAGAATCCTGAATCTATGCATGGAACCGTGAGCCCGCATCACTGCACTCCGGATATCGAGGCTAGACATCTTAAAAAGCTTCGTAAAAAATCGAAATGCAGCCACAGATCATGCAGTTCAGTGTTCCATTTTAATCTAGCGTGGGTGGACGCAACCTTAGCTTGCACTGTTGCAGCGCGAAGACAGGTCACTATGCGCTCGCTTGTCCGTTCATTCCAGCTGCAATCATGCAGTTCGGGCGTTGCATACTTTTGAGAGATAACAGTATTTTTACTATTCGGCGAGGATCGGGCAGCGATCAAAGGATAAATCGACCCGCAACGCATGGTATTACAAAATCAAAGAATGCAGTAAGAAACTGTTCAGCGGCAAGCGTCCACATGCACCCGACTGCAAGATCCAGCATCGTGCGTTCCCGGTTATCCGCAAAAGCAGCTGCCGCATGATTCCCAGCGCGCCTCATGTTGGTGACGATGCAAACGTAGCGTATGCGCTCAAAACGCTCGAGACGCTCATGGACGCGGCCGAGCTGCGACCCTTGTCCCGTTGGACAGTATAAGTTTAAGCAACTCACAGGAACAAGATTATTTCGCGGATTACGGAAGGTGCCAAGGCGATACAGCTGCACACCAGGTATCACTATCTCGAACAGATTCACGTATTCTGTTCGATGAGTATTCAAACGGCCTGCATGCCTTCGAGCTGCGTCGTGCGTGGCCGCATCTAGCCATGTTTTGGGCTACAGATGTTCTGGATCGCCACAAAACAATAGATGACAGGCGGAAGATTGCCACGAGAAAATGATACTGTTCAAATTCTGGGGCAATTCCATTCGGCGCGTCCCGTAGACACTTTCTGATAATCCAATCCCACAGATGTCCACAGAGCACGGTTTGCTGTGATAGATTCGAACGGTTTGGACGACTGCCGAAGAAATCCTTCCTGGGCAACTTTGCACTACCCTAAGGGGTCTTGTTTCACGAAACGACCGCGAATTCTAGGGCGGCTATCGGCTAAAATTTTTCGGCAAGAGTACCTCACGATTTTGATGAAGCGCCGCTCTCTCTTCTTCTGACGATAGCGAATAATGGCAGCCTGTCTGGTCTTTTGCTTGAATTCCCTCACGGAGAAGAGTTTCTCGATCTCTTTCCGAGTTCCTTCGGGCATATCCGGCCGTACCGCAGGAATATGATGGTGCGCGTAGATTGTAGGTGACGGAACGTACGCAATATCCTCGCATTCGGAGGTTCTTTCCGAGTTTTCGGCAGCAAGAGCGCTCTCCGAGCGCCAGCTGCCAATCGAAGCGCCCACCCGGCTGGAGTAGCAGTGCCCAACGGTCTGCGATCCCGACAGTCCGCTTTCCCGAACACAGGCTTGAACCATTTTGGCGCCTTCTTCCTCCGAAACCAGAGCTGACTCAAGAGTCGACGGATTCTGGACAAGAGGGACGAGCACGGGAATGTACACAATTTTCATCTGGCTGCCGTCTGGATTGTATCGGTCCTCGACGACAGGACGTATTTGATCCCAGGGTTGCAGCCAGAGAGGCTGCGCTCTTCGATATCTTTCAACAAGCTCATTGAACAATTCTTGCAGTGAATCTGGTGGGAATGCATGTTTCCCGTGCATGAGTTCGAGATAGCTATCAATGCATGAAGAGCTCTCCGGGTTAGCGTCTTGCTCGTCATCTTTGTCCTGTGGATTTGCTTTCCGACTGTGAGAATCGAGATGCGTGCGTTTTCTTTTCTGCGGCAAGGTCGACGCGAGCTGTTCCGATGTCGGCTGCAGGATATCGAGCTGCACAGCATAATTTTGATCTGCCTCGTCGGGGCTGCTCTTGAACATAGGCAAACTTGCCGCATTTCGTTTTCCGTCATGGGGAACCGCGGTATCAGCCCCTGTAATCTCCCCAGAAGCCCGCGATTCTCCGTGCAAGCGAAAACGGCTATTGGGTTCGTCATCGAGCCCAGCGGGCGTCGATGCGCTCTCTCCTACAAGCGCGTCGAGCATTGCTGCAGTCGAGCTGTGTGCATAGCGGGCACCTGGAAGAGGTGTATTCTCCGCGTTAAAATTCCTCGTTCCGTGGAAAGGCCCGCTTTCAGTTAGGTCGCGAATGCAGGGGGATAGGCTGCCCAGGCGGGTCGACTGCAACAAGTGGAAGCTTCCTGAAAGAGGCGCACCGGTCGGACGTCTTGCGTCTCCGTCTCGACTATTTGGCGCGAAATACTGTTGCTGAAGAGCACCTGAGAAAGTCTGCCATCGGGGCGAAGTTCCGCCCAACGCATCAAGGCCGGAAACGCTCTGGTCGTTCAGTGCTTGCGGTGTCAGAGCGGCAGAGTTGATACTGCCCCCGAGAATCCCAGTAAACATGGGCGTGGCAGTCCCGTTACGCGGATAAAACTCAAAATACGGTGAGCTCCTCAGGGCCAAACCGGGAAACAACGGTTTACCGTTGGCGCCCTGTACCGAGGACGGCGCACCTATTGCGGGCGAGGCTGAGAGTCGGAAAAGTGCCTCAGCCGCTTGTGCGTCACCAGAATGCGCTTCGGTGCCAGCTGATTGGCCTTGGTCGACCACTCTCGTAAACATTCCAGGTTCTAGTGAGGTAGCCCCTTCCCTTTTTTGCGCAGAACTAGTTCTACGCGGCATCTTTTCGAAAGGCACAAATTATCTTCCTCCCCGAGGTGCAGCCGCACCGTCCATCACTAGGACGTACACACTCTCACCAGTGAACTCGGATTGAATGGTCCAGAGGATTGGCGGCGGATGGCGGCCGCCGCACGGCTACTTCGCCGCGGCAGTCCGCCGCCGCACATGCTTGGAGTCGCTCGCGCGCCATGGCCGAATCGCATTCAGCTGAACTCTGTTCCTCTCCTTTTTAGAGAAGGAAATTGAAATCGATATGCAATGCATCCTATGGATCGGAGACGAATTGCCCCTAGGATGTATGTTTCACCGAATAGTGCAGGGATGATTGTATTTCTCTTTCAGGGCAATCATAATATAATTATCAGGTAGTCAAGGAACACTGGAAGAAAGAAAAAGATGCGCTGCCCGCCAAAAACCGATATTCTCAAACCGTGTTTGTGGGCAATGGTAGAAAAGGACCCGTTGAGCACTTTACGGAAAGCAAAGAGCGACGATAGTTGCCACCACGGGCGTCTCTGTTTCCCAACAGCTTGTTCGCTTGGTCCTGAAACCCCTAGGATACAGTCGCGAAAAAAGAGTCCTGGTTCACGCACGGCCATCTTCCATCTAAATCGCAATAACAGCGTTCCTGAAACTCGGGGATCGGTATGCAGTACAGAGACGTTGATTTGTATTTTCAGTCGATGAGACTTGCCTCGGACCAAACGTTGGTACATATTTGAGTATTCGCGGAGAGGGAGCCCGTTGTATGTACGATCGCTCTCGACGAGAACGAGGGCATCATCTATTCTAGCTGCGGTGGATTCATTTGGCGGCCGCCGTTTTGCTGGCACAGAGGGCTCGCACAACAGGACCAACCACTTTGTCCAACCATTGAAGACTCTTCCCTGCCGTCTGGCGACGTTCCCCTATCGGAAATCGTGGGGTATAACCATTCCCCTGGGGTTCGAGTTTTCGAAGAATCTTTCGGGGTAGAGCTGTTTTTCATTCCTCCACACGCTCCAGGGTTGAAGCCCATCTATGGAGTGTTTTCTATCGTGAAACGTTATGATCGCCTCACCGAGCGCATCGCTGCAGCTTTCTGTACACGGTGATACAGCGGCACATTCCGTCCTTCTTCTGCAAGTGCCTCTCACTCCGGAAAGATCCTCATCTAAGCGAATAAAGGAGAACGTTCATTTGATGAAATAAAAAATCCGAGGGAAAGGTACGGTCATATAAGTCAAGGATCCTGGAGGTACATGTCGTCGGCTGACAAAAGAAAATGAAAAATCCTCTTCTCGCCGACCATCGAGCGAAGAAGAAGAGGGGAGATAGACCAGGAAAGGTGTTTGCCCTGCGGGACAAAAACTAGACTGTAGGGTCACTGACGGCACGAGTTCTAGGACTCCCTGAACAGCTAAATCCCATCAAAAGCAACAAATGCATATCGTTCTTGAACGGAGACTTCAACGACGCCATCAATATCAGACGATGTGCAGTGCTGAATACGAGGCCTGCGGAGCTGACTCGACCGAATGTTCTGGGGCAACCTCTCAGGCTCGAAGTCTACAGAGAGAAGCTGAAGCCGATGGCAGGGCGCCTTTCGGGAAAGGCTGTGAGGCGTCTGCGAGTGGGTTACATAAATAGAAATATATGCTCTATAGTAGCGAACGGTTTTCCGTTTTGCTCTATATATAGGTTCGATTTGAAACACATTCTCAGCAGGGCGTAGCCTTCGTCTAGAGACAGTCGAGACCAAACGCTCAGAAAGTTAATGTTACCACAAAATCTCGTCATTCGATTCAAGAAGCGGTACGTGCATGTCTTTGGTTGACGCGCACCCTAGCAACGCGTACCGAGAACCATCCAGGCACGAAAATACGTGCCGGGCGACGGCGTTGCAGAATCCGGATTTTGGTGATAACACGTAGGGTATTCTTAGCACCCGTCTTACTGTTCTCGCGTTCGCAAGAATCACCCCGCGGGACGCTGTAGGGACCGACTTGTTGTGACGGAAGTGAGCCGCACTCTTCATCGTACCTCGAGTGCCGAAGATGGTTCGTCTATACCCCACGTTCAAGGCAGAAAAAGTCCTCGGGGTGGTTGCTAGCCCGTACGGGACTGTCATAGGCGCACATGGAGGGGGTGGTAGTTACTTCGTTGGAAACCAGACGATAGGTTTCTTCCGATTGCCATGCGCACCATCCAGTACGCGGAAAAGCGTTTCAGACCTGGACTCGCAACCGCGAAAGGATCGGAGTCTGAAGCGTGGCCCACTTCTGTACGTTGCAGTGGCCGCTGTGGAGGCCGTTCACGTTTGGGAGACACGACGTGCCCGCCTTGTCGCGAGACTGACCAATGTGTCAGTGCTATCTCCGGTAACGTGCATCAGCTGCACCCTGGATCTCGGGTCACTGACTAAGCACACAGACCAGGATCAACGACGCTCTTCGGGTCCACAAATGGTGTCGTCTGTAAGGTATATGATTGCTGCCGGCCATGCTGACGGTACGATATCGCTCTACGTGCTCCAAGCGAGCGAAGGACAAGCCAGGAGTACTTGGTACGACAAAGCAGCGTACCCGTTTGGGCAAACCCAAGGAGACGCTACCCAGTCGGAGCCATCAGCCGCATCAGGTGGCGTGGATCACGCTGTATTCAGACTCTGCGATACGAAGCGGCTTCAGGGGCATCGAAGTGGCGTGACTTGTCTCGCCTTCTCTGGAGACAGCGCCCATCTCGCCTGCGGATGCCGAAACGGAGATGTCAGCCTCTGGGACATTTGGTCGGAACAATGCATTCTCCAGTTTCGCGGTCTTCATTCGGATTTGGTGACCTCGCTGTGCTTCATTGGGAGTTCCGAAGACAACATTACGTTCGATGCAATGCAAAGCACCAGACGAGGTAACGCGCTGTACCGAGGAAAAGTGCTTCTGAGCAGCGGCAAGGATGCCGTGATTAAACTGGTGGATCTGGAAACGCAAGACTGCCTTCAGGCGCTGTTTTGTGAACAGAGCGCCATATGGAGCACCGTATACCTAGCGAAGCGGAAACTGTTTCTCGCTGGAAATAACGACGGGGACATTCACCTTTGGCGGCAGAATGCAGCGGCCTCTGGTGACGCGCACGCATGGCGCCCGCCGTCGCATGGCACGCATTTCACGAAGATCGGCGTCGTGCATCGAGCCCGCGCACGATCGCGACTTTTGGGCCTCTGCGCGGCGCCTGATGATTCTTTTGTGATCGGCTTCGATGCGGATCGAAACTTGGAGTTTTACGAGGTACGTGATGAGAGTGGTGTCAAGCGACATATCAAGAGAAGGCGCAAACGGGCAGCAAAAAAACATGCGATGGAGCATGTTTCAAGTGCGAATTCATGCCTCGAGGGCGAATCCGGTGACGGAGACGATGCGATGCGAAATGAGCTGGAAGCGTCGGATTTTCTCTGTCTGCGCTTGCAAACCAAGTTTGAGTGTAAGATCTTATCACTTGCATGTATTACAAACGGTGATAGATTCGGAAAAGATCGCATGGAAAACTTAATGTTTATCGTTCATCGCGCAAATAACGCTGTGAGCGTTGAAAACGCATGCATGATTCTCGGAGACACACAAAACGAGGTTTCGGGCGAGATAAGCCTAGCAAATGTGACGAATGCTACTCGCGAGACCAGGCTCGAAACGTCCCCCGTTCGAGTGTCTGGAGTGGAGTGCGCATTGTATATTGGCGGCGACGGGCATCCGCAACCTGTCACCGCCCTTGCCCTATCTGATGACCTCGATCAGTTTCTGAGCGCCAGTATGAAATCCGTTCCATTACCTCGAGTCGGCCATCCGCTGATCCTATCAGCGGCGCAGGACATTCGAATTTGGAATAGTGGCACAGGGCAGTGCCTGTGCTCTATAGAGCTTCCGGATGCAGGTGAAAGGAAGAGACCAACCGTGACTGCTGTCATGTTTCTGCGCCCGCCGTCCGACGCGGGAGCTTCCTTTGTCGAGGGGAAGTATGCAGCTGTAGCAACGGACAAAGGTGCCGTCATGATTCTCGACTGCGAATCGGGAGTGATTCTGGAAAAGCAATCGATAGCGCCAGTGAATGGGGCACCTACAGGACCAGTCATTCGGGCGATGGCACAATCAGCTTCGGGTAATTTCATAGCAGTGGGCGGCAACGCCGGCTTTGTTAGTTTCCACCGCTTGAGCTTCTCTGGAACAACCTGGAGCGTTCACGATGCTCCTCGACTCGAGGTTGCAAATGAAATTACAGCGCTATGCTTCACGCCTAACGAGGAACTCATCCTTGTTGCGCTCACGGATATGACGGTTCGTGCGTTCCGAATGGATTCACTCTCTTTTGCACTTTCTTTCTATGGACACAAGTTGCCGGTAACCACCATGGACATTAGTGGTGACTCGAAGATGCTTGTTACGGGCTCCATGGACAAATCGATCAGACTTTGGGGGCTGCAGTTCGGCGACTGCATTAGATGCATCTCGCGCGCCCACGAAGATGGTGTCACATGCGTGCGCTTCGACTATAGTAATCCTCGCTGCTTTTGGTCTGGCGGACGGGACGGCAGTCTGCGCTACTGGGACGCTGATCTTGCTGCTGATCGAAGTTTTATTTGCACACTTGACGGCAAGAATGTGCTCGCTGAAAATGGCTGGGGCCACCGCAGCGGTACGGTCACAAGCATCGCGCCAAGCGGTCGAGGGGAAATCGTCGTCAGCGCTGGAACGGACCATAGCATCCGTGTTTGGCATCGTCTGGATGATCAGATTGTTGCTGGAGAAGAAGGCGAACGAGCTCTTCGAGAGCACTTCGAAACGGACGTTCTGAAGGATCAAGAATCGGACTACATAGGAATCATTGAGGCAGAGGAGAATGAGAGTGAAGCAGCCTACGAGCCAGCGACCAGCGTAGGGAGCATTCACAACACACCAAACTCTCTGAAAACCCTGGACAGTATTGCTGCTACAGATCGAATCATTGAGCAGATGGCGAGATTCGAGGACGAAACTCGTTTGGATGGGCCCTCCGCGAAAAAACAGCGCATCAGCGAATTGCTTCCTCTTCTGCGGAGTATCCGCACAACGCATTACAATGCGGCGCTCACCGCGTTACCGATGGGCTCAGCATTGATGCTCGCTCGAATTTGCCTCGAAACGGCGGAACACCCGGAAGATTTCATCCAGTGCTCTCTAAGTGATCGAGAGTTACTCATTCGCACGGTTTTGAAATTGATCAAGGATCGATTTCGAGAATTCTGTGTTCATATTGCAGGTCCCGAAGGAAACCAGACCAGAAAATTCGTTTCGACTTTCCGGCAGCGAGCACAAGCTTTTGTACGCGATTCGCGCAGCATTGTCGGGATGAATATCGCCGCTTTGCGGATGATTTAGCTCTGAGTACCTGGCTTCGTGAAGGCGAGCTAGATCTCACTAAAAATGATTCAGATGCAAATATTCTGGCCAGCCGCGGAGTTTCGAGTTTCGACTCTGGAACCATCGACAGCCGCCAACGAATCCTGCTTCTAAAGTGCTACGTTCACACCCAGTTCGCAGTCAGCGTGTAACAGCTCGCCTCCGATAATTCGGTCGTAAAAACTAATGTTTGGGAATGCTCCCGCTGTCGATAATATCAGCCTTTGCGGTCTTTTTCTCCAAGGGCTGCCTTTTCCTCTCTCGTAGCCGCAGCTTTAAATATGTCGGTCTCTCGTGACCCTCCAGCTCCCGTTTCAGAACTCTAGAAATGTTGATGGCGGCGTTAAAATCCCGTGTTCGCAGCTTCTGGTAGTTGTCGTCGCGTTTGGTGCACAGGCGGATGTTGCGATCTACGCCTCGCTTGCCTTTTTTTCATCTTTGTGTACGGCCAAGGAGCGTCCTCTGCAGCGGTGGCACCTGGCTTTTGTACGGTGTTCCTATATGTGCAACGCGCCTTCCCCAATGAGGTTCACACTGTAGCCTGTGAACGCTCGCTTCAGCGCTCGATCCATGCCCTAGACGGTCGCAGAGCGATCCTGTCGATACATCCATCGATTTTAGAGCCCGCTGTCGTATCCCGCTATCATGGAAGTCTTGTACGTGAGCCACTTAGCGAGTACTCTCCGTTCTGCAGACGCAACCGCATGGCGTTCCATTCGGTAGAGCATTTGCGGAGCGCGATATTGCTGATGATGAAACAAAAATCGGAAAGAAAATCATGGATAGAGAACAAGTCAGGAAGTGTTTATCCGTCAATGCTCCATTCGCGCAAAGCGGTGACGTACACTCGACTACAAGCGATCGCAATGATGAATCAAGTCCGAGTCCAAGAAAATTCTCCATGTAAGAAGAGGAGTCGGGAGCCTTTGAGAGCATATCCCGCCAGAGATATCTCGCTGCTGCCGAACGCGGTTTCTTCGATGTCTGCAAAGATTGGAGAATTTGCTTTTCAAACTGAAGGGATTAACTGTGTTGAGAAATTCAGCGTAGTTTCAGCATGAGTTCGTGAAAAAGTTGCCAAAGGGCGACGTCGATATTTATTTATCGCCGATCCACTGGCGCGAATTTGTACGGCCACAAGTAGACTTACAACAGGGAGATCGAGTACTTGAAGAATGCATGGTTTCAGCATTCTAAACAGGAAAAAAGGGGAAGAACGGAGGCTTCTGCGTATGAACTGGTAAATGATATAGGTAATTTGACGTAATCATGTTCATCGGCGTCGTTATTCAACTTAAAGACAGTGACGTAACAAATTCCGGCTGCAAAATGTCGAAAAGGTCACTCCCTAAAGACGACCGAGAATCCTAAAACGAAGCGTGAATCTGTAAGCTTTTGCTGCCGCGCTTCAAATGCCGACGCTGCACGCCTAACAAAGTTCCATTAAAATCCAAAGACGGTAACAGAGCTAGCGGTTCAGTGCCCCATATTAATCTTTCGCGGATGAAGAGGCTGCGGTGCGAAGTCGGCCATAGGTAGCTCGCAGCCGCTTTCGCGACATGTCCGTATATGGGCCTCGTCGCTGCAATTTCCGGCGCCATGCAGGAGGATATCTGCGTTTGCGTGCGGTTCGACGACACTTTGTCTTCGACTGAGGGTCTGGGCCTGTGTCTCGAGCAGGTCAGCAGTGTGGACTCCAGCAACTGGAGTCAGGGACATCACGGATGTTCCGAGGTCCATGCATCTTATTCGGAAATTCATGTCCGGAGCCGGCTGCCGTAATAGGCATATGCCGCAATGATGATTTCCTCTGACTTGGCTATCGAAAGATGTCTCGGGGCATCGAAATTCTACAGAGTCCGTCTAGAGTATCTATTTCTGTGCGTGGAGACACAACAGCACGAATAGGCAATGCTATGATATTGTGGCTCTTATCACACGAGCGAGCAAGATGATGCGAATCATGTGCGATCATTGCGAGTCCACTTTCCAGTGGCGAAGAAAGAGCCAGAGCGAAGGCAACTTATGCCGTTTGTTGAACCGCGAGAGGTAAGACGGTTCCCGGGCACGGAGGCGAGCTGATCGTGTTGTAACCGCCCCAGCTAAACTTCCATCAAGAAACCTTTCCGCAAACTTCACGACAAGTAAACTCGTAGCTCGTCCATGTACCTAGAAAGGAGACTTCTCTGGTTAGGAGCGCTTCACGGTGCGCGCGAAGTTTGAACTGATTGCGTCAACGAGCCCTCGCGATCATGCCTCATTTCTGTTGTTGACTGTGCCGCTGCATCTTGCAAGTGCCTAGTTTTCCTATCATTCTTCGAGCTTTCGGAAGAGAAGGACTTTTTCAAGTCATACCTATACTCTACAGCCTCGCAGAACAAGAAAATCGCGGCAGCTGGAAGTAGTGCGTAGAGAAAGTTGCGCAAGTGCCAGTCCCACTTTAAGCGTCTCCTATACGGAGTCCAAGCGACATCGTGGCGTGTTCGCTCGTTGTACGGTGTAAAGAGGGCCTTAAACATGTTTTCATCCTCAACCATTCGAGAAGGTTGTCGCCAGTTGGCAAGCGGCTTGCTTTGTAGGCAACATGCAATTCGGATCGTTTCGTTCACAGATCGCGTGCGATCGCGGTTCCTGCCCGCGGCCCTCAGGAGCATCCAGTCGATGAACCGTGTTCTATACGGGTCTGCCAATGGTGAGACAAAAGCTGAGACGATTGTCATTTTCACACGCTGCGACTCTTTTTGCTGTCAACAGTCGATCATGTGGGCGTGGCGTATCGTTTCAAGGGACGGGTTGGCAGACCAAATCATTTGAAACGGGCGGTCTTGTACGGTATCGAGCGGATATTGCATTTAACTCCACGCATCATGCATGGAGCTCTTCAGTCGTACCAAAAGTTGGCAACGTCGGTGACCGGTGGAAGGGGGCAGCTCAGTGATGTCCGCGGAGACGCCTCATCCACAGAGTCTCCGTAAACCGTCACGGCGCAGCGTTTCGCATACCACCGTGCTGACTTTGACCAAATGGAGGCCGCTGCAGTCACGTGGAGAGTAAACGATGCTTTTCCAAGTGATATGCCGATCATACCCGTCTGGCGTCCATATAGAAACCCGATAGATCCAGCCTTCTGCCCGTCTATTTTCGCAGCCGCGCAAAGTCATTGGCGCGATGACAGCACTCCGAAGATCGCGCCACGCTAACCGGAAGGGAATTCCCTTCCGCGGCGGAAAGGTTTCCGTCTGAACCACAATGTCCATCTCGCTGGTTTAGAGGAATACCTCGCCATTAGGGAATTTGTTTCGGCGCCACCGTCGTCCTGAACGATCCTGCGATAGAGGCCTTTTTCCTACGTTGCATTGTTAGAGCGTTGGAAAGCTAGGACTTGATTTTCAATGGCAAAGTCAAAGAACCACACAAACCATAATCAGTCACGGAAAGCGCATCGCAACGGAATAAAGCGGCCCCGTAGTCACCGGTACGCGTCAACGAAAGGAATGTACCAAAAGTTTCTGCGGAACCAGCGGTTTGCCCGGAAGGGTTCGGTGCTGGCTCTGAAACTTGCACGAAGACAAGCGCGCAGAGCCGCGGAGCAGAAAATGGAGACGGTGTAGGTTTCGCGTGTTACCTCAAATATGAAGACGAGTTCCGATGATCGAGAGGTCGCAACCGGCTCGAAGCGGGTTTCGGCTTCTGGACCATAGTCCCGTTCAGCAGCTTGGCACGCTGGGTTCACCGGCAAGCATCTCTTGCCTCAACTTCAGGTGACAGGAAACCAGGGTGACCGATACTTTGCGAGCGAAGTTGCGTAACGACGGCTTTCATTTGGCCGAAGGCCGAGTGTTTTGGGCTTCGTGCGGTTCGCGCGAAACCGCAGCGAGCTGAAGCTTCAGCCAACAAACAGCGCTCCGCGCTTTACCGACCTTGACCTAAACCCGCTCGACGCCCAGGTGCTTGAGGGAACGCACGCAGCGCTCACATACTTGTGAATGCTCATGAAGTGCACCCACAGTTTCGGAGAAATTCCAACAGCGAGCACATTTCGAACCGTACGCTTTTTGTACCTCGACGTGGGTCTCGCTAGCAGCGCCTGGAGACTCCCCATTCCCAGAGCAACGGACGACGTCAACTTGGGACGTGATAAAGAAGTATCGCAAATCATCAACCCCATTTGAGGGATCAAAGCTTGTAAGCGCCTCCTCTACGTGCCGTGCATGCGGATATATGATGACACGTGCCTCCAACGACGATCCTATTAGCCCGTTTGTGCGAGCTGTTTCAAGTGCCTTATTCACAAGTTCGCGAACTTCTCGAACGATGGTCCATTTTTTGTCCTCATACTCGTCTGAGAGAATCTGTGGCACATAAGAATACCAACCATTTTGGAAAATACTAATCGGCGCTCCAGAGGGCAACTTGCCATCTTTGCGTAGGCATTGCCACAGGTCCTCGACGGTGTGCGGTAGAATGGGTGCCAACGCTCGTGCCATATCCATTAAGATCGCCCACATTGTTGCTTGGCAAGTTTGACGACGTGGTTCATCCGGAGCGGCAACGTAGCAGCGATCTTTGGCAATATCTAGATAGAAATTGCTCAAGTCAGCGACACAGAAACGCAGGACGCTCTGAAATATTCTGTTGAACGTGAAGTTCTTGTACGCGTCCTCAATATCCTTCAACACTGCTGCAGCGCGACGCAGTATATAGCGGTCCAGTGAAGGTAGATTTGCATCGTTCAAAGCATTCACGCTCACAGGGCACGTTTCATCCCATCGTGGAACGTTGCCGGCCAGGAAGCGCAGTGTATTTCGGATCTTCCTGTAAGCGTCAGCAGTTTGCTTCAAAATCGTTGGACCAATCAGCACATCACTCATGTAATCAACACTGGCGACCCAGAGGCGCAGCACGTCCGCGCCGAGGGCAGGTTGCTTTTTCTGGTTTTGCCCGCCGTTGATGATCTCCGAGGGATCGACCACATTACCAAGCGACTTGGACATCTTCAGCCCCTTCTCATCTAAAACGAATCCGTGCGTGAGAACCGCGCGAAACGGAGCATAGCCGCGAACTGCAACGGATGTCAAGAGCGAGGACTGGAACCATCCCCGATGCTGATCGCTGCCCTCGAGGTAAAGATCTGCGACCACAGACGGAAGCCAGCTCGAGCTGGAGCCTTCGCCATGAGATTTGGAGAGTGAGGCCCAGGAGCTCCCCGAATCAAACCAGACATCCATGGTGTCTAAGCCACGACGCAGTCTCCGCCCCGTCTGAATGATACTCGCTGGAAGGAGCTGCTCAATTGGAAGCGTCCACCAAGCATCTGATCCGTGTTTTGCAAAAATTTCGCTCACGTGCTGGATGATTTCCATACTGATGACGGCTTCGCCGGTGTCTTCATCATAAAAGACGGGTATTGGCACTCCCCACGGGCGCTGTCTCGATATACACCAATCATCGCGAGACTCGATCATTCCCCGGATGCGATTCTCTCCGGCAGGTGGCACCCACTGGACGCTCTGGAGCGCTTCCAGTGCTTTGTCACGAAACTGGCGCACGGAGGCGAACCATTGCTCTGTGGCACGAACGATAGTCGGCTCTCTCGTTCTCCAATCATACGGGTACTTGTGCTCGTATTTTTCTTCGAGCAGCAGAGCATTACTCGATCGCAGCAATTCTAAAACCCGAGCATTACCTTCTTGAAGTACAGGGAGCCCCGCGAGCTCGGGACCAGCATCTGATGTGAATCTTCCGACATCATCGACAGGCGCAAAGACTTCGAGTGATTCGCGTAATCCAACGTTATAGTCCTCTAGGCCGTGCCCAGGTGCGGTGTGCACCAGGCCGGTCCCGCTCTCGGTCGTGATGTAGTCGCCACCGGCAACCACGCGGTATACCTCCGTTGGATACAAAGGGTGCCTGTAGGTCATACCGACTAACTCAGAGCCAGGCACAATCTTCTTGTTAGAGAGAGGCCTATGCAACTTTTGTTCAAGAGTTTCCACAAGGTCTTGGGCTACTACAAGCAACGTGCAGGGCTTCCCTTGCTCATCCTCGAGAGCCACGATACTGTACGGCAGGTTTGGATTCACCGCTACAGCCCGATTCGCGGGAATCGTCCAGGGCGTGGTCGTCCAGATTGCAACTCTGAACGAATCGAATTCGAGCTCACTGATAATCCCACGCAGTTTCCCAGCGTCTACAACCTCGAAAGCAACGTACGCCGATCGCGAAACGTGCACGTCCGGATATTCAAGCTCCGCCTCTGCCAACGCTGTGCGAGAGCTTGGACTCCAGTACACAGGTTTTCTGCCACGATAAATGTAGCCTTTCAGAAACATCTCACCAAAAATACGGACCTGAGCGGCTTCGTACTGGTGGTCCAATGTTAAGTATGGCGCATTCCAGGTTCCCCAGACACCGTAGCGCTTGAAACCCTTCCGTTGTTCCTCGATGGCCTCCAGGGCAAACTTTCGCGCAAGCAGTCGAATCTGCAATGGATCAAGTGCTTCCCGATGATTAGACCTAGCCGACTGCACGGCTTTTAGCTCGATGGGGAGGCCATGGCAATCCCAGCCGGGAACGAAGCGGACACGCTTCCCGCAGAGTATGAAATAGCGGTTGATAATGTCCTTAAGTATCTTATTTAGAGCGTGCCCCATATGGAGGGACCCGTTCGCGTACGGTGGGCCGTCATGCAACAAAAATTCGGCGTTCCTGGAGTTATCTTCGTACAATCCTTCGTAAATGCGGTTTTCCTCCCAGAAGCGTTGGATCTGCGGCTCCCTCTCAGTCGAGTTTGCTCTCTGAGAGAAGCTGGTCTCAGGTAGGCTAACTGTATGCTTATACGGCGAGTCGTTTGCCTCCTTCACGCTCTTGTCTTTCGCAGTCCAAGGGGACTGCTCGCCCTGAGTTGTAACAGATGCGTGCGAGACACGGAGCATGTACCTCGCCACTCGCTGATGCGCCTGAAAGGCTTTGTTCCGCACCAATCGACACGCACTCCTAACGCGGGCGTTCAGTCGCCACTGTGGCAACACACAAAAGCCCAACATATGCCTTGAAGTGCGCTGCAAAGTCAACCTTTGGTGCGCACCGTGTCCGAGGCTCACGGCCGTACAGCAGCCTCCTGCTTGGTTCACAGGGACAAGGCATTGACCGAACCTGGTGTACATTCTGCCCGCTTACTGGGAAGTTGCGAGTACCTTGTCGTCTGTCGAGCGCAGCGCTGGTCCAATCACAGAGCCACTACGCGCTGAGCGTGCGGCGCGGTGCGCTCTTGCCACACCGGGCGTTTCGACGGCTAGTGTGGCGGTGCCGGCGCAACTGCCGTTCATCTGGTCGCACTAGAGGACGGGAGCACTACAGCTCGCGGTCTCATGGGGCGCTCGTCGCCAAATGCACAGACACAGCAACCGAACATTTGCTGACTCGTCCGAAGCTCGATTCCTGACCAACTGGATCGCCATGAGTTTCTGGAACGGAGAGGTGTACCTCGTGTAGCGGCGGCATCCTTGTAGGATAACCACAGAAGCGCTAGTCCCGTTTGTCGACTCTGTTTCGATGTACCGATTTCATATATCACAGTTAGAATAAAATGGAACGGGCCCACTTACCTTATTCTGGCGTGTAATCAAACTCTCTTGGTCTCTTCCAGTTGTGATCAACAACGGACTTTTCGGAGCCTCCTCAGCAACTGCTTCCTTTTCGTACCTCTTATCTCTGCCATTGAAAACACCAGCATCTCGTTTCCTCAAGCTCCGCTATTCACTGGCAAAGGGT
>Ga0080006_1122618_pt1 | contig 21066 bp, 22 predicted proteins | sample RS3BMetagenome_FD_69209 | JGI IMG/M metagenome (GOLD analysis project Ga0080006, IMG submission 69209) | Ferric oxide microbial mat and aquatic microbial communities from Rainbow Spring, Yellowstone National Park, USA - RS3B (SPADES... ...
CAGCCAAGAAGTTGTAGGCCATGCACAATTCTGTTCGGCCGGCGCGGTCAGATGGTGGCAATCACGCGCGCGTCACCTGGACTTTCTCAGATTGGCCCGAGGAGGTTTCTGCAACAGGCTCATAGGTCCCGAGAACCGTGACCACGGCAAGACCGTCCGGAGCCCGTTCGCATGACGAAGCCGGCCATCATCACTGAGGCGGCGGTCGCCGTCCCAGCATCGACGTGCGCCCGGCTCCGCCACGGCCTCGGCCAGATGCTTAGAGAAGCCCGCAGGACCCGAGAACAGGTGCCGGAGGACGTCGCCGAGGCAATCGCCCTGATCGACCAACTCGGCGCGGCCTGGGAGCAGCGGCTGAAGCGCACCACGCCGAGTGTTTCGTCAGACCTTTCGTCGGTTGCCGCCCCATCTTTCGTGCCGGTGGAATGGGAAGCGATGAACACGAAGACCGCCGCAGACCAGCTCGGCATCACCCCGCAGGCCGTCACCGGGCTCCTCGTCCGAGGCTCCCTCCACGGTGTCAAGAACGGCCGAACCTGGCGGGTCTGCTCCGAGTCCGTCACCGCCCGAAAGGCAGGATCGCAATGTCCGCACTGACCGAGGCCCGAGAGGCTCACGAGAAGGCCCAGCGCCAACTCCAGGACGCCCGTGCGGTGGAACGGGACGCCCGTGCCGCTGCCGAGGCACTCCGCTCCCGGATCGCCGACGGTGACCCGAAGGCCACCTCGTCCGCACTCGCCGCCGCGACCGCCGAAGTGGAGCACGCTGCCCTCGCCGCCGCTGGTGCCGAACGTGGCGTCGCCAACCTGTACGCCGCCGTCCGAGCTGCCGAGGCCGATGCGGCCTGCGACGCCATCATCGACCGCCTGCCAGCGCTCGGATCGGCAGTCATGTCCGAACTCGAGAACGTCCTCGATGCGCTGGCGCCATTCGTCGCCGCCGCCACCGAGTTCGACCAGTTCGTCGATGAGTCCGCCCAGCAGCTCGCCCTACGGCACCACGACTTCGCCGCCCGGGTCCGGATCGACCGGTTCGGTCCGCCGACGATCGACGGCCGGCGCCTCGAATCCTGCCGAGGTAGCGCCCAGTTGGCCGACGTGGTGCTGCCGGCCATGCGTGCCCTCGGGGCGCCCAGCGGCCTCATCGACAGCCTCAAGCTGCAGGCCGCCGGCGCTCCCGCCCTCCCCACTCGTTGAACCGAAAGGAAACCACCGTGAATACCCCCGCACTGACCGACACCGAAATCCAGCAGGTGCTCAGGATCCTCCGCCGCAACGGCCAGAGCGCCAGCGTCGTCCGCAAGGTGGCCGACCGGTACCACATCGCCGAATCGCTGGTCCGCTCGCTCGGCACGGTCATCACCGAAGGTGTCGGCTCGAACCTGACCGAGACCACCGCACCGGCGCCCGACGCCCGTGAGCTGCACCAGCAGCGGCGAGCCGAGCAGTTGGCCGAACGGGTGAACGCCGCCGAGTCGCGGCCGCTGTCCGAGGCATCGACCCAAGAGCTCGAAGCCCTCGTGGCCGCCTACTACAAGGGCTAAGGCTGACGACATGACCATGATCTGGCGACGGCGTAGCGCGGGTGACATGCGCCCTGCGCTCCCCGGAGACGTCGTCGCCTCGAGCCCCCGGGACGGTCCCCTCCTTAGGCCGTCCCGGGGGCGCCCCTCTGAAAGGTTCACCTGATGGCCTCAGAATCCAAGGTCGGTATCCGCATCCTCCTCATCGGCAAGAACGCCGCCCTGTGACGTCTGCGGCGGATTTGGCTGCCTCGGCACCCTGGTCATGGATTTCGTCATCTTGACGGTGGTCACGGCGCTGGTGGTGGACGGACCGGTGGCCTTAGCGGTCGTGCCGCCATCGGAGTCGTCGCGCTGTCGTCCGTGATCGTCTACCGGATCGAGTACGCCTTGAGCCCAAGACTCCGGGAGCGGCGGCTCGGGCGCCGGACGGCAAGCAGAGGGCCATTGGCCCCCGCGGGAGACTTCCAGCTCGCGGCTCGGGATATCGTCGGAGCCGGAGCAGATGGCAGTTGGGAACGCTTGGATCGTGGAAATGGAAACCGAAGGCGTCGAGCAGCCTGTAATGCCGACGCGGGCGAATGTGCACTTTCGGCCCTCGCTGGGGGTGCCTTCCGCGGTGTTCCTTGTGGTGGTCTATCTAGCGCTCGGCATCGCGGCCCACTGGTCCGCGCTCTCCGGAATCTCGGATCACTTCTTGGGCGTAACACCCGACTTCACTATTTCCGCCTGGTATCTCGGTTGGGTACCCCATGCTCTCGGTCACGGCCTGAACCCATGGTTCAGCTACTCCATGTTCGCGCCCAATGGCGTAAATCTGGCCGAAGCAACGGAGGGCCCTCTACTGGGCTTGATCGTCACCCCACTGGCGACCGTCCTTGGACCGGTTGCCCGAGCCAACCTGCTGTTGATACTGGCGATGCCCGTCTCGGCGACCGCTGCGTTCGTGGTTTTGCGTAGGTGGAATATCTGGTTTCCATCCGCCGCGATCGGAGGACTGATATACGGCTTCTCGCCTTACATGATGGGACAGGCGGTCGACCATACGGTGCTCGCCTTTGTCCCATTGCCCCCGTTCATCGCTCTCGTGGTAGTGGCGATCATTCAACACAAGCAACCGCGGCTGCGACTGGGAGTGTGGCTTGGAGTGCTGATCGCCGCCCAGTTCCTAATTTCGCCCGAGGTGCTGGCGTCGGTCGGCATCATGACTGTCATCGCACTGGTCGTCACCGCAGTTCGGAGGCCGAGACTAGTGAGGGAACGAACCGCAAGGGTGACCGCCTCAGTAGGGATCGCAGTTGCTGTATCCGCGGTGTTGATGGCCTATCCGGTATGGATGATGCTGGACGGGCCACAGCATTTCCGCGGATCAACCTATCCGGCATCAAATCCCTATCACAACGACCTGTTCAGTTTCGTGGTCCCTGCCTATATTCAGAAACTCTCCTTGGGCCTCAAGTCGATCGGGGGCTACTCAGACCATCCCGATGCCAATGGCCTTCCCATCCTTTTCCCCACTCTCATGAGCCCACCCGATCTTCAGCAGTTTCTTGCTTCTCAGGACGGCTTCAATCCCTATGGGCGACCATTGCCGTTCGGCCCGCAGCTCGTCGAAGAGACTCGGAGGACGTTGACCCAGTACGGCATTGGAGCGGTGATTGTCGATCGATCAGTCAGCGGAAGCGGGCCGGTCGTGCAGCTATTCACCGACGCGATGGGAGCGCCAAAGGTTTCGGCAGGCCAGTTCTCCCTTTGGCTTCGGCAATAAAGCCCAGAACTGGTGACGCCAGCCCACACACCAGCCAACCACCCATGGAGCCAGCCCGTGTCGTGATTGGCGCCGCCGACACCCCTACTTCCCCGGCCCCGGTCGCCGAGCTGTCCGCTGGGATGGTCTGGGATTGGGACGAGGCGGAGGCGTGGGCCCGGTCGACGGGGAGGCTTTAGATCCAACCCCGGCAGGCCGATGGCAAGATGGGTACTCTTTGCCGATGGCGGACGATGATGCAGTTCCGGAAGATATGACGGTCACTCAGACCGGTGCGGTCCAGATACGGCGGCGGGGGCAAATCCGTGTTGAGCAGGCATTTTCCTTTCGGTCATCCCTCCGAACCGACACAAACGAAACCTACATGTCCGTGATCAGCGATCGTCTTGCGGTCGAGACGGCAGTTCCTCTGGTGTGTCGAGGGGATAGCGCTGGCTCGGCCGATGCGGTTCGGTATGCTGTTGTCGAGGACCTGACAGAGCGAGGCTTTACAGTCACCTACAAGACGTCACGAACAGTGCCAGGACACATAGCGGTTACCTGGCCAGGCGAGTGGAATGACGACGTCATGATGCGCTTTGAAGCCTGCTTTCGAGAATTCGCAAAGGGGCCTGGATCATGACTGATCACATCCACATTGAAAAGAACCACGTGCCGTGGCAACCCTCCGACGAGTCGGTCTTGGGCGAGGTGTTCCATCAGTTCACAATTCCCCTCGTGGGCATCACTTCGCAGCACGGAGCCGACTTCCTCTTCTGGTGTGTCGTAGGACATTCCGGACCAGAGAACGCGTGGGCATATGCCCGCCTTGATCGTCTTGAGGACGCCAGAGAATTGAGTTCTGCCGACAACAGCACCTTCGACGAGGCGCTGCGCCAGCTCGTTCGCGGACGGGTTTGTTCGTTCGCAGTCGCGTCGGACGATGGAGTCATCGAATGGGTTGAGATAGAGCCGCCCGCAGACTTTGAGACGACATACGAGCGCGGGATGGAAGAGCTAAGCCAGAAGGTCAGCGAGGCAATGGCCGAGATGGAGAGTCTCATGGAACAGTTCCCATCCCTTCGGCGGGCGGGTGCGTTTGCAATCTCACCCAGCCCGGCGGTTCTCTAGACCCACCCGGACGGCAGCGGTTAGCCAGGCGCCCCGATTTGCGGCAGGATCCCCGCCTCCAAGGACACCGCCGCCGCCATGGCCTGATCCTGGGTGTCGTGCGTGTAGACCTTCAGCGTGATCGACGGGTCCCGGTGACCGAGCCGGTCGGCGACGGTCCGGGCGTGGTGGCCCGCCCGGAATAGCTCCGTGGCGGTGTAGTGCCTGAGATCATGGAAGCGGTACGGCCACTCCTCGCCGGTCGTCTCCGCCTGGGACTTGCAGAGCCGAGAGAACGCCAGGGTGACCGCGCCGGGCAGTAGGGGACGAACCCCGTCGACCTCGGGGGAGAACACGTAGGCGGTATCCGGGATCGGAACCTCCGCCAACTTGGCGTTGGCCATCACCCGCGCACGACGACCCGCTAGGACGCCCATGCTCTGCTCACCGAGCACCAGTCGCCGCACCTGGTGAGACTTCGGGTCCTTCGCACCCCACCCGTCCCGGGTCTGCCAGATGGAACGATGCACCGTCAGCGTCGACCCCTCCCAGTCGACATCGCCCCACTGGAGCCCACACAGCTCGCCCCGTCGTAGGCCGGTGAGCGCGGCCATGGTGATGACGGTCGCCCACTCGGGAGACCGTGACGCCGCCGCCGCCTCAATCAGTGCCCGGACGCGCTCCGGCGGCGGCACCTGGAATCCGTGGTCCGGTACGGATGGGGGCGTGGAGTCCCGTGCCACGTTCACGGTGACCGCGTGCCACTTGCGCGCCTGGGTCAGCGCCGCCGAAATGATCCGGTGGTAGTGCTTGACGGTGGCCGGGGACACGCCCTCCTCGAGGAGCTGGGTGTAGAAGTCGTCGAGCGTCCGGGCGGTGATGTCGGCGACCGGCAGGGACCCCAGCCGCGGCCGAATGGTGGAGTCGATCTTCCTCCGGTAGCCGTCGAGGGTATTGGGGGAGCGACCCCGACTCTTGCCGAAGGCGAGCCACGCGTCGAGGAGCCTGCCGAAGCTCTGTTCGGCGACGGACTCACTCTCACTCGCGGCGGCAGCGCGCGCGGCATCGGCGGCCACCTCAGCGATCATCGTCGCCCGCATCGCGGTGGCGGCCCGGATGCCTCCGTTCACCGTCCGACTCACCTGCCGCAGCTTGCCCGTCAGGGGGTCACGGCCGGCGTGTACGCGCACCTCCCATCGCTTCGTTCCGATCGACCGGATGCCGGTGTGCCCGTCCTGCACCCGCTTGGACCCGGTACCCTTCGCCGTCTGGGATTGCGCCATTTGCCTCGCCACCTCCGTTGATGGGATTACAGATGGGATGGTATCAGATGGGAAGGTGAAATACCAGGTCAGGGGCAGTAGCTCAGTGGTTAGAGCAGGGGACTCATAATCCCTCGGTCGCAGGTTCGATCCCTGCCTGCCCCACGACCGGGCCCCGTGCTGCCCAACCGGCCGACGTCCGGTGGCCCGGACACTCCGGTCCCGCCGCCGTGACGCCACCGGTCCGGCCCGGTTGGTTAGGGTGGCCGGAACGTTGCCGGGCCCTGCACCGGCCCCGCATCGCACGACAACCTTCGAGGGACGGACGCCCGTGGTCGCGCTGGTCATCATCCTGGCAGTCGTCGTCACACTCCTGGCCGTGCTGGTGGCCGGCCTGCTCCGGAGCCATGCCGACATCCTGAAGGCACTGCACGACGTCGGCGCCGGGGTGGGCGATCCGGCGCTCGACGGTGTGCGCGCCGGCCACGACCACACCGGGCCCGGTTCGACGTCCGGCCCGCTCACCATCGGTCCGCCGCTCCCGGCCGAGCGTGACTCGGTCTCGGCCCCCACGCTCGCCGGCGTCACCCCGGAGGGCGATGCCCGGGCCATCGCGGTGGGGAACGGCGACCAGCTCACCCTGATCGCCTTCCTGTCGTCGGGCTGCTCGACCTGCGCCAACTTCTGGGATGCCTTCGCCCGTCCCGAGCAGCTCGATCTGCCCGACGGGGTCCGTCCGGTGGTGGTGACCAAGGGGCCCGAGCTGGAGATCGCCGGGGAGCTCCGGGGTCGAGCCCGGGTGCCGGTCATCATGTCCACCGAGGCGTGGGGTGACTACGAAGTGCCCGGTTCGCCGTTCTTCGTGCTGGTCGACGGCCGGTCCGGGCGGCGGATCGGCGAGGGCGTGGCCAACCAGTTCAGCCAGGTGGCGGATCTGGTGCGTCGGGCCAGGGTCGACGCCGCGGGATCCCGAAGCGATACCGGCGGCCCCGGCCCCGACCCCGATCCCGACAGTGCCCTCGACGGTCCGGCCCGCGAGCTCGCCAACGACCGCGTGCTCCGGGACGCCGGGATACTGCCGGGGGACGCGAGCCTCTACCCCCGCTCCCTCGACGACGTGTTCGGGCCGGGGGCGGGGCGGGCGTGAGCTCGGTGCACGCCCACGGGCTCGGGGTGAGCCTCCCCCCGGAGTTCGAGGGACGGATCTTCATCCGTTCCCGGGTGGCCGGGGAGCGGCCGTTCCCCGTCGCCCACTTCGCCACCTTCCCCCTGCCCGACGGGGTGGGCGACTTCGGTGGTGGCGCCGTCAACCTGATGCGGCCCACCGACATCTTCGCCGTCCTCTTCGAGTACGGCCCGGAGAGCCTGGGCACCGCCCTCTTCGCCCGGTCCGGCATGGTCCGTTCCCTGTCGACGGACGACTTCAGGCCCACGGTGCTCCGCCGGGGCCTGGGCGGCCAGTCTGGGACCCAGTGGTTCTTCACCGAGGGCGGCCGACCGTTCACCTTCTATGCCGTTCTCGGGAGCCACGCCCGGCGGTCCACCCTGGTGCCGCGGGTGAACGCCCTCCTCGACGGCATCACCGTCGCCGCCGGTGCCGGTGCCGGGGGAGGGTCGATCCCTTGGAATTGATCGGCCCTTACCTGGTGGCCTGTGGGTTGCTGGCGATCGCCGGGGTGGCCAAGGCGGCGCGCCCGGATGACACGGCCCGTGCACTGGTGCAGCTGACCGCCCCGATCGATGGCCGGGGGCCGTCACGGCGGCGGACGCCCGGATTCGGGACGGTGCGGTCGCTGGTCCGCATCGGGGCCGCTGCCGAGGCCCTGCTCGGGGTGGTGGCGCTGGTGGTCCCCCGCACCGGGACGGCGGCGGCGGTATGCGCCTCGTACCTGGTGTTCGCCGGCTTCGTGGCGCTGGCCATTGTCAGGGGAGGGACGCTGGCCACCTGTGGGTGCTTCGGCCGACCGGACACCCCGCCGACGGCCGTCCACGTCGCCGTCAACCTGGTACTGGCCGGCTCTGCCGCCGCGGTGGCCGCCGCCGCGCCGGCCACGGGGACCGTGCTGCGGGTCCTGGCCCACCAGCCCTGGCACGGGGTGCCCCTGGTGCTGGTGGCCGCACTCGGTACCTGGCTGGCCACCCTGGTGCTGGTCCACCTGTCCGCCCTCGAGGCGGTGCGCCGACAGGTCGGGCTCCGAGCGGGCCACCCCTGATGGCCACCACCCTGGTCGACCGGGCGTCGGGCTTCCTCGCCTGTCGCCTGTCGAGGCGCAGCTTCATCAACCGGGCGGCGTTCGCCGGCAGCGCGGTGGCCGTCGGCAGCGGACTCGACCTGGTGCTCCGGCCCGGCACGGCCTACGGGGCCATCTGCAGCTGTGGCAACCCCAACTGCGGCTGCGGCTCCACCTGCTGCGCCGGCTTCACCGACTTCTGCTGCGCGGTCAACGGTGGGTACAACTACTGCCCGACCGGCACGGTGATGGGCGGCTGGTGGAAGGCGGACAACTCGTCGTACTGCGGTGGCCCCCGCTACTACATGGACTGCAACGCCACCTGCCAGTGCGGCACCGGGTGTGGCGGGGGCTGGCCGTTCTGCGACACCGGCTGTGACGGCACCGCCTGCGGCTGCGGCCCCGACGGCTGCAACTCCTACATGACCGGGTGCCTGCAATTCCGCTACGGCCAGTGCAACCAGGACGTGGCCTGCACGGGCCGGATCGTCTGCCGGGTGGTGGCCTGCATCCCCCCGTGGGAGGTGGACCCCTCGTGCACCACCGTCAACGCCCAGGACGACGGCACCGCCGAGCAGAACGTGGCGTGTTGGACAACGGCCGCCCCGGCGCCCCCTCCGCCGCCCCCGCCTCCGTGCAATTCGCCTGCCACCAACTGCCAGACCGTCGGCATCGCCACGACCGCCGACGGCCACGGCTACGGGATGCTGACCTCGTTCGGCCGCCTGCTCCCCTTCGGCGACTTCCCCAGCGACGGCGACGCCTCCTCCCTGACCCTCGGACGGCCGATGGTGGGCATCGCCGCCCATCCGGGCGGGGGCTACTACTTCGTGGCGGCGGACGGCGGCATCTTCGCCTACGGCGGTGCCCCGTTCTTCGGCTCGATGGGCGGCCAGCCTCTCAACCAGCCGATCGTCGGCATGACCGCCACCCCCACCGGGCAGGGCTACTACTGCGTGGCCGCCGACGGCGGCATCTTCGCCTTCGGCGACGCCCAGTTCCACGGTTCGATGGGCGGCCAGCCCCTCAACCAGCCGATCGTCGGCATGACCGCCACCCCCACCGGGCAGGGCTACTACTGCGTGGCCGCCGACGGCGGCATCTTCGCCTTCGGCGACGCCCAGTTCCACGGCTCGATGGGCGGCCAGCCCCTCAACCAGCCGATCGTCGGCATGACCGCCACCCCCACCGGGCAGGGCTATTACTGCGTGGCCGCCGACGGCGGCATCTTCGCTTTCGGCGACGCCCCATTCTTCGGGTCGACCGGAAGCCTGGCCCTGGCCCGTCCCATCGTCGGCATGGCGGCGGTCCCCGGCGGGCCCGGGTACTGGCTGGTGGCCCAGGACGGCGGCATCTTCGCCTTCGCCGCACCGTTCTTCGGGTCGGGGGCCTGATGGCCGGCCACCCGACCACCCCGCACCGCCCCCCGGACGGCCCCGACCCGTGGAGGAGGAACCCGTGAACAGCATGGACATGGTGACCGCCGTCGGCACCGTGGTGACGGTGGTGGTGGCGGTGCGGTCGACGTGGTCGCCGTGCGGGCTCTCGATGCTGGCCTCGATCACCCCGCTGGCCGAACGGGGGCGAGGCCACCGGTACCGGTCCACCGCTTCGTGGTTCGTGGCCGGGTCGGTGGCCGGCGGGGCCACCCTCGGGGCGGTGATGGCGGCCGGATCCCTGGCCGTGCGGGCAGCCGGCCCCGACCCGGGGGTGGTGGTGGCCGTGGTGCTGGTCGCCGCGGCCGCCGGCGCGTTGTCGGACAGCGGCATCACCGGCCGACGGATCCCCTTCCACCGCCGGCAGGTCAACGAGCGCTGGCTCGACGGGTACCGACCCTGGGTCTACGGGGCGGGCTTCGGGTGGCAGATCGGCTCGGGGCTCGCCACCTACATCGTGACCGCCGGTGTCTACCTGATGATCGTGCTCGGGGCGGCCACCGGCGACCCCCGGGTGGCATTGGCACTGGGGACGCTCTTCGGCCTGGTGCGGGGGCTGGCCGTGCTGCTGGGCCGGCGGGTGACCACGCCCGCGGCGCTCCAATCGCTCCACCGGCGCCTCGCCCGTCTCGACCCGGTCTCCGCCGGTGCGACCACCGCCGTCGAGGCCGCCACCGCCGTCGTGGGGGGCGCCTGGCTGGCCACCGAGGCGACGGGAGGCCGTTGGGCCACGGGCGGTCCCCGGCCGGGGACAGTGCTGCTCGTCACGACCTCGCTCGCCGCCGCCGCCGGAGGGCTCGTGGTGCTCGGCGCCCGACGCCGCCGCCCGACCGGAGACGGCCTCGGCGGCGCAGCGCCGACACCGCTGGCTGCCCGTCCGGAGGCCCGCCAAGGCTAAGGTGCCGCCCCATGGACATCGAGGAGTTCTACAGCGCCGACGAGCGCCGTCGGCAGTCGGCGGAGATCGAAGTCGGCACGAACTGGTTCGACGCCGCCGGCAACCGCTACGAGCTCAGCTGGGTGGAGGACACCGGTGAGCTCTACACCATGACGGAGTTCCTGCCCGAGGTGGACACCTGGACCCCGTTCGGCGACATCGAGGTCGAGGCCATGCCGGCCGACCGGGTCCTGGTATCGGTCATCGGATGGTTCCCCGACCACGACTCGCTGGAGGCGGTCCTCGGTGACTGGCAGGCGCACATGGCCGCGCCCGACGGCGTCGAGTGGGTGGCATCCGAGCTGCGGTCCCACGACATCCCGACGGCCCCACCGGCCTGACGGCACCCCCCGGTCGCCGTATCCCGTCCGCCCGGCTCCCGCCGGCGGCCTGCCGTCCCCGGTCAGCCCGTGGGCGACGGCAGGTCCAGCAGGGTGGCCAGGAGCTGGGTGGCCAGGTTGTCGGTCTCGAAGTCCGAGTCCATCGGCAGGAGATCCGACCCCTTGAGCAGGTTCCCCAGCCGGGCCAGGATCAGCGAGAAGCGCAGTCCGGCGAAGACCTCGTAGTAGGCGACGTCGTGGAGCTCGCGACCGAGCAGCTCGGCGTAGCGCTCGATGGTCGCCTCGCGGCTGGGGAAGCCGGCCGGGCGGGGCAGGTCGATGGCCTCGGTGAACTGCCGGTCGAAGTACAGCCACCAGCCCAGGTCCATCTCGGGCTGGCCCAGGCAGGTCATCTCCCAATCGAGGACCGCCACGCACTCGAACCCGTCGTAGATGAGGTTGGCCAGGCGGCTGTCCCCCCAGAGCAGCGACAGTGGGCCGTCGTCGTCGGGCCGGTTCGCCACCAGCCAGTCGAAGGCCGCGACCGCCACCGGTACCGGGCGCCCGTCGAGGGCCCAGGCATGGAAGGCCCGGTAGTAGGCGAGCTGCTGGTCGATCCCCGGTCGACCGGGGAGCTGATCGCCGAGGAAGTGGAGGCCCAGCCCCTCCCAGTCGGTGGTGTGGACGGCGGCCATGGCCTCGATGCCGCTCCACCAGACACGCTCCTGTTGGGCGGGCGTGGCCTCGGCCAGCCAGCCCTCGGCGGCGTAGGGCGGGACGTCGGTGGGCACCGACCCGGCGACCCGCCGCATGACGGTGAACGGGGCGCCGAGCAGGGTGACGTCCTCCTCGATGCCGACGACCGGAGGCATGGGCACGTCCGTGTGCTCCGCCACCGCCCGCATCACGCGGCACTGCCCGACGAAATCCGGGTCGAGGAAGACGGTGTAGCCGGTCGGGGCCACGCGGGCGACGAGACCCTGCTCGACCGGGGCGCCGACGGCATCGGTCCAGGCGGCGGTGAAGAGGATCGTCTCGCTGGAGAAGCCGTTGGTCGGCGGCGCCTCGAGGTCCCGGACGGTGACGTCCGTGCCCCCGCCCAGATGGGTTCCCAACCAGGAGGCCAGGACGGCGCCGGTCACCTCGGGATCGCGTGCGGTGGTCTGAGGCATCCGGAGAGTATGCCCGCCGGTGACCGGGAGCGGTAGGGTCCGGGTGCTTCGCCGAGCAACCGAGGGGGATGGGCATGGACGTGGTGATCGATCTGAGGAGTGGAGCGGTGCACGTGGCCGACGCCGAGGACCTCCGGCACGTCGCCGTGCAGGCGGTGACCGAGCCCGGAGCGCCGGGTGACGGCGACGGGGTGCCCGGCTCCCTCACCGCCCTCGCCGCCGCCCTGCACCACCACCACCGGGCCGGCTTCGTGGACACCGACGGTTCGGCCCGGGTGGCACCGTCCGCCGTCCGCCGGCTGGTACGTACCGGATCCGACCTGGTCGACGGGTGGGAGTCCCGCGTTGCCGCCATGCTCGACCACGCCGCCACCCGGGGATGGATCGCCGAAGACGGCACCATCCGCGCCCGCGTGGAGTGGCAGATGGCGTCGTGAGGTTCTCCTACGCCGAATCCATGGTCGACCCCGGCATGTACGTTCCGCTGGCCCAGGCCGCCGACGAGGCCGGCTACCACTCGTTGGTGGTGCCGGACAGCCTCGCCTACCCCGAGGTGTCCGACTCGACCTACCCGTTCTCCCCGGACCACACCCGGGAATTCCTGGAGGACAAGCCGTTCATCGAGCCGTTCTCGCTGATCCCGGCCATGGGCGTGGTGACCAACCGGATCCGGTTCATCACCTTCGTCCTCAAGCTCCCCATGCGTCACCCCCTCCTGGTGGCCAAGCAGGCCACGTCGGTGGCGGTCCTGACCGGCAACCGGCTGTCCCTCGGGGTGGGGGTGAGCCCCTGGCCGGACGACTACGAGCTGTGCGACATCCCCTGGGAGGGGCGGGGGAAGCGGATGGACGAGTCGATCGCCGTGGTACGGGGCCTGTCGGCCGGGGGATACTTCGAGTATCACGGCGAGGTCTTCGACGTCCCGTCGGTCAAGATCTCCCCGGTGCCGTCCGAACCGATCCCCATCCTGGTCGGGGGCCACGCGCCCGCCGCCCTGCGGCGGGCGGCACGCGCCGACGGATGGATGCACGGCGGCGGCGACCCCGCCGACCTCCCGGAGCTGCTCCGGAAGCTCCGGGAGATCCGCGCGGCCGAGGGGACGGCGGACATGCCCTTCGAGGTCCACGTCATCTCCCTCGACGCCTACTCGGTCGACGGCATCCACCGGCTCGAGGAGCAGGGCGTCACCGACGCCATCGTGGGCTTCCGGTGGCCCTACGCGGTGGGCCCGGACACCGAGACCCTCCAGGAGAAGCTGGACAACCTCCGCCGCTTCGCCGACGACGTGATCGACAAGGTGGCCCGGTGAGCACCGCCCGGGAGCTGAGCCGGGCCTCGATGGCTGCCGTGGAGGCCAAGGACAAGGAGGCCTGGCTGGCCCTCTTCGCCGACGACGCAGTGGTGGAGGACCCCATCGGACCGTCGGCGTTCGACCCCGAGGGGCGGGGCCACCGGGGCCGGGAGGCGATCGGCGCCTTCTACGACAACGTCATCGCCACCAACGACTCGATCCGGTTCGAGATCGAGCACTCGTTCCTCTGTGGTGACGAGGTGGCCAATGTCGGGGTCATCCGGATCACCTTCCCCGGCGGCACGGCCGTCGAGGTCGACGGGGTCTACACCTACAAGCGCTCGGCGGACGACAAGCTGGTGGCGTTGCGGGCCTACTGGGAGGCCGACGGCATCCGCACGGTCTGACCCGTTCGAACGCCCCGCCCGGCGCCCGTGGTGGCAGGTCGCAAGTGCAGGCCGACGGGGGCCGCGGTCAGGACGTGAAGCCGTACTGCTCGTGGGGACCCATCACCGCGCACTCGAACATGCCGTAGCCGACCTTGCCGTCGGAGGTGAACCGGGCGGCGTACTCGGTGAGGCCCCAGCTCATGTACGACGAGTCCGACGGGGGGATCACCTGCCCCTGCACCACCAGGTCGCCCTGGTACATGCCGTGCTTCCAGTCGGGCTCGAGCCCGTACCCGGTCCCGAGGAGCAGCGGGAAGGCCAGGAGCGTCTCCACCTCCACCTCGGCGGTCTTCTCCCCGCGGGGCCCGAAGTACGACAGCGTGGCGCCGGTGACCCGGCGGGTTCCCTGCTCGAACCGGAGCTCGTGCTCGGGTCGGCCCAGCCACTCGGGCTCCCGGCCCGAGTCCAGGGGGAAGACCCGGTGGGCGTCCTGGACGACCCGTTCGCCGTCCGGACGCTCCTGGACGACGGTGATCATGGCATGGTCATCAAAGCGCACCGGGGCGTAGATCCAGAAGAAGCCGCTCCCGGTGTCGGTGGCCCGGATCCCGGGGTGCTCCGACTCGCCGACCGGACGGACGCCCCAGGAGCGGTCGCGGGAACCCCACCAGCGGTCGGGGGTGAGGGTGGTCTCGCGGTCGCCGACCTTCAGCGTCCCCGTCCAGGACCCCACCTGGGCGAAGCGGGTGGAGTCGAAGATGACGCGGGAGAACTGTCGATCGAAGTGCCGGGCCTCGAGCACCGCCTCGGAGAAGCCGTCGTAGACGGCGTCGAGCTCGATGCCGAACTCGTTCGGCTCCACGATGACCCGAACCCGCCGGAGGCCGTCCAGCACCTCGACCCGGATCGGACCGACCGAGGCATCCATCCGGTCGGTCCCGAGCGTCCGCGACGAGCGGACCACCCGGTGGTCGTCGCCCCACAGTACCGAGACGAAGGCGTCGGCCACGCTGAGGTTCGGATACTGCCCCACACCGATGACGGCGAAGAGCTCATCCCCGGTGCCGTGGACGTCCCCGGTGCCGTGGATGTTGAAGTAGTAGCGGTCGTAGAAGTTGCGGTCCGAGGTCCCGACGAAACGCATCGGCTCGGAGATCTGGTGGATCGGGTAGTCGTCGAGCGGCGAGAGCACAGTGACTCCTTGCGGGTGGTCCGTGACCGTCCCGGGGGGAGAGGCCGATCGTGCGGAGGCGGATGTCGGTGGGACTGTACCGGCCGGGGGCCGTTCGGGCGAAGTCTCGTTCCCCGACGGACGACCAGGCCGGTTGTCACGGCAGGTGCCGGCCTGACTACGATCGGGGGACCGGTTCTGGAACCGGTTCCACCTAGGGGAGGGCCCATGAAGTCGTACGACCGCCTGTTCATCGGAGGGGACTGGGTCGAGCCGTCCTCCTCCGCCACCTTCGACGTGATCTCTCCCACCACCGAGGAGCTGGTGGGCCGGACACCCGAGGCGCAGGTGGCCGACATCGACCGGGCGGTGGCCATCGCCCGCGACGCCTTCGACAACGGCCCCTGGCCCCGGATGACGCCGGCCGAGCGTGCCGCGGTGCTCTCCAAGGCCGCTGAGGCGATCCGCAGTGACATGCAGGGCATTTCGGAGCTGATCTCCAACGAGATGGGCTCGCCGGTCTCGTGGGGCCTGCTGGCCCAGGTGCTCGCCCCTACGATGATCCTCGACTACTACGCCGGCCTCGGGTCCACCTTCGCCTTCGACACGGTCAAGGACGGCCTGCTCGGGCCGGTCATGGTGACCAAGGAGCCGGTCGGCGTGGTGGCGGCCATCACCCCGTGGAACGTCCCGCTGTTCTTGGCCGTTGCCAAGCTGTCGCCGGCGCTCCTGGCCGGGTGCACGGTGGTGTTCAAGCCCGCCCCCGAAACCCCCCTCGACGCCAACGTCCTGGCCGAGATCCTGGCCGAGGCCGGACTGCCCAAGGGCGTCCTGAGCGTGGTGCCGGCCGGCCGTGAGGTTGGTGAGCACCTGGTCAACCACCCCGGAGTGGACAAGGTCTCCTTCACCGGCTCGTCCGTGGCCGGTCGGAAGATCGGGGCTGCCTGCGGGGCCAACCTCAAGCGGGTCAGCCTGGAGCTGGGTGGCAAGTCGGCCGCCATCCTCCTCGACGACGTCGACCTCGAGACCACCCTGCCGCTGATGCTCCCCAACGCCATCATGAACAACGGCGAGGCGTGCATCTCCCTCACCCGGATCCTCGCCCCGCGTGACCGGTACACCGAGGTCACCGACGCCCTGGTCGAGCAGGTCCGGGCCCTCAAGGTCGGGGACGCCCTCGATCCGGCCACCGAGGTCGGCCCCCTGGTGGCCGAGCGCCAGCGCGACCGGGTGGAGAACTACATCCGCATCGGCCAGGAAGAGGGCGCCAAGATCGCCGTCGGCGGCGGTCGGCCCGAGGGCATCGACAAGGGGTGGTTCGTCGAGCCGACGGTCTTCGTCGACGTGGACAACGCCATGCGGATCGCCCAGGAGGAGATCTTCGGGCCGGTGCTCTCGGTCATCCCCTACGACGACGAGGCCGACGCCGTCCGCATCGCCAACGACTCCGAGTACGGACTCTGCGGCGCGGTGTTCAGCCGCGACAACGACCGGGGGCTGGCCGTGGCCCGTCAGGTCCGCACCGGAACCTACATGGTGAACTCCAACATCCCGATCGACTTCTCGTCGCCCTTCGGCGGCTACAAGGCCTCGGGGGTGGGACGCGAATTCGGCGAGGACGGGCTGGAGCTCTTCCTGGAGAAGAAGACCATCAACCTTCCCGGGGGCTATACGCCCTCGGTGTGATCGCAGTCCCCGGCCGGTCGGGGGGCCGACCGGGGACTGTCGACCTTCCCGTCGCCGGGGCGTCGCCGGAACGCCCGCCGGGGCGGTGACGGGACCGCCTGCCCCCGCGACCGGCGGATGGTCTGCGAAACTGTGGCGGCCCCCGCCGGCTTCAGGCCGGCCCTACGGTGCCCGGAGGCCCGTCGATGAGCCCGGCTGCCCACGCGGCGAGCAAGCGAACCCGTCCAGCCCCGGTGTCGTCCACCGGGGCACGGGGCCGTCCGGTCAGCTTCGGGTTCATCCCGGCCCTCGACGGTCTGCGGGCGCTGGCGGTGCTCGGAGTGATGATGTACCACGGCGGGGCGCCGATCCTCGACGGCGGCTTCCTCACCATCGACGTGTTCTTCGTCCTGTCCGGCTTCCTCATCACCTCGCTGCTGATCGGGGAGTGGGGCAAGCGGCTCACCATCCACCTCGGTCAGTTCTGGGCCCGTCGGGCCCGCCGCCTGCTGCCCGCCCTCCTGGTGATGCTGCTGGGGGTGGCCGTCTACGCCAAGGTCTTCGCCACTCCCAACGAGTTCGTCAATCTCCGGCTCGACTCGCTGTCCACCCTGTTCTATGTGGCCAACTGGCACTTCATCTTCGCCGGCACCAACTACTTCAACCTGACCGCCCAGCCCTCCCCCCTCCAGCACATGTGGTCGCTCTCCATCGAGGAGCAGTTCTACCTGGTGTGGCCCCCGGTGGTCCTGGCTATGCTCTGGCTCGGGGCCCGGCTGCGACCGGCCCGCCGCTTCTATCCGCTGCTGGCCGCCGCCGTCCTCGGGGCGGTCGCCTCGGCGGTCGCCATGGCCCTCCTCTACGACGGGCCCTCCTCGGTGATGCGCGTCTACGAGGGCACGGACACCCGCTCCCAGGACCTGCTGGTGGGTGCGTCGTTGGCCATCGGGATGGCCATCTGGGCACAGCGGCGCCCGGCCCTCCCGCCGGAGACGGCACGGGTCGTCGCCGCCGGACCGGTCCCCCGGGTCCACCCGGCCGCCGGCAACGTCGGCGCCCCGACGGCGCCGGCCCACCGGCGCCGGCTCCGACACCGACGCGGGCCCACCGTCCACCCCATCGCCGCCTGGGAGATCAGCCCCCGACCCTGGAGGATCGGCCTCCAGGTGCTGGGCTGGGCGGCCATCATCGCCTTCGCCTACCTGTGGTCGCACCTCTCGGGCCCCACCCCCTTCCTGTTCGAGGGCGGCTACTTTTTGGTGGCGGTCGGGGTGGCGGTGGTCATCTTCGCCGCGGTGACCAACCAGCTCGGCGCGGTGTCCCGGGCCCTCGGGAACCCGGCCTTCCAGTACGTGGGAAAGATCTCCTACGGCACCTACCTGTGGCACTTCCCGCTCTTCGCCATCCTGTCGGCGTCGCGGATGCACCTGATCGGCTACCCGCTGCTGGCCGTCCGGATGGGGGTGACCCTCATCGTGGCCACCGGGTCGTTCTATCTGGTGGAGGAGCCGGTCCGCCGGGGGAGGATGCGCACCCTGACCGAGTGGCGGGCCTGGGCCGCCACCTCGGGGGCGTTCCTGGTGGTGGTGGCCGTCACGGTGGCCGCCACCCTGCCGGCCGCCGCCGACGCCGCCCCGGCCGGTATCGCCCGTCCGGTAGGGGCCCAGTACACCGGGCCGCCGGTGAAGCTGGCCGTCGTCGGGGACTCGGTGGCGTTCCGGTTGGCCACCGCCATGGCGCTCACCGATCCCCAGCAGGGCTACGACGTGAACGTCGACAACGGCGCCATCGTCGGGTGCGGCGTGGTGCGGAGCACCGAGTACCTGGCCCACGGGGTCCCGGCCGCCATGACGGCGCCGTGCAACACGACGACGCCGGCCACCCAGCAGTGGCCGGCCGTCTGGTCGGGCGACCTGCGGCAGGTGCACCCCGATGTCGTGGCCATGCTGGTCGGACGGTGGGAGATCGACGACCGGATGATCGGCGGGCAGTGGATGCACATCGGGCAGCCGGCCTACGACGCCGTTCTCAAGCAGTCGCTCGAGCTGGCGGTCCGGACCGCCACGTCGACCGGTGCGTTACTGATGATGCTGACGGCGCCGTGCTACAGCTCGGGGGAGCAGCCCAACGGGCAACCCTGGCCGGAGGACTCGCCCACCCGGCTCGCCCAGTACAACGCCATCCTGCGTCAGGTGGCCGCCGAGCATCCCCAGGCCGTCGAGGTGGTGGACTTCGGGTCGATGCTCTGTCCCGGCGGTCAGTTCCAGACCTCGCTCGACGGCGTCCAGATCCGAGATGCGGACGGGGTGCACATCGTGCCCACCACGGCGGCCGGCCAGTGGCTGGACGCCAAGCTCCTCCCCGAGGTCGTCCGGCTGGGCCGGCTCCACCAGGGCGGCGACACCCTGGTCCCGGCCGTCCCCACCGGGCCGTCCACCACCACCACCACCACCACCGCCCGCTGATGCCCGCCTCGGGCCGCCGGCGGCTCGGTGTCAGGAGTTCGGGGGCGTGGTGGCCGGGGGCGGAATGCTCGACGGCGGTGGCGGTTGGCCACCGATCGAGGAGTCGGCCACCGCGCACTGCTGGGTCAGGGCCGACACCAGGTGCGACTCCGACACCCGGCCGCCCTCCGAGAGGGTGGTCGTCAGCGCCTGCCACTGGGAGTCCTCGTCGGCGGCCTGGGCGGCGAGGGGCTCAGCGTCCGTGAGCTGAACCTGCGCCTCCTCGGCGAGCCGGGAGGCCCGTGCCGCGTCCGACGCCCTCGTCGACTGTGCATAGAGGTCGAGGGACGCCTTCACGTGGGCGCAGGCCTGCCGGGCCGAGCTCGACCCGCCGTCGCCGCAGGCGGCCAGGCCCAGGCTGCAGCCGAACACGATCCCGGCCCCGGCCGCCCATCTGGTGAGCGACCGACGGGGCCGGGCGGGGTTCATTCGAGCCACGCGCCGGCGGAGTCGAGGAGGTAGCGGCTGACGGCCAGGCAGCGGTCGAAGACGTCGCACATCATCTCCTCGCCGGCCAGGATCCGGGTCAGGGAGACGGGGGTGCGGGCCACGATGGTCAGGCGGCGCTCGGCGGCGTCGGTGGCCGAGGCGTAGGAGTCGATGGCGGAGACCTCGAGGGGCAGCTCGATGCCCCCGATGCCGGCCAGGTCGATGGCCAGGCGGAGGAGATCGGGACCGTTCGGGAGCGGTGGGAGGGCCCAGGTGAAGGTGAGGGGAAAGTGGAAGTCGTCGGGTGGGTCCTCGTCCTCGGGCAGGCCGAAGACGGCGTCCTCGAAGGAGAGCAGCGTGCGCGGGTCGATCTCCAGGGCGAGGTGGAGGTCGAGCGGGCCGCCGCAGCCGTCTTCGGGGTGGAGCTCCACCTCCCAGACCTGGCGGAGGGAGTACGTCTCGACGAAATGTCGCTCGTCGTGCACGTGGAAGCCGTGGTCGACCGAGTGATCCTTGAGGTCCGCTACGTATCCGGCCACGTCGATGACTGCCACAGAACGAGGAGCCTACCGGCCGGGGCCGACTCCGGTATCGTCGGCCCATGGACGACCCCGGGCTCCTGACGGTGCTCCACGATGCCGCCACGGCGGTGGCCGAGGCCCTGGCCGCGCTGTCCGACTGGGGTCCGGCCGGCACCCGGGCGGGTCAGTACCGCTCCGATCTGGCCGCCGACGCCGCGGCCCTGGCCGTCCTGCGCAGTGCCGGGCTGGGCGTCCTTTCGGAGGAGTCGGGGCTCACCGACGGGGACGCCGAGGTGGTGGTGGTGCTCGACCCGGTGGACGGATCGACCAACGCTGCCAGGGGTATCCCCTGGTACGCCACCAGCCTGTGTGCCGTCGACGCTGACGGACCTCGGACGGCGGTGGTGGTCAACCAGGCATCCGGCGTCCGTTTCGACGCCACCCGGGGGGGCGGTGCCCGCCGAGACGGCCGTCCGATCGCTCCGACGGCGTGTGACGCGCTGGGGCGTTCCATCATCGGGTTCTCCGGGTACCCGCGCTCGTACTTCGGGTGGAACCAGTACCGGGGCCTGGGGGCGGCAGCCCTCGATCTCTGCGCGGTGGCCGAGGGGGTCCTGGACGGGTACGCGGTGGTTGGGGGATCGTCGCTCGGGAGCTGGGACTACCTCGGCGGACTCCTGATCTGCCGGGAAGCCGGAGCCGTGGTGGGTGACGCGCAGGGACGGGATCTCGTCACGCTCGTCCACACCGACCGACGCACGCCGGTGGCGGCTGCCACGACACCGCTGTTCGAGGAGTTGCGCGCCGCTGCCGCGGGTAGCGTTGTGCCCTCGGGCGTTTAGCTCAGTTGGTTAGAGCAGCTGCCTTACAAGCAGCAGGTCGTGGGTTCGAGTCCCTCAGCGCCCACCAACCCGGACGGTGCGCGAACCGCATCGTCCGACTGGTGGTCCCGAGCCAGAGGAACCCGGAAGACCGGGTGGATGGCCTGCCGGCTGTCCACCCGGATCTCGTGGATCAGGGCCTGCAACAGGGTCTTGACCGTGGCCGGCGATCCCTCCGCCACCGCCTGGTTGACCCGCTCCCGGAGGGCCGCCAGCTGCTCGGGAGTGGCACAGGCGAGGTCGACGTCCTCGATCTCGTCGGCCACCTTCTGGCGTCGGGCCCGCAGGGCGGTCGCTTGGGCGGCGAGTGACTTCACCCTCTCCCCGCAGACGACCTCGGGCATCGAGCCGGTTTCGAAGGCCCGGAGGTAGCGGTCGATACCGGCTTCGATCTTGGTCAGCTCGGCATCGAGAGCCGACAGCTCGCCCTCTTTCCTTGTGCGTCCACTGAGGGCCTTCTCGTGGGCCTCGGCGACCG
>Ga0080006_1264536_pt1 | contig 21059 bp, 19 predicted proteins | sample RS3BMetagenome_FD_69209 | JGI IMG/M metagenome (GOLD analysis project Ga0080006, IMG submission 69209) | Ferric oxide microbial mat and aquatic microbial communities from Rainbow Spring, Yellowstone National Park, USA - RS3B (SPADES... ...
CAGAACGATTTGCGCCCACGCGTAGGTTCCCATGACATTGATTCGCTCGTATGCCTCAAGCTCCGTGGAGTGGGTCACGGCGATGCCAGCCAAGTGGTACACCTGAGTCGGGCGATGGCGCCGAATGACATGACGAAAGGTATCCGGTTGGCTAAGGTCCGCGATCTCACGGATGAGACTAGCTTCGTCTCGAAGTGCCCGGACAACGGAACGGGGATTGGGCCCACCAACCGCGACAACGGTTCCCATGGATCGCGCGAGAAGGGCATCTAGCAAGTGCTGTCCGACAAAACCATCGGCGCCTGTGACCATAATCGTCATAACGGATCCTCCCGCTCTTACGCCTGGTGGCGGAAGAGGTCAGCTTTTACCATCATGGCTGCAAGCTCATCGACGCCTGTCGCCGCTTGCCAGTCCAATACGACGGACGCTTTTTGTGGATCCCCAATGAGCAGATCCACCTCCGCGGGACGTTCGTACGATTCACTCGTTTGAACATACGATTCCCAGTCCGGCATGTCGGCTGCACGGAAGGCAAGATCCACAAAGTCTCTAACGGAGTGGGTCTTGCCAGTGGCCACTACGAAATCTTGAGGCTCTTCAAGTTGAAGCATGCGCCACATGGCCTCGACGTACTCCTTGGCAAATCCCCAGTCTCGCTTGGCATCCAAGTTCCCCAACGTCAAGTGGGTTGCCTTTCCGGTCTTGATCCGGGCGACGGCGTCCGTAATCTTGCGCGTCACAAATTCAATTCCACGCAGCGGCGACTCGTGGTTGAACAAAATGCCGGAACACGCGTAAATTCCGTACGCTTCACGATAGTTCACGGTCATCCAGTGTCCGTAGAGTTTGGCGACACCGTAGGGACTGCGCGGGTAAAATGGTGTGGATTCTTTCTGTGGAACCTCCTGCACTTTCCCAAACATCTCACTCGTGCTCGCTTGATAGAATCGTGCACCAGGGCATGCGATGCGAACCGCCTCAAGCAGATGCGTGACCCCGAGCCCGGTTACCTGCCCCGTCAGGATAGGTTGATCGAAGGAAACCTTGACAAAGCTCTGAGCGGCCAGGTTAAAGATCTCGTTGGGCTGGTACTTTTGCAGCATTCGCACCATCGACGAGAGATCTTCGAGGTCCATGCACTCTAGCAACACTTGGTCCTCAACGCCGAGATAGCGCAGACGCCAAGTGTCGATCGCACTTGTGCGACGATATGTCCCCACAACGCGATAGCCTTTTCCTAAAAGCAGTTGAGCGAGATAAGCCCCGTCTTGACCTGTGACCCCCGTGATGAGAGCGGTCTTCGTTTGCAATAGTATCCATCCTTCCGCAGGTTCCTGAGTTGTCCCCTTTATACCATGTCGGTACTACAAAACAAAGGAGGAAGCATGGGCTCCCTCCTTTGGAATTACGTTGTACTGCGTGCGTTTTTGTTCTTACTTGTTCTTCTTGTGTTTCCGGACGAGGGCCACCGCGCCACCTAGGACCATAAGCCCTGGGAGAATTCCTGCCAACGGAACCTCAGGAAGTTGTCCGATGAGAATCGGCAACGGCGTCAGAGCGCTTACCTCATCGTCGTTGTCATACATGTTTTGAGAGAAACTTGTGTACGCGGCCATGGAAGGCATGCCTTGCGCGTTCACCCAGGACGTTCCCGATGGGTTTCCGGTCCAGTCGGGCTGCCACATGTACGGGGTGGTGTCTCCCGCTTGCACTCCGTAGTTGGAGCCCGCCGGGTTGTACACGGTAGCCGAGACGTTTACCGTGCCGCCGCTCCAGTACTGAGCAAAGACCGGTGGCGTCACAGTGTAAACGCCTGTAGCGGTACTTCCAATCTTATCCGTCCCATAGACGGCGTTGGTCACAGCCAGTGTGCCCGTGACACTCATCGGCGCGCCATACTTCTCGCCGGCTGGACTGTACTCTTGAAACACGAACGTCAGCAACGGCGGCAAACCGTGGACGTGAAATTCACTGCCAGCTGGGCTGCCAGAGTCCGCGGCAATCTGGCTCGTGTTCAGTTGGATGCCGATAGGCATGCCAGCCACCTTGGTGTACGTTCCCTGATTCGGATTGCTAAAGCTGATGGCACCGTTGAAGTCTGCAGTCGTGTCTGCAAACGCGGATGCCCCGGTGAGGCCCATGACCGCTAGCGTCATGCCGGCCCCCACCAGCCACTTAAACGAACCTTTCATACTTCCCATTCCCCCCTACTGGGTATCTTATCACCCAATACTATACAGTACCTACTAGGCAAAAGATACTGCCTGGCTCCTTGAATTTGATAAAGAAAACTTTAAGAAGCAAGACGTCTGCATCGCGGGTCACATCTCGAACGTCTCCCGACTGCCTGACCGGATTGCGTCTCTCAGGATACAGAGAGTCCGGACAGAGCCCATGCGGAGTGGACTTTCTGCAGAGTCAATTCAAGACGCTGGCCGCCGCCGAGAATGGTGTAGGTTCGATGGTCTCCGACGCTGGATACCAAATCCAAAGAGAGTACCGGATATGGATAGCCTAGGAAGCTCGTCAGCTGCGACGCTTGGCTCCTCGTAATGCGGTAGAAACCGGGTGCGGTATCAAACTTGCTGACAAGATCCTTCTTCATGGCCACGGGACTGCCAAACTGGATCATCTCGGACGCAATACTGAAGGCTTGCCACGCGGGGTCTGCGGTGAAACTGCCGATGGCAAATGGCACGCCTGATTTGAACTGTGTCTGTTCGGTCGCCTGATTTCCGGCGATCTCATAGAGTCTGTTGGAAAGCACAGTGTCCACCTTCCCCGTTGATAAAGTCAGTTGGCCAGCCCGATCCGACGTCACGACCTCCAGTCTTCCGTTTACTAGATAGTATGATACGGAGTAGGTCCCTTCAAAAAATGCAAGACGGGTCGCGTTCTGTCCAGTGATGTCCAGTAGAGTCATGTCCGACTGAAAGCTACCTGTCGTGCCATCGATCCAGATTCCGTGCCTACCGCGCCAGTCGATCGGGACCGTAAAGTTGTACGTGGTGGCGTTCGTGGCGAAGTCCGTCAGACGCGTGCCACTGTAAGTGGCGATGTGTAAGGTTCCGTTTTGCTGAAAGTAAGGGATGATCTCCACGTACTGGCCTGTCGCGCCCTTAAAGGACCTGGCGTCGGCGACGTTCAAAATGCCTGCTTTCGACACGAAAAAGCGGATCATGTGTGAGGGCAGGTCAGGGAAAATCGATAACACAGATCCTTGAAGCCCGCTTAATGAGCCCAGGTCAGCGAGCGTCATTTGAAACGCATTCAGCGGGATGAAGGTCGCGCCCGCCGCTGTAAGGCTGTTGAACCGCAGAGTTATAGCCCCGTTCACCTTGACGCTGTCGAGACCCCGTGTTGGCAGTGATAGGGTTGCGGGCGCTTTGAGCGAGGATACGTTGAGGGTTCCTGCGTCAAAGGAAGCATGATCGCCCAGCAGACGGCTCAGGATGTGCACTGCCGAGGAAGAGGCTACATAGTCGATACCATTCACGAGAGCGAACTTTGCGCTTCCCCATAGGACGCCGCCCGATACCACATTGACGTCTTCCACACGAGTCTTCACTGAATCTGCCATGGAGTTCACCGGAAGCATACCGTACGAGGCGGTCGTGATCAGCGCAGCCGCAACGAGAATCTTTTTCATGCGCATGACATCCATATCCCCTTTGCTATTTATTTCCTCTATTATACCGCATTGCCGTTCACTAGCTAGGCCTAAACTGCGCTCGTGTGACAATCTTTCGCGAGGCTTAAAGCAGATGGCAACTTGAGTATGGTAGAGTGGTGGGAAAGTGCGGAGTAAAATGTTTGATGCTCATGATAGGTGGGTAACGAGATTGAAATGGCGTCGGGTCTTTCTCGGATTGGTGTTCACAGCGATTGTATTGGCTGCTGCAAGCTATGCGTTCTATCAGAATGCGGGCAGATGGCTCGACTACTCGGAGAGTCCTGTCCGATCGGATGTCATCATTGTGTTGGGAGGGGGGCCACCGCAGCGGGTCGACAAGGCCGTTCAGCTGTATCGGGAAGGGTACGCACCTATCCTTCTCACCTCGGGCGGCGCCGTTTATAATCCTTGGTCTGACCAAGCGCAGGAGATGGCCAAACAAGCTGAAGAGATGGGCGTGTCGCAACGCCACATTCTATTGGAGAACCACTCTCAGTCTACTTACGAAAACGCGGTGGATACACTGGCGATTCTCGAAGCCCACCACTTTACATCTGCGATCGTAGTGTCGTCTGATTATCACATGCTCCGCGTCGCGTTTGATTTTACGCGCGCCTACTTGGGTAGCGGCATTCGGCTCACGTATTGTGCGGCGCCCGATCCCTACTTTCATCCTGACGACTGGCGTGCGAACCCGATTAGCATTCAGACCACAAAGTCGGAATACCTTGACCTCATCGCCTCAGTGCTTTTCTACACGTTTTAGACTTCGGGAAGAAAGTTTTACTTGGCAGGGGTTGGTCTGCGGATCATCCCATCCACAGATACCAATCGATGTCAGGCCTGCGGGGGAGTCCAATGAGATTGGCGATGTCGAGCGTCGCTTTAGCCGGTGGCACAGTGATGTGGCTAGCTGCGATGGTCCTGGCCCCCAAGCTTGCTTTGGCAGCCACTCCAGGTCCCTTTGGGGGCGGAAATGGGACAGTCAGTACGCCATATGCCATCGCCACGGCAGCGCAGTTGGAGTATTGGGACTCTCATCAGTCTGCGTTCGTCAATGCGGACTTTGTTTTGACGCACGACATCAACTTGGGTGACTATGCATGGACGCCGATCTCGCAATTTAACGGAACGTTCGACGGCCAGGGCCACCGGATCTCTCATCTTCAGGTCGACTCTTCGGAAGAGCCGGCAGGTTTCATCGCGAACCTGAGTGGTGTCGTGGAAAGAGCCTCCTTCTCCGCCGTGAAAATCTACGGTTCCACGTTTGTCGGGGGAGTTGCCGGGATTGTCGGTCCTTCCGGAGTGATCGAGGGCTGTATCGTTTCCGGCCTCGTAGCGTCTGACGCGTCTGCGGGGGTCGGTGTGCAGCCATCAGTGGGAGGGGTAGCGGGAGTCAGCTTTGGTGCTCTGTCGCGGTGCACATCCCGTGTAACCATGGCAGACAGCCCAATCGGCGCGGAGGGGGTCGGTGGGCTTATAGGATTTATGCAATCCGGGTCGGCTGAGCTTTGCGTCTCTACGGCTATGCTGAATGCCCCTGACTCCACAGGAGTAGGCGGCCTCGTGGGAAGGATGGCGGGAGGGCTGCTTGATGATTCTTACGCGACTGGAACTGTGGCGGGCTTGACTGACGTGGGTGGTCTCGTGGGATCGCTATGGAACTCGTCGACGGTGCAGGACAGCTACTCACTCACGCGCGTCAACGCTTCTTCTGGGCGTGCAGGAGGTTTGATCGGGGACCAGTATCAGATTACTGACGTGCCAACTGTGCTCTCCTCATTCTGGAGTCCGACGTTATCTGGGCACCTCACCAGCGATGGGGGGCAGTCCTTGAGTCTCTCGCAGTTTCACTCCGTGCAAACGTTCGACAATCCTGCCGTCGGGTGGGACTTTACAGCGGTATGGGACCGAAAGACGACGGTAAACGACGGCTTCCCCTACCTGCGCAGCGAACGGCCGGCTTCGCAATGGCCAGGCTGGGCCGTTCCACTTATCAAGATATTGTGCATTCCTGTAGCTGTTGCGGTCATTCTACTTGTCGGCAAAGCGGCCCTTAAGCGACGACGAAAGCCGGAATAGCAGTCTTTCTACAATGTTAAAGATTTCTTTAGCTTCAAGAGAGCCCTTACATGGCCTTTAACCGTTTACTTCTGTAGATGGATTAAGCTAGAATTACCCTATGAGACTCGTAGCACGCTGCAACGTGCCGAGGCGTGAGAGTTTTCTTGTGGGGGGTGAAGGCATGGATGTGGCGAGTGTACGGATTTCCCAGACCGGAGTCGTGGCGGTGATCCCGGCGTTCAACGAGGAGCGCTTCGTGGCGAGCGTCGTCATCAACGCGCGGCAGCATGCGGATCTGGTGATTGTCGTGGACGATGGATCCACGGACAGAACAGCGTTTTTGGCGGAGTCGGCCGGCGCGAAAGTGATCCGGATGCGGGAGAACGGCGGCAAGGGGCTTGCGCTGAACGCGGGCTTCGAGGCAGCGCGACAGACGAATCCGAGGGCAGTGATCATGCTTGACAGCGACGCGCAGCATGATCCTGCGGAGATTCCCTTGCTGGCGGCTCCTGTCCTTGCGGGAGAGGCGGACGTAGTGATCGGGTCCCGGGTTCTGGGAGTCAAGAGCAAGATTCCACTGTGGCGACAGTTTGGTCAGCATGCGTTGAACCTGGCGACGAACGCGACGTCTGGCGTGAGCATCAGTGACACACAAAGCGGATATCGGGCGTTTTCCCCAGTTGCCCTGAATGTCCTTCGCTTTCGCTCAAAGGGTCTCGCCGTGGAGTCCGAGATGCAATTTCTGCTTTCGGGCGCAGGCCTGAGGGTGCAGGAAGTGCCGATTCAAGTGAAGTACTTGGATGGGAACAAACGGAATCCGGTGGCGCACGGGTTGAAGGTCATAGACGCCATCCTCGCACTGGCAGCGCGTAAGCGTCCGCTCCTCTTTTTTTCGGTGCCTGGCGTTTTACTCACTGCTTTCGGGGTTGTCACGGGGGCGTGGGTGCTCGCCCGGCTGTCTACCAATCCAGGCATTCCAGTGGGTACGTTGATCGTGGCGTCGGCCTCGATCATGATTGGGTTTTTGCTCTGCGTGACGGGGATTATCCTGAATTCATTCAGCACGTTTACGACTCAGATTAGAGATGAAGTCATGGCAGCGATCCAAGCGAGTGGAAAGGCGTCGGTGCATTTATGAAAGGACCCACAGTAAGCGTGCTGATCGTCACCTATAACAGTCTGAACCATCTGGGACCCTGTTTGGACGCGATCAGTGCGACTGGGACGGATCATGAGGTCGTCATCGTCGATAACGGATCGTCAGATGGCACTCTGACGTGGCTCCACGAGCATCATCCCCGTTGCAAGGTGATCGAGGCGGCGAATGGCGGTTACGCCATGGGGAACAACATAGCCGCTGCGCATGCTGAGGGAGACTTCTTTCTTGTGTTGAATCCTGACACCGTGGTTTCCCCAGGGGCCGTCGATCATATGGTCAATCTGATCAGCGCAGATCGGGATTCGATCATCACTCCGAAACTTTTGCAGCACGACGGTACCATCAACGCTTGTGGCACGACGATGCACTTTACCGGAATCACGAGTTGCAACGGTCTTGGTGAGCGTGCTGAAAACTACTCCGGAGTCTTTGAGAGCCTCATCTTGTCTGGGGCTGCGTTCCTGATTTCAAGAGAGGCGTGGGATTCCGTGGAGGGATTCGACCCCGCCTTCTTTATGTACATGGAGGATGTGGACCTGTCTCTGAGACTCAGGTTACTGGGTTATCGCATTGTCTGCGATGCGGAGGCCATCGTCTATCACGATTACACCTTGCGGCTCGAACCGCGAAAGTTGTTTTTTCTCGAGCGGAATCGTTTGATGATGATCGCAAAGATCTATGAGGGGCGGACCTGGAGAAGGTTGTGGCCCGGACTGGTTATGGCGGAGGTGGCAACCTGGGCGTACTCTGTGATGAAGGGACCGCGGTTCGTGTGGGCTCGGTTCATGGCCTACGTTTGGGTGACGGCTCGTCTGCCCTACATTCTAGGGACGAGGTCGAGGGTTCAAGGGAAAAGACGCGTCCGAGACAATTCACTTCTGTCATTGATGAGTCCTGTACTGCCTTACTATAGCCTGACGAAGTCCTCGTTGGCGAAAAACCTTTCGCTGATGACTACCCCGTTGTTTCGGCACGTGCAGCGATCGGCTCTCAATCTGGTCGAGCAAAAGGTTAGTCGATAGGCGGGGTGGAGGCTGCGGTCATGGAGATTCATCAGGTCTTGCGCCCGAGTCACCCGCATGTTGAGGTGACTGGGGCCCATCAGTTATCATGGAACGTCATGCTGGACGCTGTCTTTGCGGACGCATCCCAAGCGGGCGTGGCGAGCATGACGGTGTCCTTGGCACACCAGGACGTATTGACTTGGGCGCACTTGCGAGCCGACGTCACTCCTGCACAGGGCGACAGAAGAGCGATACTATGTCAGTCTTTTGATATGATGTTGGATCCAACCTATACGATCGCTTACACGGTGGAGCATGGTGGTGTCTTGGGTGGAGCGATTCAGCGGCGCAACCATTTGTCAGATCATACGTGGGTGGCCAGACAGCAGTGCTGGGTGTACACATGGAAGTCCCGGCTGATGGGAATTCCTATCCGTTTGGCCAACGCGGCGCGAAGGCCGGATCTCGTGGATCGGTATATGCGAGAGATGCGAGCGCAGATGGTCAGTCGCAAGTCGACAGTGTCGTATTATCATTTGACGGTTTGGGAACGTGGCGTAGCGCAACTTTAGGAGACGATCTTCGATGATGTCACTCCCGCTCGGCAGGGTTGGTCAAAGCCTCGGAAAGTTACACGGTTGGTTGGCTACGGTGAAACAGCCGGATGGTTACGCTGGGCCAGTCGCCCATTGGTGGAGAAACTCCTTGCTGTATACAGGTCCTGCCATTGACTGGCGCTACGAAGGAATCTTGGATGGGTACGGAACGTTGTTTCGAAAGACGGGTGATGAGCGATGGCTTTTCTGCGTGCAGGGAGGCATCACTCATGTGCTGAGGGCACAGCGTCAGGGCGGAGGATATGGGGTCAGTTCGTTTGAGCGAAACCCTGAATCTTTGGGAACACCCCACGAGGCGGCTGCAACGTTGGGACTTCTGCATGTTGTTGATTTGCTTGAAGACGGTACGGAGGTCATGGAGGCGGCGCGGCGCAATCTGCAGTACCTTGTGGACGCGCTTTGGGACCCTTCATCCAAGGGCTTCAACGACAGGCCTGGGGTCCTCGGAAGAGTGCCGAACAAACTGGCGACGTTGGCCGAGGCACTGATGATGTATTCGAGGCTCTCTCGAGACGAGACATTTCTACCATACGCACTCTCGGCGCTTCAGGATGTGGCACGGTATGTGGTCACTAGCGGTCCGATCACAGGGGCAGTTCACCAGTACGCTCCCGGCGCTCGCGAGGGTGATGGTCGATTTTTCCCCTTCTATGCAGCCCGATGCGTGCCTGCGCTGGTTCAGGGCGCCTCCGTTTTCGGTCGTCAGGAGTTCTCCGACACCGCCGTCGGCATTACTTCGTTTCTAGTGCGGTCGAGGGGAGAGGATGGGTCATGGCCACAAATCATCTATTCCAATGGCAGAAGGGCAGAAGATCCTCGCTGGATTGCGGGTGCTGCAGATATCCTGAACGCACTTCGGGTTGCCCGATACGAGGGAGATGATTGGACGGCTTCGCTGCAACGGCTGTTGGATAGCCAGCTGCCTTCGGGAGGCTTCCCAACAGCCGAGGGCTTTCGCAACCTGCGGCGATTCCCCCTGGGTCCGATGAGTCGACGTGCGGTCACCGAGGTGCCGGACTGGTTAGATATACTTCCTGTGGTTGGCTGGAATGACAAGGTTTTTCGGCTGTTGGCCAACTTGCTCCCTGAAGCCGAGGCAATCCCCGAGATGGCTCTGGGACACACAGATATTCCGGTGCGTTTTAATGGCCTGACCGCTAGGTACCAAGAGGACGCGGAGACTATCAGCGTCACTTCAGGAGCGCGCGAACTTTATCGGTGGAGAAAGGGCAGTGCTTGGGCTCAGACAGGATTTCGGGTTCCGTCACTTTAGCTGTATCCGGGCCGTAGCGTTCTATAACGAGAAACCAGATCGGTCGCCACGAGGTGGAGGTGGAGAGGCATGGCAGTTGAGGGCTCGGCGCAAGACCCTGTTCGCCTATTGGTCCCGAATCGTTCGCAGTATCATAACGCACATGGCATCGGCCGAGTCTTCACCTCACTGGTGGAGGCCTGGGGGACGAGGACGGAAGTGAAGGAATGCTTCTACAAATCCCTTCCTCTTCCTTTTGTGAGAAACATCCCTTACGGAATCGGCTGTAAAGATGAGGGAGATATCCTTTTCTTGCCGCAGTTGACCGGTGCAAGCGCCCTTCGGTCATCCAGGGTGCCGAGTGTTGTCGTCGTGCACGACATTGGGGTCGTGGACTGCCCGGCAGATCGGGGCGAGACCGATTTTTTAACACACCGGGCCGTGCTCGCCAGCTTTAAGGGAATGCGCCATGCGAGCCGGATTGTAGCTGACTCGCAGTTTACGCGAACCCGGCTGATCGCGCTAGTGCCAGAGTTGGCAGCGAAGGTTAGTGTTATTGGATGCGGTGTATCGCAAAAGTTCCTTGGCGTGCCGATGGATCGAGCTGCCGCGCGTGCACGAATCGAACAGAGCCTTGGGCGGCAATTGCCTGCCAAGTTGATACTTTATGTCGGCACAGAACGTCCGCGCAAGAATATGGGTCTGCTCCTGAATGCAGTCGCGGCCGTTCTGGCCGTGGACGCAGGCGTGGGGTTTATCAAGGCAGGGTCGGCGGGCGGCGATGCGTTTAGAGGGCATACGCAGCAGTACTTGAAACGCCTAGGGCTTCACACTGACGAACGAGTCGTTTTTTTTGACGGAGTCGACGATGAACTCCTTGTGGATTTGTATACTGTGGCTGATGTCTTTGTGTCCGCGAGCCTTTACGAAGGATTCGGACTTCCCATACTCGAGGCTATGGCCTGTGGAACCGCGTGCGTAGTCACGAGGGCTGGGGCCCTTGAAGAAATTGTGAGAGGTTCGGACGGGGGTTTTGTGGTAGACTACGACGAAAGAGGACTGACCGAGGCGATACGGACGGTACTCTCACAACCTCTGTCGGAGGCTCATAGACAGAGGTTGCGCCGCCAAGCCGCAGCGCACACTTGGGATCACGCTGCTGAGCAGTACCTAGATGTGCTTCGCTTCCTAGGCACGAGACCAGACAGCAGGAGGACGGACTTCCATGAGGCGTTGCGATGACGGTTCAACGACTTCGAATTCTGCACCTCTTGGGGAACGGAAGGCTCGCTGCGATGCCTGATGGAGCACCGATGAGCGGTGTGGTTCGCGCTGTTCTCGAATTGGCAAAATCTCAGGCAACTCGAGGCCATGATGTCACCGTGGCAGGTCTTGCTGATGCTACTTGGACAGGCCAGTGGCACGGGTGTTCATTGGTGGGACTGCAGCCCGTTCGCGTCGCCAAGGTGTCTGTCGCCGGTCGCGTAGTGGACCTCAGTCGACACTTTGCTTTCGTTTTCTTTAGCTGGCGTCATCGCTTTGACGTTGTGCACGGGCATCTCCACCCCTTCCTCCGGTGGGTTAGGGGTCGAATAAAAGTGGTTCACTTCCATGCGGACCCTTTTTTCAAGGGAACGACCGACCTCGATGTGTCCTGGTCGCGTCAGGACTTCTGCTCGGCGGCGCGTCACTCCGACTTGGGCGTCAGCGTTAGTGGTTTCTTGGGCGAGAGAGTTCGGACTGGTTTTGAAGGCATGGAGTACCCCCTATACGTTGTGGAGAACGGAGTGGACCCCGAGTACTTCTCACTAGGTAGCGTTTCAGAGATGCGGGACCGCGCACGACTAAGCTGGAATGTCTCGGGCGATGCGGTCGTTTGCCTGTTTGTCGGGGCTATCACTCCTGAGAAGGGGCTGCGGGAACTGGCTCGTGGATTTGTCCGGGCCGCAGAGGCCGTTTCTAATCTTGTTCTCGTTATCGTTGGGGAGGGATCGCTCTGGGGAACGAACCTTGGCGGTCTAGCCCAGATGTCGGAGTACGAAGGCGCAATCCGGAGCTTTTTGGAACCCCTGGTTCGGAGCGGCCGAGTCTTTTTCATCGGTAAGGTGGCGGCCAATGAGATCCCTGTGGCTTTAGTTGGCGCCGATTTTGTGGTTGTCCCGAGTGTTCGGACGATCGTGCAGGAGTCTTTTGGGTTGGTTGCCTTGGAGGCTATGGCGGTTGGCAGGCCCGTGATCGTGAGTCAAAGTGGCAACTTGCCTTATCTTGTGTCTGATGGCGAAGGTGAGGTTGTGGATGAACTGGACGATGACGCTTTGGTCGCGTGCCTCGTACACGCAGCAACAGACGCGCAGTGGCGATCAGAGAAAGGGTTACAGGCACGCGTTCAGGCGCGTTCCCGAACGTGGTCCAAGGCCGCTGAGAGGTTAGACGGTCTCTACGCAATACATCTTAAGAAGGGGAGGGGACGCTGACCATGAGACTGCGAAGGGTCATCCTCGCCCCTGTGGCTTGCGCGGCTCTCTTGACCGCGATTCTGGCTGTTCCTGCGGGTCCGGCGGAAGCTTCTTCTGCCTCTTCTGCCTACACTTGGACTGGCGGGGTGGGTGGCTTGCCGACGTGGGTCACCATCGTCGATCGCGGGTCCATCGTACAAGCACCCAAGTCGTTTCATGGATCATGGTGGGAACTCGGCAACACGACATCCGACACATACCTATTTGCCTTCGGCACGCAGTCAAACGTCGTTCTAGGCCTCCAGTTTCGGATGCGCACTAAGAGTACTCCGGAAGTGCTGATGTATGAGGTGCACTCGGGATACCAACCACTTCAATATGAATTCGGCACTCACTCGGTAAGGTTTTTGTCTGATGGAGGCTATCCGTACCTGACGATGTTCCCGCGTTCGGGAAGTTGGCTCTTGCCAAGCGGGCAACCCAATTTTAACCTTGAGGCGTTGATTCAGGGGGCCTCTGGTGTCGGCTTTCCGAGTGTAGTCCGAGATGGGTCGACACATGCGATCATGCTAGTCGGCATGTCCAAAGACGGTGCTCCGGGATGGCAAGTCATGCGCCCCACTCCGTACCCTCCAAGCGAGTACGGGTATACTAGGTTGTCGGCATCGGTAAGGGTTCCCGGAGCGCCTCCGTACCGACTCCCATCTCCACTTCTCCCCGGGTTCCCATTCGTGGCAGTAGAGACCAACTCGGATGAGTACGCCGCGACTGTCCCGCCGTTTGGTATTATTGCATCTCCTTTGCACGTTCAGATGAACGGTTTCTTCGGAGGGGAGTCGGCAGGAGCGTACACCTTTGGCTCGAGCACGCCACCCCCTCACTTGGACTTCGAGTCTCCTTTTGCGTTTTATAACTTTATACCTGATAGTTACACGCCACAGTTGGTGGTGCGGTCCGACAGTTATCCCGTAGGAGATGCGATGGCCTACCTTCCCGGTGGCGGCCCGCAAATGGCCCTCCGGTATTCTTGGAAAGTGGGCAATTCACCCAATTGGAATTACAGCCTACAGTTGGCGGCTGGCCGTGAATTTACGCAAAAGCTGCATATCGGTCCTTACGTTGTCGATGCCCCTTCCCCCAGTGGGTTCCCATCGTGGGTTACTCATCAGAAGTGGCCAGCCATGACCTTCACACAGGCCATGGGAGGTGGCTATGCCGGTTCGGAAGGGATCTACTTCTATGAATTGCAGGGTCCGCAGCCGTGGCCTTACCTGCTGGGTTACGATAATTCCGAACCGAGCTATCTTGCTCATCCATTGCTCACGAATTCTACAGTCCTCTCTGCCGTTACCGGAATGGGAATTCCCACAGGGTTTCGAGGAGAGTACATGGGGAATCGGATTCTGGCTCCGCTTCTATACGTGAGCCCTGTCGATGGGCTTCTTCATATGCAGTTTGCTCAAGGAGGGTACGAGAATTTTGGCAATGGAACGGTTGTGCATGAAGAGAACCTGACTGGCGGCCCGTTTATTGATGGCTGGGTGCTCGAGACACTGCCCAGACCTCAAGGGAATTTAGAACACCTCGACGGAAACACCGTCTTTGTAGCGCCAGCCCGTGCAACCGGTGTTCGCGTCGAAAGCCAACTCTACACTGTTGACGGATTTGCGATCTATTCCGGTTCGCAGGGTATCATGATTCGTAGAGATGACGTGAGTCCTGCCATTATTGAATTGAGTCCTCCGACCACAAGGCGGTCGTGGGCCTTGGACAACCGGCTCACGACGCCGTATCTCGCAGGACGCAGTCCTTTTCACATGGAGGCTTGGGTCAAGTATATAGTCGATCCACGACAAGCGGGTCTTCTGGCAAGAGGGGCTAAGATCCGAGGTTTGATGGTAACCCGGAGTGGATTCTCGGTGATTCTGAGTAAGGGCCATGGGGGGTACGCGGCACCCAATCTTGGACTGTCACTTCCTTCTGCCAGCGGAAACTATGTCTTGACACTGGACGAGCGTAAACAAGTGTGGACCGTCGAGCCTGCGACCGGGCCCACTATCGCTGTGAAGGTGACGCAGCCACTTCGTGCGTACACCCTAATTCCAACGAGTGCAGACGTAACGATCTCTAATTCTGGAACCGAGTTTGTGCAGGGCGTACCCCTCACCCTTTACCTAGGCGGACACATGGTGTCCTCGACATCGGTCACGTTGGGTGGGAAAGCCTCGTGGTCGTCCGCTTTGCACTGGGTTCCGGGATCCCAGCCTTCCAATGATGAGCCGATAGTGCTTGATCTGGGTGGGAAAACTGTGTTTAGTGGGCACCTCCGGATTCTTGCGTCTGCCCGCCCCTCCGGGCCCACCCTCTTGCGACTGCAAGCCGACAGTCCAGGAAACGAGCTGGCCTCACTCATTATTCTCGGGGCCATGACGGTGCTTGTGGGGGGCGGTTGGTTGTGGACACGCCTCGTTCGGCTCGCCAGATTTAAGTCGGGAGGCAGCGCATGATTTATGCCGTTTACAGTGAGATGAGCGCTACCACCCTCAGAGAGTTGGGCTCCGGGCTTCTCGGAGGTGGCAGTGTGACGTTGCTTATAGCACTTTTGGTGATGCGGGAGGTGGGGCGAAGAGGGAGGGGGATGTCTATGGAAAAGGTGAGCCGCCTAGCTTGGATTGCCATCGTGCCGCTGGCCATAGAAATGGTGTTCATCTTCGACCAGGCTTTTCACCAACTTTAAAGCATCAGGAGGATGATCGTTGTCATGATGCGACGCGCCGACAGGGCGGACGAAACAGGGAGTGCCAAAGAGCGGGAGGCTCACCCAAGCACCACCTTCGCCAATAACATCCCTTGGCTTCTATATAGTTTAGGCATCTTATATGCGCTATACTTTATCGTCTCGCAGGGCGGACTTTGGACGGAGAATGACACAGCCGTGTTCATTGCGTCGACGAAGGCCACTTTGGCGGCACGAAACGTTTTATTCCCGGGGCAGTATTCACACGGCTTTGGTTACCCTGGGTGGCTTGGTTCCTTAGCACTGATGACGGGCACCTCCGTGACGACTGCTGACACTCTAGTGGCACCGTTTATCGGAGTCACGTTTTTGATGGTAGGGAGCTTCCTGACGTACCGCACGCTGCTTCGCCATGAGGGGACGGCAGCACTCGCAACGGTCTTGCTTCTGGCATTGCCCGATGTTATGTTTACCGTTCTGCGGGGTAACCATGAAAAGCTCAATGTTTTTTTTGCTCTCACAGATTTCTTTGTACTATTCAAGGGGTTTCAGGCTGTCCGATCCCGTAAGAACGTCGAAATCCTAACTTGGGTTCTAATCTATTACGCGTTGGTGTTTTGTAACACTGCGACCAATGACTATTTTGGATCCACAGTCGTGTTCATTAGCGTCCTGACCGTACTGTTCCTTGTTGCCCTGTTTCGAATCAGGCGACGCTACTTCCACATCCAGTCAGTGGCACTTCGGTTCGGGGCGTCGATCGCCACATCTTGGCTTCTGATTTGGTTGGTCATGCTGTTCGTCTTCCCACAGGATGGGCAGGACTTCTTACTGCTGGATTCCGTGGGGAAGCAGTTAAGCGTGCTGTTCACGACCTTGGCGCCAAGTAGCAATCCTTACGCGGAAGCCAGTCAACAGTGGATTACTCCTGCGGTGGGTTACCTCACAGGCATTTCGCGAGACCTCTTGATCGCGGGATCTCTCGTATGGTTCCTGATCCAACTCACGCGTCTGCTGCGAAGAAGGCGAATGCCAGCGGCCGGAGAGGTGTTTCTGCTAGGGGCGTTCTTTGCCTATGCAATGCTGATTGCTGTGTCTGTGCCCATAGACCTCCTGGGGCTTGCTGCGGGAGCAAATCTTGAGGTGAGAAATTTTAATTATTTTGCATTGATGGGCGCACCTGTAGCCGCATGGGGTGTGCAGGCGATGCGAACCCCCGGAAGACGGAGTCGTTCTCTAGCACCGGCTCGGGGACGAGCTCGCTGGCGGCCGATTCGACTCAGTGCAAATTTTCTGCTCGGAGCCGTCCTCGTTGTCCTCGTCACGGGAGGGGCGCTCAAGGCGACGCTCAGTCCCGTGATATCGAACCAGTGGATATTTTACTCGCCCTATGAGCGCGAGGCCCTGGGCTTCTTTTACAATCACAACCAAGGTGTCAACATGTGGACGGGTCCTGACGACCGCTTGGTCAATCTCTTCGAGCAGTCCTATCCCGTTGATGTCAAGAACGATATTCCAGATGGCTATGACCTGGACTCTCGCCCGCAAAACCGCGACATTTTGTGGTCGCCAATTGTGTCTGCCGATGTCATTGCCAATGGCTACCCGGTTCCCGATTTGTCGCAGATGAATCGTGTGTACGATAATGGTGGAGCGCAGATCTATAGGATTGCGCCCGCGACGCCGCTTCAAAATTAGTGGGTAACCTTGAGTGGAGGACTTGGCGTGAGGCAGATCCATTGGCCGATCACTATCACAGCAGTGATTTTTGTGATGGCCCAATTAGACATTCAGTATGTTGATGTCTACAGTGGTTTCTTGATTCTGGTCGCTCTCTTTGTCACCCTACTCATACAGGGAAGTCGTAGGTACCCATCGCCGATCGGTGTCGTGCTGATATTATTGAGTGTTCTCCCTTTGGTACGCTTAATCAGCTTAGGGACGTCCCCTTTATTTCTTGGTAGCCTAGGCTACACTGGGGTCGTCGAAGGGTCCCTTTTGCTTGCTTGCGTGGTCGCCACGGTGGTGATGCCGGAGATACGCGGGAAAGCGATTCTTGGCTGGAGATGCTCTTGGTGGGACATGCCGAGTGTCTTGTCAGGGGTTGTAGCTGGCTGGATGGAAAGCACATGGCTACTCGTGCAACCGCTTGCTGCGGCGACTTCGCTCGGAAGCCTAGCGCTTCCTATAGGAATGTTGCTACTTGCGGCTTTTGCGGAGGAGTGGTTTACGAGAGGACTGCTATTTTCCGGTCTGAGGGTCGCTGTCGGGCCGTGGGCCGCAATTGCGTACACGGCCCTGTATGGCGTGATCATGTTGGTGTCTTGGGCGTCGCCGATGGAACTGGTATTTGGACTGGTCCTTGGACTGGGGTGGGGATACTTGCGATATCGCGGAGCCAGTGTATGGGGACTGACAGTCGGGCACGCTGCATCCAACATTGTTCTATTCTTGGTACTGCCGTCTGTGCACGGTATATTGTGAGGAGGGGATCCTATGACGGAGCCCGTAATGCTGTCGGATCTGTCGAGGTTGGAGAGACGTCGTCGCCCTGAAATGCCAGTTGCTCGTCGCGTACGGGACTACGACCTCTACGTTGCAATAGCATTGAGCTTGGTTTCCGTCGCTACCAGCATGATCCCTCTAGGGTCACTTTTCTCCAATGCAGTACACTTTCTGGTGGGACTTTTGATGTTCCTAGTGATACCTGGGTACGTGGCGACTACCGGGCTTTTTCCGGGTGCGTCGTCGCTCCTTGGGATCGAGCGTTGGGGACTTGTGATGGTTCTCAGTGCAGTGCTTTACGTCATTACTGGGATGCTCTTGAGTTGGATGCATATTCCGTTTGATCAATCTGCACTAGCGAGCACAATCGCTATATGGACCATTACATGGGCTGGTATTACGGCTCTGCGAAGAAGATCCGCCGGCAAGGAGGGCAACTACCGATTTCGCGTACCGCGAGGAATTGGGGCTTTGGGGGCGCTGGCCCTCACTGTCTCCGCGTTGCTGATCGTTTACGCGGTACATGTCCGAAACGAGGGGCTTATCGCCATAAGCCTTTCAATCACGGCTCCATCGGGCAGCGCTGTCGGATATCCTTTTGAACTGGATCGGAATGCAAAGGCCCCGTATATGTTGAATTTAAACAATCCTACCACGTCCACAGTGCCATATCGGGTAGACGAGGTGCGGGAAGGTGTCGTGGTGGCGTCTTGGACGTGGACGGTTGGGCCGAATCGCGATGAGAAGAAGGAAGTATTTTTGCCCACAGAAAGCTTAGGAAAGCAGTGGGTGACTTGGAGTGCAACAGCGATCTCAAAGCCTGTGTCAAAACTGACGGTTAGGTTGTGGTACACCGTGATTTAAGCCATCAGCGCTCGTCGTTTTCATCGAGGTAGCGCATGTTTCCAAGGTCAAACGTACGGCGACCTACAATGTTAACAGCGTCCCTCGTTGCGCGGGCGGTGAGAACGACGATGTCGACCGGCAAAAGAGGGGTAGGTTCGGGAGAGTCAAGCCAAGATAGACTCGGCACGGCCTCCGACAAGGCTTCACGGGATTGGACTGAGACAAGGGGGTCATGTATGAGCAGTATGCCGCAGGAAGCATGGAGCAGCCGCAACAGCTGAATGAATGGTTGCTGCAGCGTATCGCCGTTATGGGGAAGATCGCAACCAATGATTAACACGGTGTCCTCTTCACGCGGATCGATGAGCCGGTGTGCGCGTTGAACTGTCGCATAGTTACTCTTTAGAAGAGAATGCATGAGCGGCGCGCTGAAGCCCGCGCGTGCGATTGATGCGTCCAGAGCCGAGACGTCCTTTGGAAGGCAAGTTCCGGCGAACGCAAAGCCGGGGCGCAGATAGCGAGCGGATGCGTTAAGCTTGCCGTCGCTGGCTAGCACTTGCATAACCCGGTCCCCGCTTGCGCCATAGTGCTCGCTTATATCAGCTGCTTCATTTGCAAAGCTAATTTTGATTGCGTGAAAAGCGTTGGACAGGACTTTGACCAGCACCGCCTCTACGGGTGTGACCACATGTACTGCGTTCATGCCGATTCCGTAGCAACGAGCGACAAGGTCAGCACTGTGCACCTCATCTGCGCCGATGACGGTGACGCTCGCGTCGGTGATGTCTTCGATGATGTACTGTTCGCGCAAAAATTCCGGGTTAATAACTATGGGGAGTCGGGCGCAGACGCCGAAGCTCTTGAAGATCCCCGCTCGCGATATGTCCATAACTTGGTGGGGCGATACGGTGCTGCGCACTACAAAAGTGGGGCGCTCTTCTGTCAGTTGCTTGTAGGACACGATTGACGTGATGCAGTCGAGTACACTGTTGATGTCGTGCGAATCATTGATGTCGCGCACCGGAGTTGGGAGACAGAGAAATATCACCTCTGCTCCCGACGTAGCTGACTGGAGGTCGTCGAGCACCGACATCGCACGGTCTACGAAGTAGCGCGATAAGTCCCGATTCAAGTTCGAATCAAGACTTGAAAAGATACCTTTTTGCATGTTTTTGCGCTTGTGGCGGTCGTTGTCGTAGCCAATGACCGAGTGCCCGGCTCTACACAGCAACCATGCCGTTGCTTGGCCAACTTGGCCGAGTCCAATGACGCTGACTTTCAAAATCGACTCCTCCAAAAAACTACAGTTTCTGCTATAATAACAGTATATCACAGAGAGACAGGAATGAGTCTGGGTTGGACATTGTGTACGTTGTATTCAGGGAGATCGATCGTCCTAGGGAGGCGATGACAAGACGGCATGGCCAGATCGTTCGTGCTTTGGAGGATATCGGACATCAGGTCGTCTTGTTCCCGCTCGCCCGAGCGGATGGCAGCGCATATCAGCGAGAGAACGGGGGGGGTGCATCTCCACCGGCCAACAGGCCTGTTAAAATGCTAAGCGACAAGAATCACGCGGCGCTTTTGAATGTCGTACGCGAACGTCGTCCGTCATTGATCATCCTCACACACCCTGATGCGACAGACTTCGTCCCGAGTGCTGTGCAACAAGGGGTTCGCTCCATTGTCGCAACTCATAATCTAGAAGGCAGTCTTCAGATGAAACGGGGGATGGGGCGCTCACTGATTAACCAGGCCTCAGTCATTGCTGCGGAGGCGCTGTACCTGCACAAGGCGGATCGTGTCTGGACTGTGTCACCCTATGACGAGCATTACTATCGTGCTTGGTATCGCCTTCGCAACATACGGACTATCTACAGTGGTATGGATGCGCAGGCGGATCTTGCGTCCACCGGCGTAGCAGAGACCGTGCTATTCGTGGGCACCTTTTCCTACAGGCCCAACATTGATGCGGCGAGACATCTTGTCGAGAGGCTGATGCCGCAAGTTCGCCGCCAAGTCCCGTACGCGAGGCTGATTCTGGCAGGGTCACGTCCGACGGAAGAGGTCTTGCGGTGGCAATCAGAGAGCGTGGCCGTCCTGCCTGACCTGCCTGACATTCGGACGGCCTATGAGGCAGCAGCGGTGGTTGCCGCACCGATTCGGATGGGGGGTGGATCCAATTTTAAGGTCATCGAAGCGATGGCCTATGGGAAACCGGTTGTTATCTCGGCAAGAGCGGCGCGTGGCTTGTATCCGCTTGACGGCGAGGCCTGCGTTGGAGCAAACGATGAGGATCTGATCAGAGGCATTGTACAGCTCCTCATCAGACCTTCAGAGGGACTGGCGCTCGGAAAAAAGGCGCATGACTATGTATCTCGTCACTACGGTAGTCAGCAATTGCGAGAAACGCTGCAGTCCGAGCTTGCGATGATTCAGAGCTAGTCGCGTCACAAAAGGAAAGGGGCACCCTCATGCGAGTTGGAATGTTTTCCTACGGTATGGGCGATCGCCTGACGGGCATCGGGCGGTACACGAGAGAGCTGGCTTATCGACTTTCGGACCTGGATAGAGATTTGAGAATTGTCTGGATTAATCCTTACCCCAATTCTAAGTTGGATATGTACAAGGACTTCGAGCAGGTGAGCGTTCCCCTCTTGTCGAGGTTGCCGAGTGTTTTGCTCTTTGGCCCCAGGGTCCTTCACCATGTCGCCAAAGCACATCGGCTAGATGTCCTCCACGA
>Ga0080006_1118232_pt1 | contig 21032 bp, 21 predicted proteins | sample RS3BMetagenome_FD_69209 | JGI IMG/M metagenome (GOLD analysis project Ga0080006, IMG submission 69209) | Ferric oxide microbial mat and aquatic microbial communities from Rainbow Spring, Yellowstone National Park, USA - RS3B (SPADES... ...
GATCCTCTGCCTTGTGAGGCGTAGCTCGAATCCGAGGTTGGGTGGTAGTAGTGCGGCGATTGCCTCCCAGTAGGCTTTGGCTGCGAGCGCCTCCTCCTGCCTCACCTCATCCACACTCGTGCAGCCTTGAAGCCTTGAGAGGTGATCGCCCACCGCCTCCAAGCCCCGCGTGAGCGCGGGTACCACGGAGGCGTTACCCGACGCCCTAGCACGCTTCTCGTACTCCTCGAGCACGGTCTTCTGGTTGGCGAGTTTACCCTCCGCGAAGAGCTTCGCGTACGCGAGTCTACGCTGGGGGTCTGATGCCGCGCGTATCTGCGCAAGCCAGGTCTCCTGCACGGGTGAGTATGTGGCTGGTAGGAGGTGTGCGAGTGGCTTGGAGCCAGAGAAGAAGAAGATGTGGATTCCGCTCCTCGCAGCCAGGTCTATGGCGGCGGCGCTCACCGACACCCCCTTCACCGCGACCACTATGGCCTCCACCTCTGGCGGTGAGAGGTCCCACTTCACAACGTACTCTCTGCCCCCCTCCCTCTTCTCCGGTACATGGAGCTGGAAGCGCCCATCCTTAACCTTGAGTGTTGCCCCATAATCCACTATGAGCGCAACCTTAGGCATAATAAAGATATGTCTACCAACTATATATTAGATGTGTCCGAGGGCCTAATCACACTTGTGATCTACGATATAACTGAGGATGATGTGCGGCTACGGGTGGCCAGGTTCCTGAGGGCGAAGGGGCTCACAAGGATTCAGAAGAGCGCGTTCATTGGGAGCCTCACGGTGTCCGCTAGGAAGGATGTTGAAAACGGGGTCTCTAAACTCATATATGGTAAGAAGGCCAACGTGCAGATTTATCCCCTCACACCCGCGAGCTACTCGCAGAGGGTTGTGTTAGGCGTTGAATTAAGGTACGACGATCAGGACAGGCTGATCGCTTAAGGATAGCAAAAACGCCTGTACCAGCAGTTGGCGCACTTCGACCAAGGCTGTTTCACACTCGGAAATTCACCTGTTTCTATCATCTGTTTGAGCTCTGAAATCGCTTTGAGCACCCTTTTTTTCAAATCCTCTGTTATCTCCACGATTTCCACTTTCTTTACAAAGCCGTTATACACCGCACCTCTTTTCACAACCGTTTTTGTCGCTTGTGAGGTTTCGACTAAGGAATCGTCGGAATAAACGTAGTTGTTTTCAAGTATAAGCGCGTAACCGACCAACTGTGCGGTGAACTTGAGATTTCCGCGCGCAAGGTGTGGTGAATACTTCACTTCAGCGGGAATGATTTCCGAGTGTTTTGTGACAAACACGTAATCTGGTACACCGCTAATTCCTAGTTGAGGAGAGCGAAGTTGCGGTTTACGGAAAAAGTGTTTTGGTTCAAGCTTTCTCAAAAACGCTTGAAACGGGTCTTCCTCGTGTTTTTGCTTTCCCATTTCCATCGTTTCTGTAACAGGTTCTGGTGTGTGCAAAACGTAAACGTAGTAAGGGTCTCTTTTACAGAAGAAAAAGTGAGAAAGGGCGGTTACAGGTAAAAGCTCTTCCTCCACAGCGATTTAATGTTCAATTAAAAAATTAAGATTTCGGGCTTAGTATCCAGAATAAGTGTCTGACGAACTTAGAATATTCGAGATACCTTCTTTCCTCTTGTGTTATTTGTGAACCAAGCACCTCTTTTATTGTGACAAGAGCACCCTCCCTTGAGCCGACGTACAAGAGCTCCTCTAAAGGCTTTGTTCCATTAATAGCTTCAAATATGAGTTGAGATGTTTTAATCGTGAAATTTGTTCCTGTCTGGTTAAATGTGTCAATAAGAAGCCTTTCAAGGATCTTTTTGTAATTTTCCTCCAATTCACCAAAAATTTTTGACGTATGTGTGAGGTCGAGATTAAAAGTGCTCCAAACCACTGTTGGGTTTTTCCCTACTGCGGGATTTAAGGCAATTAACTGGACTGTTCCTTGATAATTGGTTTTCAGACTAAGCCACATAAGTAGGGATGTGACAGGAGTTAGACCTTCTATTCCAAATCTTAATTTTTTATACATTTCAACCCAATTCATCGTAATTTCAGGATGTGCACCTTCCACATTCGGCAAAAGGTGAACTTCGACAAACTGGTTACCAGTAATCTTTACGCGATCTAGATATGATGTTACATATCCTGCAATGCCTAGCATATATCCGTCAAACGAAAGCTTTTTGTATTTATCACTTTTTCTACGCGATTCGGTGTATCCCAGAACCCTGTTAAATTCGTAAAACTCAGGTGCAAGACAAGAGGGGCATGTGTAAGGTGACTCATTTGTTTTTTCAGTCATACTTTGGAAGTACTTTTCGAGTACATCACTAATAGGTGCGTCACTTTGAATGTTTAGTTCTTTTAGAATTTTTTGGTAGCTCTTTTTTTCGTTTTTTGCGGTAAGTGGTATGATAAAGGGCGTTTGGTCTTTTTTCCCTCTTCTCTTCTCTTCTATTTCTCTTGCAATTTGCTCGACAATCTTTCCTCCATTTTTCAGACCTTCTATATTGTAAATTTCGAATCCGTCCTTTGTGACTGTGTATTCATCGGGTTTTATATCACAAACATAGAGTAACGATAAAATATAACCAGTAAAAGTTGGAGAAGGAGAGGTTATTCTCATTTTTGAATCAACTCCATAAGTTCTCTTTTAAAGACTTGCCTTCCACCACCCTCTTGTCTTCCACTTGCAGCAAGGTTGTCTCCTACGACGATGGGAGTTAAAATATAGGTGTAAAGTTTATTTTCGTATGTAACAACTCTTTCCATTTTGTCTAGAAATTCGCTTATTTCCATTAGAGTAATTGCTTTTTCAAAACATTCATATAGACCACTCATCGGAATTGGTGAATTCTTTATGTATTCGTCTATGTCTATCAAATTAAACGCAAAGGGATCTCCTAATCTCTTATCGAAGCTTATGCTCCGTCGCTTTAACTCGCCTATCACCTTATCCTTGTTGGTGTATGGTCTTACTGCGTGCATGTGATTAAGCACCGCAAACGTAGTTAAAGTTTTCAATTTCTCTGAAAAATGGGCTTTTTCAAAATATCTATGTACAACTAATGCTGACAGAACTTCGTGATATGCAAAACTTGGATCTTTTTTGCATTTGCACCCCTCCATGAATTGGACTTGATAGATGTTGGCAGCTTTTCCTGAATCATGTAAATAACATGCGATCTTGCAGAGCTCCTTGAAGAGTTCTGGTGTAAGAGAAGGATTAAATTTATAGACGAAATTTAGTCTTTCGACACACACTTTCACATAGGATGGTTGAAAAGAGAAGAACTTGTCGACACCATATTCAACCGATTTAACGGAGTGCACTTTAAGAGACTCATCACTAAATGAACACGCAATCTTTTTCATCCTTTTTCACCTATTATTTTAAGTCCTATACCAGGCGTGTACCATTCATGTGGGTAAACAATACCCTTTGCTCCGATGTACTGTAATCTAAGTGATAAGCAACCACTCCAAGGGTTCAATTCGTAATTGCAAATTTCATTTCTTTCGTTTATATAACTTTTCGTTCTGCTTAAGATCAATTTTGCTTGTTTTTCGTTTAGTGGTACCTCGGATTCACCATCAGGTTTTTGCGAATCATACGCCATGATTATATCTGATTCACGTAACAGTCCGCATAGATTTTCGTATAACCTTTGTGTGTCTTGTGCAGTAAAAACAGGATAGCGGTCAAATTCTATCAATATCCTTTTAAGTATTTCATCAAGTCGATATTTCATTTCATTTCCTTTCAATAGCTCTAAAGGCTGAAAGTTTTTGCCGACATTTTTTTCCAGATTTTCATATGAAGCTTTTGTATGCTTTTCATCATACACACCATCAAGTTCTGAATCTGTGACGATAAAGTAGTACAGCAAACCTTTACCACCCATTCTTGCAACCCTACCAACCCTTTGGATAATATTCGGAGCCGGCGCAACTTCTGTAATAAGCGCGTCAAAGCTAAAGTCAATTCCGGCTTCAACAAGTTGCGTCGCTACTACAATTTTTCCCTTTTCCACTTTATTTTGTTTATCTTTTAATTTTTCTAGCTTTTGCATCGCTTGATCTCTATCATGCTTTGAAAGCTTTGCGTGTAGCAATATAATATCTTCTTTGTTCTCTATATGTTTAGAAAGCTCTTCAAAAATTTGAATAGCTGTAGAAATGGTATTAGCTACAATAAGCACCGATTTCTCTTTTTTTAGCTCTAATGTAGTTTCGTGTACACAACTAGTTTTACCCACTACAACGACTTCCTTTTTGTTATGAGTTTCCCATTCGTTATCATCTCCTTCACAATATTTTTCGTATAACACCTCTGCCTCTTTTTTGACCTCATCTTTAATTAATTGGGCAAGTTGGTCGTTCATTGTCGCAGTTATTATTATAACAGGAACTCCTACTTCAGCAAGCATTTTTAGTGCGGCAAGCGAAACCGTGAGCATTCTTGATTGCCCCTCTTTTGCTGGAGCAAAAAGATGAAACTCGTCAAAAACAACTGCGGCTGAGTATATCATTGCCCTTGGAAACTCAAAGTGTGAGGTGTGATACTTTTGCTGTTTTGCCACTTCTACCGCAGGTAACTTAAAGAAGTTAAGCGAAAATGTGTCTAAAGTAGTTACTACAAATCTTTTTGCAAAAAAGGGCGAACCTGGTGATCCATGATGCTGTTCTCCAATGTGCCTTTCGTCGATTTTACCGTTAAGTTTCTTTTTGATGTTTTCAACAAAATCTTGAATGATTGATGTCATCGGCAAAACGTGTATCACCCTTGCCCAAGGTTTGTCCCCATCTAGGCATCCAAAATACAATGCGTAAGAAATGAGAGATTTACCGTAACCTGTGGGAGCAGAGAGTATCAATACTCCCTTTCCATCTTTTGAGTACACTTCGTCATATCTTTGAAGTGCTATCTTCAAAAAACTTCTCTCTTTGTAACCCAAGGCGTTACACGTCCTTTGATAAAGCTCGCTAAAATGGGATTGCATATTTTTCAACCTCAAACACTCTTTTTGCTACAACTTCAACAACCTTCGACCGAATTGGGCTTCTTGTCCCAGGCACAATGTATAGACGAGGAGCGTTGACATTCCTCCACGTGTAGTCAACTTCCCAAAATTCTTCGACATAGTATTCGTTTTTTATAGTTGCAAGGTTCACAGAATCCTGTGGAAAGTAAAAAGGTGTCGTGATTTTTTCTCCTTTTATTTCTTTTGATTTTTGTAATTCCGCATGCTTTATCGAAACTATGCCTTCTTTACTTCCCAACCTTATGATAGAATATGAGGCCGAAATCAGTTTTTCTTTCCATTTATCACCAAAGATTTTTGAGCAACTTTCGCCATCTAAAGCGTAGACGAACTCCATTTCTTGTGATGGTGCATAAACCTTTCCAACAGGTATTGCACCAAAGCGATAAGCAGGTTCTTTCCTTCTTTCCTTTCTCTGAAATTGCGCAATTAAGTACCTGTTAATGTCTTCTGTTAAAGATGCAACTGAGTTTTCTGTGTAACGCGCTGAGGCCGCAAGAATACAACTCATGAATTTTTGGGCAGAGCTGACAAGCTTTTTTCCTTCTAGAAAGCATTCACCAGTACCAAAAGCCACTGGATAGGCGAGGGCTCCAATAAGGGTTGATGGTGGGGGGAGTGTGTGCGAAGATTGTCTTTTTGCATAACCAGGCAATCTTATGCTGTACCCCCACGCAAGCTCCGCGAAAACCCTCAATACCCACGGCTCCAAAATATACACCTACTTAATTGCGCTCAATACTTCTGTGAAGAGTTCTTCAACATTTGAGTGTTCGCTGACGAATTTCTTTGAAGAATCACTTGAAGTAAGGGTGTTTTCATTGTCTACTACATGTACTTTGTAGTTAATTACACTAATCCCAGCTTTTTGGTGCATTTCAGACGCTTTTTCGACTCTTTGAATTGTCGCGCTGATGTAATCCTTTCCGTTACCAGGACTCACGCTAAATGGAAAACTTGTTTCGGTAACCACAATTGAAAGTAACTCGCTATTTGGTAAGAATCTACTGAGCTTTGCACCAGACTTCATTGATGAAAACAGCTGCCCTAGCGCAAGGATAGCCGCTTTCTTTCTGCTAACCTTTTGATTTTCTAATTTGGAAAGTTTAGATTGTTCCGCTGGTTTTCCGAATTTAATCGATGGAACTGCAATTTCATCAACGTCCAGATTTGCGTTCAAAGTGTATATCGCGCTTGCTACTTCAACGTTGAAAATCGACTGTGCGAGTTTTGCTTGCTGGGTATCAGTTGCTTGTTGTCCTGCACCTTTCTGCGGCTTTGACTGTAAATATCTTACATGGAACTGCGCCTCTAGCGCGGCGGCATCTGTATCTTTTAAGGCTGGAATCATATAACCCACATGTATTCTTGAAGTTCTTTTTACAGAATTACGGCCTGTGTAAAGGAAGCCGCCCACATCTGCAACGACATCATTCGTTAGCACATCTACCTCAAACCTTTGCATATCATCGTAGTCCCTTGGAGGCGATATTCCCTCATCTGAGAGATAATTATCCTCGCTAAACTTTATGAATTCATAGCGAGACGAATAAACACCTATCGGAAGACCCATTTGTTTGCATATGTCTACCAAAAGTGTTTGATATCCGTGTGCTATCGATTCACCAGATACCACAGGAACGTATCGCACTTGGAAAGAACTTTGTTTATCATAAACTATAATCGGTGCGGTTCTGTGTCTTGCGAAATTCCCTACCGTTTCAACACCATTGAGCGATTCCAAGTTCACTTTTAACCTTGCAGACAAACTGATCATCAATTTTTCTCACCTCCACCTCTTCTTGCGTCAACAATGAGCGATTCAGCAAGAGCCGCAACCGCTCTAGCAATCCTGATATCACTTTCAGCTTCTTTAAAGAATTCTTGTAGTTGCGTGGATGTGCAAAGTGTAGCCGAAAGAACATACTGCTCACCGTCAATTTTTAGTATGGTTTTGTCTGCGCTTTCGATAAGCTCGTTTTTCTCGCTTTTATTTTTCTGAAAGCTTTCTATAACTCTTAGTGCGTCGTTCACGCTTTTTATGACGGAATCGACACTGAGAGCGTTGGCAACTCTGTCTATAAGTGTTGGCGAACCAGTAATCAGGGACGCGCCCGCTAAAAGAAGAGACACACCCCTAAATTTTCCGACTTGTAAAAGGCTTGTTGCCATGAGCTAATATTTTTGAACTTCGATATAAATATTTTGTATCATAGGGATGAAATTCCGAAATAAAAATGAAATTTATTTCATCTTAGTGAAATTTATATTGGTGCGACTCATTAGTTATAATAAATGTTGTATTTAATTACGCTCGGGTTCGATGAAAAGTTTGCGATAAGGTCAATGGTCTCTAAAGGGTTAAAACCTGACGATGAAGTGGTTATACTAATGCCTGAAGGAAGTGTTGGTTATTCGCAAAGCAAAGCAGAAAGGGCTTTCAATAACTTGAAACAATTTGTAGAAACTGTTCAACCAAAATTAAAAATAATACGTGTCGAAGTAGAAGTTAGAGATTTAACCAGTTCTGTAGCAAAGATACAAAGCGTTATACGAAGCTCTTCTCAGAGAGAGATTTACGCAAATCTGAGTGGGGGAATGCGTATACTAATTATTGAAGTGCTTTTAGCGTTAGTTCTACTTGGAATAGAAGCTGAAATCGAAATCGAGTTGGAAGACATGGAAGCAACGGTGAAGCTTTATTCGAGCTACTTTTTCAAAGAGGAGTTGGACTGGACTGATCGTATTATCCTTTCAACACTGTTAAATTCTGAAAAAAGCGTTCATGAAATTGTTTCGGAAATAGAAAGAGACTTGGTTGAAAGTGACTCTCAACCACCGTCAAGGGTAACAGTTTGGCGTAGAATTCTTGAACTAGAAAAGAAAAGATTAGTTGATCATAGAAACATAGGTAAAATGAAATATTATAAGCTGACTAATAAGGGTGAGTTTTTAGTTAAATTAACAAGAAAAGGATAGTCGAGTGCTAACTTTTCGATGATTTTTAGGATAATACCTAGAAATGTTTTAAGGTGTTGTCACGACGCTGTCTGGATAAGCGTTTCATGCAAATCATCTATATTCTGTGTAACAGTGTGTAAATAGCTTTAAGAAATCTATAAGGAGTAAAGATTGCTTTTTGGACGTTATCTTATAAACCCTTGTAAGATTTGCACTAGTTGCGCGTAGTTGTGCTGTGGTTTGAGCGCTCTTACTCGCACGGTGTTCGTGTCTTCTCTCTTAAGCGACGCAACTTATTTCGCACTTTATCAAATTTCCAAGTTCAAACGCTAGTTCAATTTCATTGCTCTTTTGTGGTGCGTTCAAGGGTTAAAGTCACCTTATCTAATACCTTCGCAATCTCATCTTTTTCTTCATCATTCATAACATAAGAAACAAGTCTTCTGATAATTTTGTATGTATCTCTTGTTCCAAAAACAAGCGCTTCAGCAATATCTGATAATACAATTTGACCATCTCCTGATTTGTCTTGGATTATTTTGTTTACAATTTTAGGCCAACTGGGAATTTGCAATTTTACTGCGGATATAAATTCAAGAATTTTATCAAGCCGAATTAGTGATACGTCCAATGAACGCTGAAAGTTTCCATTTTTTTCTATTCTCCATATTAAGGCTTGTATATTTTCGACTGAAATCATGGTTTCGCCAAATGACAAAAAGTATAATGGACATGCTAGAAGAGGAACATCACTGTTGAGAAACTCATGGTGAGCGAATTCTGTTAAACGTTGTAGTAATAATAGATCTAAAAGTTGTGTTTTTGTTTGTGGGAGAAAAGTTGTGAAAACAACTGAACTTTTATCGCCTTTATTTGACCGCAAAACTGTTGTTCCGTATATTAGGCCTAAATTAGCAAACAGGAAACATTGATCACAAACTGAATAATTCGTTTGGGAAGAACGATAATTAGTTATGACGTATTTGCCATATACAGAGGAAAGAGGTAAGTAAAGCGTTATCAGATTCTTTCCTTTGGCATTTCTTCCCTCCTTTTTGACAATTTTGTGATTTTCACTAAAATCCATAAGGCTTATCTTATTAAGAGAATCTAGTAGTTGATTTAACCATCTTTTAAATATTGGAAGATTTATGTTTGCAGTATATATTTTTTCAATTATTTGTGAAGAATTAATTTGTTGACGTTCTAGATAAGTTTGACAGGCAAGTCTAAGGTTTTCAAAGTATTCAGTGTATTCAGTATCAGTTAATCTTAAATCGTGTTGGAAATTGATTTTAAATCTGTCACCAATCCTTTCCTTATTATTCGAGCATCATATACACTGTGCCATGCTAAGTACCTGCATATGCCCTGAAGTATTAATGAATCAGTTATAAGACCATGTCCAGGCGTATAAACCTCCATGTTTTTCACCCATCACACTTTAAACCTAGCTCTTTTACAACTTTCTTCTTTAAGTCTTCGTATTTGATTTGTTCAGCACCACTTTTTGCTCTTTCTGTGACCCATGTCCCCTTTTTCTCTCGTTGAACGTTTTTACAGTCACCCCTTACCATTTCTGCGGCGATTGAGTCGCACACGGTTAAAGGATAAAGCAAGGCTGCTGCCTTTGCTCTGATTTTTGTGAGCTGTTTTTGTGGGCCAACAGTAGATTTTAGAATTATTTCTTTTAACAATTTAAATGCATCGTCTTTGAGCTCGGATTGACCGATCCCCTTCCACTTGTCAATAAATTCATTAATTCTATCACCTAAGCAGTATTTTCCAAAGCTAGCAGGATTACACGCTAAACTCAAATTTGATTCATGTAAAATCTTCTTAATGTTTGAGACAGCCACGTAGTTTTCACCAAGATTTCCAGCATAAGCGCTCAGCAAAATAGGCTCGTGGTGTAGTAGCACGCTAAGTGTTATGGGTAATGCCTTTTGATCTTCATTATGGGCTCTTTTTAAAATTTTGTAACAAGAATATGCGCTAAAGAGCTCATGCCTAAAGAATTTTCCACGGTGTGTTTTGTATTCCCGAGTCAATTTTCCCAAATCGTGAACAACGATAGCAAACTCCACTGGGTCGAATTCTTCTAATTCTAATACTCTTGTTACCGCATCGTAATAATATTGTCTTATTTCGCGCCACACAATAAGTGCCGCATCTATATGTTCGAAATATTTTTCGATTGGATTACCGTCTTCGATATAAGAATAACACTCTTCACTCATTCAAGTCACCCTTTTTCCTTTTTTGACTTTTGAGAGGTCTATTTCGTCTATTTTTTCAACGATTAATCCTGCTTCATCATAGTAGTCTGTTCCTACTATAATAATAACTGAGTCTTTAGTAAAGGCAAAACCGCCATCAAATTTTCTTTCATCCAGTCGAAGCGTGTCTTCGGAAGGTTTAGGAACATAGTAATTACACACTCCAAATAAAAGTTTTTGGAGTCTAATTTTGTTCGAATCATCCGCAAGTGATATAGAATATTTTAATGATTTTTTTCTAAATCCTTTTTGTCTATAAAGTAATTTTCATTCTCTTTTTTTTAAAGAACTTTCGTCCACCACATATAAGGTTACATAAAATGATGGCCTTAGAAAAACTGTTTCGTCTGGTGGATAAGCGAAAAGATGTAGATTTTCCAGATATTCTATCGTCTTTAAATAGAACTTTTTACCCTTCTCTGATAGTCGTTCTATGACAACTTTACCATAAACCTTATCGATAATTTTAGTTATTTGATCAATGTCGCCAAGCTCTGTGCTAACCAATTCCCCAATGACATTTGAGGTGTGCAAAATCACAATATCTTCGTATGGGGCACTTTTCTCAGTATAGTATAATTTTGCTATTGAAGCATTGCCTTGTCTTCCAATCCTACCAATTCTCTGAATTAAGCTGTCAATGGGAGCGGTTTCGGTATAAAGTGTGTCAAAAGAGTAGTCCAAACCGACCTCCGTTGCTTGAGTGCCTACCAACAAAAACTCCTTTTTATTTTTGTCCAGATCGTCTATTTTATTAATGGTGTTTGTTCGATCTTCATTAGTCATAAGAGAGTGCAAAATAAATACATGATCGTATTTTCCTTTTAGATAACTGTAAATTTCCCTTGCCTTCTTTACTGTATTGACAACTACAAGCGTCCTACCATTACATTCAATCTTTTCTGGAGTCAGTGAATTCCCATTTTTAAAGTTATCAATATCTATTTTGGGTTGAGTTCTTTCTTCAGACTGTTTAATGAGCACTGGTTTTTCTTCGCATGAGAAATAATTAAGTATTTCAGAAGGTAGTGTCGCCGTAGAAAAAAGCACAATAGCGCCAGCATCAACTAAAGAGCAAATGATTTTGGCTAGTACGCGCGGTGCCATAAAGACTTCATCTTGAATTAGATGTGCTTCATCAAAAACGAGAAAAGAGTTCATGAGTATGCCTACTGGGAGAGAATATCTCCCAGTTCTTACATCTTTTCTAACCCACGTGTTTACTCTTTGTGCTAAATAGCCGTAAACTAATGCGTCCACTGTAGTCAGAGTTATTGGAGTAGTGTAAAGAAAAGTTTTGTAAACAACTTCACCGTGATCTTCTCCGACGCCTAAGTCTGGAACTATTTTTTCCTGATAAATTTTAGTTCTTTTGTAAATCTGTCTTAACAAAGCGTGAACAGGCTCTACTAGAAACATTCTTCCTGCAAACCATTTTTGTTTGATCCATTGATATAAAAAGGTGCTAACAATTATTTCCGTTTTGCCAAATCCAGTTGGCGCTTGTGCTATAATTAATTTTCCTTTTTTGCCATTTACTTCTTTCCAGATACGCTCGGCTATTTGAGTTTGGATAATCAACTTTTTCTCATCAATTTTTATGTCGCGTTTCTTATACTCTGACCACGCTTTTATCATTTCACGAATCAAATCATTTAATTCCATCTACCAATCATCACCCATAGGAAAAACAAATGATTTAGTGCGGTAATCACGGTCTCCTATTTTGATGTATCCTGCTTCAAACATGTTTCGTTGACTAATTATGGGAAAAGCGAAGCCTTTTATTTCAGAATTTTCATCCAGTGCCTTCATAATTGTAAAATTACCCATAAGACCTGGTTTATATGCAGTTATAACATTTACTTTATCTTCGTCAGTTTCTTGGGCTTCTTCTTCTCTCACCGAAATAGTACTAGCAAGAGACTCAGAATCGCCGAGTCTTTCGATAAGCCAAAGGGCATTTTCAAGTTCTTTAAGTTCATTGTGGTCCATATTATTATTAGGAACTATCAAAATCTTGTGTTCATATGAATACTGATGTTCTCTAATTAGTGCGTCTCTAACTTCATTTATTTGATCAATATTTTCAGGCATCCTTTTTTCTTCTAATATTTTTCTATTTCTTCGCAGTATTATTGGAAATTTTGTCACATTAGCTGCAGAATCTCTGGCTTTTTTGATTAGTTTTCTTGTCTTTCTCAGACACTCTTCTGCGTTATTATGACCGCCAATTTGTGCGATGCCGAATGCTATAGCGCCTAAGATTGTTGAAGGTAATAGTAAAGGATAGCTTATAGCGACTTGGTAAGTTTCCAAATGTTTTATTGAAAGAACGGGCCCTCTAACAGCCACTTCAAAAATTTTTGGGCCCAAAGAACTTTAGCCTCCTTTGGTCTTAAGTAATTCATCTATCCTTTTAAGGAGGTTATCGAACATCGTGCTTAAATCATTTACCGTATTGATTTTGAATGAAGATTTTATATCATTCTTTTCTGCTTCGTCGGATTGCGCTTTGATTCCGTAACAGTAAACGTCAGTCGATGTATTTCTTACGTTTAGAGTAAAAGCTTTGATTTGGTCTATTGATTTATTAAAGTAATCTGGATATGCCCCATTAACGGCATTTGGTATTTGTCTATTTGAGATCACTACAATGATTTCTTCAATTCTTTCTATAGGTAGCGCCCTAGCCTGTTTTGAACCGAAGCCACTAATCAAGTTAAGCAAAGCAAGAACGGCTGATTTAATTCTTAGCTTCTTTTCGTTAATTAATTCTTTTTCAATCTCGTTTTTTTCTTTTTCTAGGTATCCTTTATAAGCTTCCAATAATTTTTCTTCTTCTTCGAATAACGGTTTAAGGACCCATGCAAGATTCACGCTGACCGAGAAACCATAACTAGCCGTTGAATATTCTTGTTTGAATACCATCATTTGTGACCCTTGTCCAGCTTCTTTTACATTTGGAGTGACAACTCTATTATGAGTCACGGCAAATCTTGATGCGGTCTCAAGATTTACGTCGTCCAATATGGGGATTGCAAATGAAAATTTGACAAGCGAGTCTCTTTTTATCTGAGTATTCGGAATTAGAAATCCGTGAATATCATTGCAGAGGTCAAGTATTGCCTCACTTTCGCTGTTAGGTGGTATAAGATTTGAAAAAGTCGAATCAACTGTGTAGCCGCGCAGACCTATACCAGCTTTTGATAAGTCGTTAAGCATGGTTCCGCCCATGTCCTGGTATACTGACGCTAAATAGTATGAGTGCCAATGTTTAAATGAATTTCCCGTTAAAACTGGTACTTCATAAACCTTTCCATTCTGAACTACTTGCGCCAATGCATGAGTGTTATAGTTACCGATGCTTCCTGATCCAGTAAGTGTAGAAACCTGTGCTTGAAACCTACCAGATATTTTTATAAACACCATTTCTTATCACCTGTTTAAAATTTCCTTTACTCCAAAAGAAAGATAGTCTGGCGAAATGGCAAAAGCCGCAAACCTTTTGATTTCCTTGTTTTTTTCATCGTCTTGTAAATTATCAAGTTGTGTTGTCAATTCTTTTACTTTCTCTCCCCAATCTAACAATTCTCTTCTGGCCCTTTCTAATCTGCTTTTGTCTTCATCTTTTAAACCTGGCTTTGAAAGATTTGAGTCAATGTCATTAATCACTTTTATAACGAGCCTACTGAGCTTAGTTAGCGAATCTTCGAACTTTTTTGGGTTGCGCGCCATCTCATCTATTATGTCATAAGCCTGTTCGGTTATAACAACTATTCTTGCAGTACTTGCTGCTTTTTCTGTAGCATCTGTCATAATACTCTGTTTTAAACTGAGTTAAATAAACATTTCTATGTAAAATAAACTAATTTTGCATTTTTAATCGAAAATTCATTTATGCCCATTAATCAACTTACTTATTATAATGAAAGACGAAAAGTTCGCCATAGTTTTTTCTCATGAATTCGATACAACGCATGTTTTTGCGAAATTGGCTGAAAGTGGCATTATTAAGGATACAAGCTTGATCTTTGATCTTTCCGAAGAAAATAGCCCGCGAGTGCTCTCAAACATTGCGACAATAGATAGCCATATCGCGACTTTGAATTCACATGGTTTTTCACTTTCTACTTATTATTGTAGAGTTAATGAACACGATTTTACGGGTTCTCTTAAAAAATCTTTGATCTTTTGAGTAAATACGATAAAATAGAACTTAATTTGTCAGGCGGGCTTAGGATTATAAACTTTCTACTAATTTATTTGGCTCAGATTCTTGGTAATAGAGTTAATGCGATGTTTACAAGGCTTAAGACGGACGGTTCCTTAATTAAACTACCTCAATTACCGATTAGATGCTTAACTAACAGAAAAAAATGCAATTTTTGCATAAATGACTTTGCGAAAAGCCAAAAGCAAATCGCTACCGAATTAGGAAAATCTATTTCAAGTATACAGAGGACACTATCTCTATTGACTAAGTGTGGGTTGGTTGAAATTTACAGTGACAATAGACCATTACGATACAAGGCTAGCGCTTTAGGACTCATTTTGACACTAGTCGATTAAGATATCTGCGATAATTGTTAGGCTCAATAAAACACAATTGAATCAGTAATAATTACAGTGTACGTATAAGCATCTCAAAATCTACGACTCAAGATTTATTTGTGAGTTTTGTATATATTTTGCGATTATGTCGAAGCATGAAAGCGATTTTAAATCCTCTCTCACACGCTTTGCCCAGAGCTGTTCTAAGCTCGCAAGACTCGTTGGTACTTTCGAAACCTACCGCGAAAAAGGCTCTAATCCCTATAATTTGGAAAGAATGTTGGATAAGATCAAAAAGATTTCTTCTTCACTTGACACTTTTTCGTCCTTTCCTGGCTTTTCTGAGTGGTTAAATCAAGCGCAGTCAACGGTTTCAGAGCTTAAGTCCAATTACGCCACAAAGGTTGCGGCAACACTTAATGAGCTCGTCAACCGAGATGGGTTCACGCTTCAGGGTTCCATTCCTGAGCTCAAGGTTTTCTTGTACACCATTGTGTTTGACCAAGAAACTGGTTTTGCGTCTATTTGGTACGGTGACAAAAGAGAGTTTTTGGATAGGTGTGTGTTAGACCCAAACGTGATTTACGCAAAACTCAAAAAGATTCACACTTGGCTCACGCTCAAACGCTTTGAACCATCAGACTTTGTAAGAAGGCTTTACGAAGCTTACAAAAGGGTCACAGGCTCTAATGGTGGTTCTGCGCCAATCGTGAAAGTTCTTTACGAATTCTGTTTAGGGCTACAATCAGAGAAGTTCGTGGTAGACCCAATACGTAAAAACTTTAACGAATACGGTCGCGTGCTGTTTAGCTATGGTCTTTATCGCTTGCCAGCCGAGTTCAGAGTTTACAACGACAAAAGGCTTGAGCTAATAATCGCAACAATGAAACAGTCGAAAAAGAGGTCGGAACACATGTGGGTTCCGAAAAACGACAGAGGGGACGGCACGGTTTACTCTTTTATCGTGTTTAGGTAGGTGTTTTTTGTGTCTGAGTTAGATCGTAACACCGCTCGGGAAATCATTGAAAGTTTGAACAAAGGAAACCCGCCAGCTAGGGGTCTTGAATACTTTACTGTAGGCTTAGACGACTACTTACAAGTGATCGAAAAGGAATACCTCTCAACTTACATAAAGAACGGTGGTTCTGGCTTTAAGGCGGTTATCGCTCAGTACGGTCAGGGTAAGACTCACTTTCTTTACGCGATAAGAAATCTTGCATGTAACAACAACTACGTAGTAAGTTACGCTACGCTTTCTCCAGACGAAACTCCGTTTCATAAGCTTGAGCTGGTTTATTCGCAGATTGCAAGAAGAATCTGCCCCCCTTCCAAAGATGCTTCCTCGTTAGAACAAGGTTTCAGAAGTGTTTTAACGTATTGGTACCAAACAAAAATAGACGAGTTTAAGGGAAAGGGTTTAGAAGGCGAACAGCTTTCGAATGCGATAAACCAATACTTAGAAGGAATAAAGGGACTTGAAAGCCTGAGCTTTGAGAGAGCTGTGCGCCTGTGTTTCAAATTTCTCCATGAAGGCAAAGACGAGGACTTTGAAAACGTGGTCACTTGGTTACAGGGCGAAGGATATGACGCTTCTTACAAAAAGAAGTATGGGTTGATGCACAAAGTCGACAGAAGCCACGCGATGCAAATGCTAAGGTCGCTTGCGAAGTGGGTTCACATCGCTGGTTTTTCTGGTTTGGTTTTGCTCTTCGACGAAACAGAGTCTCAACCCAGCTTTTCCACAAGGCAAAAGGAGAGCCTGCTCAACAACTTAAGGCAGCTAATAGACGAAACCACAAATCCCAACTTCGGCCACGTCATGCTGTTTTACAGTTTTCCAGGGTTGGATTTTCTACAGTCCAAAAGCTTGACTTACGAAGCGCTCAAACAAAGATTGGAAACAGTTTTCGAATTCAAAAACCCATACGGTGTGAGAATTGAGCTTGAGCCACAAAACGAAAAGGTCGTTGAGCAGCTTATCGAGTTAGGCATTAAACTTTCAAAAGTTTACGCAGTGGCTTATGATTGTAGTTTTGATCAGAACAATCTGCAAACATCGATCAAAACGCTTGCAGAAGCTTGTTACAGAGAGAGATACGGAGGAGGGCTTAGAAGAAGGTTTGTACAAGCCTCTATCAAGGTTTTTAGCGAATTAAGGCAGAACGCGAACTTTGTTTTGACACAGGATGAAGCGGAAAAATTGGCGAAGGGTGGATAGTTTGAATGTCAAGCCTTACGAAAGTGAAACACTCTAAGTGGGGGTTTGGGATCGTCAAAGCAAGCAGGCTGAGCGGCTATGAGCTACTCGTTCAGTTTGAAAATGGCTTGGAGTTTTGGTTGAAAAGAAACGAGCTTGAATTTTTTGAACGAACACCAAAAAAGGTTTCTGAAAAGCCAAAAGAAGAGGGTGTGCTTTTACAGGTCGAAAGAAGGGTCTTAGAAGCTTTGAGAATCGGTATTGTTCCCGTGGATTACGTGCAAAACTTTACGCTTGGCAGGGAAAAGGAGCTTTCCGCTTTGAGAGAGTGGTTGGACTCAGAACAAAACGTGGTGTTCATCGAAGGCGAGTACGGAAGTGGTAAAACCCACACCTGCCACTATTTAGAGCAAATCGCGCTTCTTAACGACTTTGGCGTTTGCTTTGTAACACTGGACCCTAACGTTTCTCCGCTTTATTCACCAAAAAAAGTTTTCACAAGTTGCATGTTGTCTTTTAAGGTGATTTTGGGAAAGGAACTTCGCAGCTTTCGAGATTTTTTGGATTTTTTGTCAAGAAAAGAAATCGTGACTGGAAATCCGTATTTCGACTTCGTTTTGAACAGACTCAAAAACGACCCCGATTCTCTTGAATATACAGCTGATTGGCTTATCGGTTTAGACGTTGACCCGAGTTTTCTTGGCGAAGCACCTCGCCACTACGACTACTCTACTGCGGCAAACATCTACTGTAATCTTTTCTCAACCGTCGCTTACACGCTTAAAAGCTTAAAAAAGAAGGGTCTCTTGATAATTTTCGATGAAGCAGAAAACGTAAGGGGAGGTTTTCTGAGCAGTTCTCAGCAAGGAAAATCGGATAACTTTTTGAACGGTTTGATCAGGGTGGCCGAAAAAGACGGAGAGCTACTCACTGAGCGCGTGCGTTACGAAGACGGTTGTTACAGGGGGGTTAAAACTCACCTTCCTTATTCAGCAAGAGAACGAGAAATCAGATATCGCTGTAGCGATTCGTATCACCTAAAGCTCGCGTTTGCTTTTACACCTTCTATTGGTGACTACTACCTTAAAGGAAGAAGTCTCCCCCTAAGTCCCTTGTGTAATCCATATCTAGGCCGTGTGCGACATATAAAGCTTAATCCACTTGAAAGAGAAAACTTTAAAGCCATAGCTCAGCGTGTCCTATCGATATACGAAAAGGTTTACGGAACAGAGCAAACTGATGGAAACGAAGTTTTCGAAAAGCTTGAGGGAAAACTCATTTCTCTAAACACCAGAATGTTCATCAAAGGAGTTATCGAAATCTTGGACTACGCAAGGTTAAACCCGAACAAGGGTGTAAGCGAACTTGATTGAGTTGAAGAGCAGACTCAAACACACATGGGATGTTTTCTTCTCAAGGCATGGTTCGCTCAATGAGGTTCAGAAAAGAGTTATTCCGCTCGTTTTAGAAGGAAAAAGTGTAGTTGTGTGCGCCCCAACTGCTTCAGGCAAAACCGAAGCGGTTTTCGCACCTATTGCGGAGACGCTTTACGACGAGCGCCATATCGAGCGTTTGGGAGTACTGTACATAGCACCCACTAGAGCACTGGTAAACGACATGTACGAACGCATAAGAATTCCGCTTTCATCCTTAAGTTACAAAGTAGGAATAAGAACTGGCGATAAAAAGGCTGGGGAATCCACTTCACATTTTTTGCTTACCACACCTGAATCACTTGACTCAGCCATTTGCAGGCTAAATTCTTCGTTTTTTGAGGAGCTCAAGTTTGTGGTTTTAGACGAGCTACACCTTTTGGACTGCACTTATAGAGGTGACCAACTGAGAATCTTATTAAAGAGGTTAGAGGGTAAACTAAAAAGCGGTAAAGTGTGTTACGCGATCCTATCCGCCACTTTGAATGACCCTTGGAAAACCGCGTCAAAGTACATTTCAGATTTTGAAGTGGTGACGATTCACGGAAAACCCAAAGAAGTTTTCTACGAGATCCTAGTAGCAAAATTGGAAGACGGTTTGAAACAGATTTCAAACACTTTTGTCGAAAAAGGGATTTTTAAAGCGTTGTTTTTCTGTAACTCTAGAAAACGAACCGAAGAAGTGGCGCAACAACTCAAGCGATTTCTCCCAGCTGGCAGCATAGGAGTCCACCACAGTAGCCTTTCTAAAAAAGAACGTGGTGAAGTTGAAAAGGCAATGAGAGATTTAAGAAGATTTTACTGTGTTTCCACATCCAGCTTGGAAGTTGGTATAGACATTGGTAGCATCGACGCCGTCGTTTTGATCGACCCTCCTCCCACAGTTTCTTCTCTTATACAAAGAATTGGGCGTGGTAACAGAAGAACGAACAAAGTTTTGGCTTTTGGGTTGTGCGAGCATCAGGAAGAAGAACCTTTATTTAGAGAAATGTTTGAGCTCGCAAAGAGGGGTGTCTTAGAAAAGAAGGATTGTTCGCCTGATTTATCGGTTGGGATTCAGCAAATCTTTTCGCTTCTTTTTGAAAAGAAACGTTGTGTAGAAGACCACGAAATACTCTCTTTGCTTGCAATTTTAGGGTGTGATTTACAAAGTTTTAGGACTATCATGAATCATCTTTGTTCTTTGGGTTATGTAGAAAGCTGTGGGGGCTTTGGGTTTCGTGCGTCCGAAAAACTGATGAACATGGGCATACGTGGCGTGATTCATTCGAACATACCTGATAGCGACGAATTTGAAGTGGTAGATGCAAGCTCTAGTAAGACGATCGGTAAAGTCGTAGTTGATCCTTATGTTGTGGACAGTTTTGTTCTCGCTGGTAAGACGTGGCGTGTACTAAAAATTGACGTAAATAAAAGGTCGTTGATAGTCAAAGAGGAAAGCGTATTTTCAACCGCCGATGAAAAAATATTTGGAAAAAGAAGCTCTTTAGGTAGGTTTTCCTCCCTTTTACCAGTGGTATCTTGATAAGCGGTAAGTGGCGCTGTCACTTATAGTTTCGTTCACTTTAAGCCTTATTCGGGTACGACGTGCTTATGGTAAATGAACCGAACTTTGGTCACTCGTTCAAAATGGTGAAGCAAATGTTACGCTCGAAATGCTCAGCAATTTTCGCTTGTGCTCAACCCCTATTCGGACATCATCCTTTACTTGTTTAGACATCAATTGTGGGTTCTCAGATTAAATAATTGAAGCATCGAATTTTGTGTATCTTTAGAATGAGTTTGAATAAATGCGACCCTTATGTTTAGATTTCACTGCGCTTGTGGAGACCTTTTTGTAATCCTACACAAAGATCTCGTTTATCCATCGTGTTCGTGTATAGCGACAAAAAATGGCTCTTCATAATCATGAAAAGCTGGTAACACCAATTTGAACCGACAACATCATTCAATCTTTAACGCTTGTGGTTTAAATCAGGGTTGGTTCGATGAGAGGGAATAGTGATATTCGATAAATAATTCAGAGTATTAATGCTTTTAGACTACATGTCATCTTTGTGCTATAGGTGTTCAAGAACACAATAAGTATCCGAAAACAATCTTTAATAGAAGAGCCTTCTTATGTTGTATATCGTGGAAGCTATTGAACACTGGTTGAGTTGTATTATATAAGGGTGAGGAGGTGGCTAGTGGTATTCCAGTAGGCAAACATCAGTAGGAAATCGACTTACTAGCAACCGATCCGCGCACGCTTGAAAAGTACCACATAGAAGTCACTTTTTCTATAGATAAAACTTTTGGTAAAATCAAGTTTGAAACAAAGGCAAAGGACAAGGCGGCTCGGCGAGTGGCTCTTCAACTGGTTAAAGTTTTGCCACCCACAAGTTGTTAAGTTTCTTGAAGAAATCGGTTTTAAGGAATATACTTGTCTGGTTGTATGGGTATGTTGGTGTATGTTTTGGTGTAGTTTGGTGTTACCTGTACGTAGTGTGTGTATTTCGCTAGCATGTGTTCTCCGCCTATGTGTGGGGTGCATCATTGATAGCTGC
>Ga0080006_1139866_pt1 | contig 21023 bp, 22 predicted proteins | sample RS3BMetagenome_FD_69209 | JGI IMG/M metagenome (GOLD analysis project Ga0080006, IMG submission 69209) | Ferric oxide microbial mat and aquatic microbial communities from Rainbow Spring, Yellowstone National Park, USA - RS3B (SPADES... ...
CAGGAGCTTGTGGTCACAAGCTCAATACCAAACGCGTTCAACGACGGAGGCTTCACGGGCAGCTCTGCAGTGTACGACCTCACGCCATACCAGTTGGCCGAGACCGCAAACTCTTTCGCCGCGAGTGTAAATCCGGCAGGTATAGCAAACGTGCTGTTGACTGTATCATCATCGGCTGATGGCAACTTCATAAACGCAACAGCCCCGCTAGGGGTAACGATATTTGGATTCACGTCCAATACCGCAGGCTCGCCAACAACCCTAGCAAGCCTGAACTTCTACAGCGCCAACGTCCCTGGTACAGGTATAATAAACTCCATGCTGCAAACTAAACTTCCAGCCTACAACATTACTGCAATACAACTGAGCAGGGCATTACCCGGTGTAACCGTAACTGTAGGAACAACGGCAAACAGTATAGCAAACAGTATAGCTACGGGAAACGTTATGGCTACGCTGACAACATTAGGCACGCCTCAGATCCTCTACGGGCCACTTGCAACCCAGAGCTACTACAGCAACGTAAGCGGGGCAAGCATGATCTACAACCAGCAGAACGGACAGCCAACCGCAACGTTCTCCCTGACTAGTGTCACACCACCAGCGGGTGTGAAAAGGGCCACGAACATACAATACAGCTTCTTCACCTACAACGTGGCTGAATTCGACGTGCCGGGAACCCAAGCGTTCAGCGATGCGTTCGCATTCAACATCATGGCGACTGGAGGCTCGCCGCAGCAGAACATCTTCGGCCTGAACTACTCCGTTGCAGGAGTGCAGAACAACGTCACATACCAATCGAGCATCGGCCAAAACATCAACGCCCAGGCAGGCTTCATCTCCGAGCGAGGCAGCAAGGTGGCGAGCATAGGGTCCACTTCGCTGACCTTCGACCTTGCAGAGAACATCGACTCGCTGCAGCTGGTCGTAGGGCCTGTGAACAGCACGGTTAGCACAACGAAGAAGGTTGTCGGGCCTTACAGCATAGGCCAGAGCACCAACCTGCCCAACGTCACCATAGCGAACATAACAGCGAAGTGCAGCGTGGGCGCAAGCGGCTCAGGATGCAGCGTAAGCGGCATAGGCAACCTGACAGCAACGCCTAGCGTCTCGAGCGCCACAACGCCGGTATCGCTGAACACCGCGGCAACGCCTCTGGTGGTCCTGGACAGCAACGCAAACCAGGCCAGCACGCTGATCGTGATAGGCAGCAAGTTCGTCAACAGCGTGGCGGCGCAGATCTTCGCGCAGAACCCAAGCCTTGACTCGAGCTTCAACACAGGCTCTGTGATAGTGCAGGCGTTCGGCAGCAACAGGATACTCGTCGCAGGCTACTACGCAAACCAGACGGTGCAGGCAGGAAACCAGTTCATCCAGGCCCTGCTGAGCGCTGCGTGAGCGCGCAAGCACAGCTAGCGGATAGCGTTTGAAGAGAGGCGTTTGCCTCTCTTTTCCTTATTTTTCTTTTCTATGGCTTTGCTCTCAGATCCGAGGGGTCCATTACCTCCAGTGCGTCTGTTTTCAGCATCTTCTTGTCCGGCACGAACAATATCCGTCTCTCAAGCTTGAGCCTTCCAAGGTTTGCCTCGGCTTTCCTGATGTCATCCTCGCCCACCCTTTTCCCCCACTTTACCTCTACTCCGGCCGCCGGCTCCTTGAACCTGAGCAGCAGCCCGTCTATCTCAAAATCTCCAGATTCCGCAACCGCTTCGCCAAGGCCAAGCCGTTCTGCCAGCAGCTCTCTGACGTTGTCCTCCACGATCCTAGGCATTATCTCGTCCACGATCCTTCCGGCCTCGCCCTTTCCAAGCTTCCGCTCGGATATGCCATACCTCTCATCAGCATAGTAGAAAAGCCGCATGAGCGGAGACTGCATCTTATAGACAAACTTCTTCTTTCCGTACACAGGCACCCTGCTCAGTATCCCAAGCCTTATGAGGTTATCCATGTGCTGCTGTATGACGCTCGGATCGTCCTTGCCTATCAGCCCCTTCGAGAACAGCGAGCTCGATATCTCTCCTGACACCACCTTCCCGCTCGCGACTGAGCGCATTATGCCCTCGTATATCGCTGAAATGCTCCTCTCCTCTTCTGTAAATATCTCTCCGATCAGGGCCGGCACAGTCTTTACCGAACCAATGAGCACCTCGGCGAGCAGCCTCCTTGCCGTCCCTTCACCGCCGAACTGCTCCGCTACAAGAGGCTCTCGCAGCACCACCGCAAGCTCCATCAATTCCTTTTTGTTGTCTAAGTGTTTCAGAGATGCTAGGCAGTCATTCAGGCTTATGATCGGGATGCGTACCTCGTGGAAAAGCCCCAGCAGCGGTGAGTTGGCAGAGATGAGTCTGCTTACGAGAAAGAGGGTAGACGTAAGCACTATCAGTTTCCCATTTTTCTTCATAGAGTGGAGGAGGTCGAAGAAACGCCCTCCGAGTCTGTGGAATTCATCGACAACCACAGTGCCTCCCGCAGCCAGCTTGGCGGTGAGCAGTTCCACGAATACTTCATAGCTAAGCAGCCTGTTGTCAGTCTTCGATAGTATCGTCGTATCCCTGTTCACGAAGAAATAGAGATCATATTTTACATAGTTCTCCACGATAAAGGTTTTTCCGGTTTTCCTCCTCCCGTAAACAAGCGTCCATTTTCTGGCCCCGCTTACGCTTCGAATCTCATCCGGCCTATATATAATCATAGTAAGTATAACAATAGTTATACTTATAAGTCTTTCTTTACGGCTCTTAAACGGCTTCCTGCCTTAATTAGGCCTCTTTTCTTCTTTTTTCTTTTTCATACAGTGAGCTTGAGCAGCGTTTTGTCGTCGATTATTGCGTTTCCAGCGCCTGAGGAACTTATTTAAGCTTTGACTTCTCTATTAACCAAGCTGGGATCTGATGAACAGGAGCCGTCTTCTTATTCTACTGCTTTTCCTCTCCACAGTCCCCTATGTTTCCAGCGCATACTCGCTGCCTGAGGTCAACTCGCTGCTCGCCAGCTACAACGTCCCCGGGTCTGTCATAAGCTCGCTGCAGCCTGTGCAGCTGAGCTATGCGGGCAACCAGTACCTGGGGATGTACAACAACAGCTATCCGCGCTTCATAATCAACCTGACCGGCAGCTACTCCCTTGTAACCAACGCGACCGCTATCTACAGCATAATAAGGAACTACACCGTGTCCATCTCGCTTTCGCAGGTCAACTTCACAAAGCTTCACAAGCAGATGCTGCTCTATGAGCAGTCAGGGGAGTCCCCGATCAACGACTGCCTGCAGGAGACGGGCCTCAATACCGGCGCCACCTGCACCGTGGCCAACTTCTGCCAGTCGTGCCTCACAGTCCCCCTCTGCAAGTGCCTACTCACAAGCTACGGCTGCCCGAAGGGCACCACTCCGCCAGGAGGCGGGGTAACTGGCATATTCGGCCAGGGCGTAATCAAGTTCGAGAACCAGTATGGCATAATGAACTCCAGCTTCAACGCCTTCCTGAGCGCGACCAGCAACGTGAACAGCACTAATGTGCTGGTAAAGCTGGCCGAGGCGAACGCGGCCTTCGCCAACATAACCAACATCACTCACACAATATTCCTGAACCCAATCTTTCCTCCCACTGCAAACGTCACTCCCAACATGGTGGCCGGCTGCTCCAGCTACGTGAACCAGTCGATAGCGCCCTGGTACTGCTCCGCCCTTGGCTACTGCGAGAACGTGAACTACAACTACACCGAGCTCGCGCTCATCAACTCCACCCTCTCCAGCATCAACAAGCTGCCACTATCAAATTCGCAGGTATTCTCCCTCGCTTTCAACGTCAGCGCCGACGAAAGCGCCTACGCGTATCCGATACTCTCCAAGGAGAGGCTTGCCATCCTCAACAAGACGCTCAGCAAGTACGCGCCAGGCTACGCGGCGCTTGTGGCCGAGAGCTCAGCGCTTCTGCAGCGCGTGAGCAACTCCACTCTCAGGAGCCAGCTCAGCGCGCTTGAGAACAGCTACAACAACATCACTGCCAACTACTTCTACGCCAACTTCAGCAAGGCCAACGTGACGCTGGGCACGCAGTACTCCGCACTGCAAGCGACATACGCCAAGCTCAACGCCACCTACTCCGATATCTACGGGGATGCAAAGAACAACACCGCCAGGATAATAGAGCTGCAGCTGTCGAGCGGCGAATCTCTCAACTCCGCTGTCGCAGACCTTGCGCTTGCGCAGCTGGCGATCAACAGCCAGATAGCCGCCGGCGGGCTTGCCAACCTGACGCTCCTCGACGCGCAGCTCGACGCTTTGTCGTCGAAAATATCGCAATACTCCACGTCTCCGCTCACCTTCACCGAAATAGCGCGCGCCATAGACTCGCCTTTCGCCAGAGGCATGGCATCCACGCTTGGCCTGTCATATTCATCAGCTGTAGGCTCGGCACCGCTGCTCGGCTCTCTGCTCTCGCTTATAATAGGCGTGTTCGTTCTCGCCGCCCTCTTCTTCATTCGCTCGTATCTCAGGCTGCACCGCAGATTGCGCACTGACGCGCGCACCGCCAGGAACTGGCGCAGGATATTCATCATAGTTGCTGTCATTGTGGTGATCTACTTCCTCGTCACCTACCTGCTCCTTCTTGGCGCCAGTGCATCCGCTCCATTCAGCGCTTTTCAGAGCGCCTACAGGGCATCAAGCTATGTCGTGGTGGCAATAAACGGCACGCCAACTCTCAACGAGTACACCTGCGCAAGCAAGATAAGCGCGGCTGCAGTTGCCGCAAACAAGACTTCAGTGATTGCTGGCTTCTCCAATGGCACCTGCAAGGTGGGCAACACCACCAGCACTATAGACTCGTGCATGAACTTCTACGCGAAGAACAACATACCTGTGATAGTGCTCACAAACAGCACGAGCAGCGCAATAAGCCTGTACGCGCTCTATGGCACTGTGCTACGAGTGAGTGGCAACTCAACAGTCATGAATGACTGCTACGTTTCGCTTCTCCTTAACGGGTAATGAGTGTGAAGAAGGCGGCTGAGGAAAAGGCAAAGCAGCAGAAAGAGCCCAGCAAAGCCGAAGGGAAAAAGGAACAGGCGAAGCAGGCTGGCAGCCTGAGAACAGGGCTGATGATCGCGGTTCCAATAATCCTAGCGTTCGCGGTCTTCTTCATCGTCATCCTTCCAGTGCTTAGAGTTCCGTTCAGCACCTTCAAGAGCAACTTTCAGAGCGCCGCACGCGTAGCGATAATAGCAAGCTACGGTAACCAGACAGGCTCAGGGGTCACGCTTCAGTGCGCGACTCGGGCGGTGCAGGTTGCTGCGCACAGCAGGAATGCGACCACAATCGACTTCTATGTGCTGAACTCGAGCTCCTGCACCTATCCGATAGGCGGCCTCGGCCACCAAGTTAATCTTGCGACGAACACAATAGGCAACTGCCTCAACATGACAAAATCTGAAACCAGCCTCTTCCTCAACTACAGCGCGAGCAACAGGACCATTGTCACTCCGTACAGGCTCTACGTATATGGCAACGCGCAGTACATGAGCCAGTGCCCGATAGCAGTGGACCTGTCCTAGAATTAGTGAAGTGCGCAGTCTTTTTCACCTATACTCGACAAGGAAGCCCACGCCGTTTACGGGTGGGAGGATGTCACAGAGTAAATTGGGGCAAAACTTCCTATATGAACTCTTCGCTGGCCTTGCATTGGTGCATTTAGCGGTTTGAATTTGTGCGGCTCCAGGCAAATTTCCATGAGCTTATTTCTGATTGCTTCCAGCTGCTTTCTATCTTTCCTTTCCAGTTTTCGAAAAATCTTCTTTACATGTTTCTTCTGTTCGAGCAGATAGGCCTCTGGCAAAAAGTCACTTCTTAGGACTCAGATGATACATTTTATTGAAATCCTCAATTGTGCCTATCTTTACTGTGCCCTCTTTCTGTATCTTCCTCAATCTCCTCAGATACGAGGCTTTCACCTTTGGTTCAAAAACAAGCTCTTCATACTCTTTTGCCATTACGTCTATTGCCTGAGACTTGTCCTTTAGACCATACTCCGCTTTGACTATCATGAGTACTCTATTTGCCTTATCGCTTATATCAACGAGTGCCTTTACCATGTTAACGCTACATTAATATGGCATTAACATATATTAAAACCTTTCGTTTATTGCTCCAGCACGTCCTCAAGCTTCCTGTTTACCCCTAGAACCTTCTTCTTCGTTATGTTGTAGTTGCTCCTTCCCTTCTCAAACTCCCCCGGCTTTATGAAGAACCAGCCCATGCCGTTCATGCGCCAGGCCACGAAGGTCGGGAACCCCGTATTCGACTCCCACTGGCGTATCTTTTTGAACTGCTCCGGAGCCAGGCTCAGGCTTCCCTTCTCCCACGCCTTGCACTCTATCACAATGCACCTGCCTTTCTTCAGCGCCACGATGTCCGGGCTGAGCGCGTTTACCCCTGATCCGGCTGACCTCAGCACCGAATATCCCTCCTCGTCGAGAATGCTGAGAAGCTCCCTCTCGCTCCTCGCGCCCTTGTCGTATCTGGTCACCTGATCGCCTGCTATAAGCTAACCTGCAGAAAATCTATATAATACTATCCTGCGCAATAGGTATGCAGCTCAAGGCTAAAAGGGATTTGTCGATGGCAACTTACACTTTACTCTATATTTGTAGAGGGAAAACGGCTCAAAGACTCTATTCCTACTAGCCGCTGCTGTACAGTGTGAGAGATGCAGCAAAGCAAGCGCGAGGCAAATGCAAAGCAGCTGATGCTTTTCCTCGAGGTGCTCAGGAGGCCCACCAGCATAGCGGTATCCGAGGGCAAGCACGACACTGCGGTGTGGAGCGAGCTGGGGGTGAGGTCGGTCAGCGTGCCGCAGCTATTTGCAGGAGGCGTAGGCCTCAGGGGCATGACAGCGTACATTGCGATGGACCTGGACAAGGGAGGAGAGGAGAAGGCAAGGAAAGCCGTAGCCTACCTGCGGGAGAGGCATCCCGGCACCAGAGTCAACGAAACGCTGGTTTCAAGGATGCTGAAGATGCTCGGAGTAACCTGCGTTGAGCAGATGCGCAAGCCTGTTGCAGAGCTCACAGGAAGCGAAAGCGGAACAAGTGGAAAAGGTGGATTTCGATGGCAAAAACGTATCTGGATATAGTAAAGTACATGGTGCTGGCAAAGTTCAGCATAGATGGCCTGGTGGACAAGCCTGACATAATAGGCGCAGTCTTCGGACAGACCGAGGGCCTGCTCGGGGACGAGCTGGACCTCAGGGAGCTGCAGAAGAGCGGCAAGATAGGCCGCATCGAGATAGAAGTGTCGCAGTCTGGCAGCAAGACCTACGGAAAGCTCTTCCTTCCTACGTCGCTCGACCGCGTTGAAACGTGCATACTTGCTGCTGCGGTTGAGTCCGTGGACAGAGTGGGGCCCTTCGAGGCGCAGTTCCAGGTGGACAAGGTGGAGGACACAAGGGCTGAGAAGCGCAGGAAGATACTCGACCGCGCAAAGCTTCTCATGAAGCAGCTGCTCGCAACAGAGATACCTGACAGCAAGGAACTGTCTGAGCTCGTGCAGAGCGAGGTGAAGAGCAGCGAGATAATTGAATATGGGCCAGACCGCCTGCCAGCCGGACCAGATATAGCGAAGAGCGACGAGGTGATATTCGTAGAGGGCAGGGCTGACGTGATCAACCTGCTGAGGAGCAACATCACCAACGCCATAGCAGTGGGCGGGGCCACGTCGAGCATACCGAAGACCATCGTAAACCTTGCGGGAGAGAAGGAGGTCACCATGTTCATAGACGGCGACAGGGGCGGCGAGATGATTGTAAAGGGGCTGCTCAACGTGCTCGACATAGACTTCGTGGCGCGGGCCCCTGACGGCAAGGAGGTTGAGGAGCTAACCAGGAAGGAGATAATAAAGGCGCTGAGGGCCAAGGAGCCCATAGAGCAGTACCTTGGCATAGAGAAGGCGGTGCTCGAGTCGCAGCGCGCTGCAAGGCACGAGGGCAGGGAGGGAAGGGAGCGGCAGCAGAGGGCAGAGCAGAAGTACCGCCACGATCAGCCTGCCAAGCCGGAACCGAGGTTCACTCAGCACGATACCCATATAGAGAGTCCAGAGCAGCCAGCGACCAAGCCTGGGCCGTCGGCTCCAGGGGAGGAAATTTTCGAGCAGGTGGACAGGCCGTACATAAAGGACCTGAGAAACTACGAGGAAGAGAAAGAGACGCTTCAGAAGATTGAGCCGGAGCGCCAGGTTCTTCGCGATACCGGAATTCAGGCAAAGCCGGTGCTCGAGAGCGCGCTGCTCGCGCAGCTCGCCAACGGGCTGGTAGAGCTTTCGGGGTCGCTAAGGAGCAGGGTCTACGCCTCTGACGGCAACGTCATGAAGGAGGTGCCCATACGCGAGCTGCTCACAACGCTCCAGGACATGCGCGGCGCCTACGCCATAGTGCTCGACGGAGTGATAACCCAGAGGCTCGTAGAGATGGCGATGGAGAAGGGCATAAAGGCGATATACGGCATACGCGCAAACCCGATGCCCAGGAAGCACCCAGAGCTCATTCTATACACAAAGGAGCAGGGCAAGCTTGAATAGCGCCGCAGCGCTTTGCCAAATTCCGATTGCCCGCGCGCCTTAGCTTAGTCGAGCTCAATCAATCGCGTCAGGGTTCTCCACAGGAGTCTCAAAGGTCTTGGCAGCCGCAGCTGGCGCGAGCTTCTTCCTCTCCAAAGACCTGTACTGCGGTGCGTAGCGCATATCGAAGTCGCGTATGCCCAGGCTGCCAACGAGCGCGCTACTGAGCCGCAGCCCTTCTACCTCAGCGCCCCTTAGGCAGGATCTCATCGAAGACAAGAACCTGCTCGCAGCGCCTGCGCCAGGAAAATCTGCAATAACCACAAGCCCCTTTGGGCTCGGCGTGTCGCATATGAACACGCACTCGTTCTCGTGCTTCTCATACTCTTTAACGAGCTTTGCGAACCACACATCCTTTGACTCGTCGAACCTGCTCTCGCTCTCTGTCTTGACGATAGCGAGCAGCCCGAAGCTGTTCTTCGGCCTTGACTCGAAATAGGTTACGCGTTTCAGTATCTCTGTGCGCGCAAGCCTGTCGTAAGCGTAAAGCATCTGCGCGGGTCCCTGCGAGTAGCGCTTGCCCATCTCGGTAAACGTGCTCCTGCCGTTTTCGTTGAGCCCGAAAAGAAGGTTCTTGTAGGTGTCGAAGATGTCAAACTGCTCTATCAGCCTGTTGCTGAGAGGGAAGAAGCCGAAGCTGCCCCACACCCTGCTCGTGTACGCAATCATCTTATATCTGTCCAGGTTTCTGCTCAGCGCGTCGGTGAAGCGGACAGCATCTTCGTAGCTTCTCTCCACAGCGTATACCACGAGGTCGTACTCGCCCTTGGTCCGTGCGGCGAACTGAGGCGCGTAGTGGCCGCCCATAGCCTTGACTATCTCGCCGTCGCCAGGCTTCTTTCCGACGAACTTTATGAATATCAGGTATTCGCCAAACCCAGTTACCGGCAGTTCCTCGACCGCCTCGGCGAGTATCCCACGCTTTGTCCTGAGCCTGGCCCTCTTGATGAACTCCCACTTCCAGAGCTTGTCTATGCTTATCTCCGGAACGAACTTGAGCCCGTACTCCTTGACAACCTCGTTGAAGAGGCTGTACGCGTTGGCCTTCGTAGTCTTGAGCTGGCTCGCGAGTTCCTGCATGCTCATCCTCGCGTTGACGCTCAGCAGCCTAAGAATCCTGCTCTCCAGCTGCCGCTTGTTCCTGGGCTCCAATACCTCTCCCGAACGCTATATGCAGGCAATATTCTTATTGCTTTTGAGGGCTAAATCGTCACGCCAAAGTAGATCCTTGCAAAAGTGCCGAAGAGTATGGTGGCAAATGCAGCTCCGAGCGATATCGCAAGCATTTCTAGAGACCTTCTTCTTATGCTGGTGCCGCTTATTATTGCTATTATTGTTGACGCGACTACCAGCGCCACGCTCACGATCACTATTGACGCGAGTATTCCGGCATAGCCCTGGAGGCCGGCTATGAATGGCAGCACCGCAAGTATCGCCCCAAGGAAGTAGTATACGCCAGTGTAGTAGCCCTCCTTAGAAGGCAGGATCTTCCTGTTTCTTGCAACTCCGTCCTCCTCCTCAACGAGCCCCTGTGATTTAGACGAGAGGTAAACGCCGCCGGCCATGGAGAGCGTGCCAGATATGCCTGCTATTAGCCCTATTATGACCACTATGAAGCTTGTAGTCGCAACTGTCGCAAGTCCGGCCACCACTGCAAGTATCTCCACAAGTCCATCGTTGAGCCCCAGTATTATCGACTGCGTGTACCCGAGCTCCCCCTCGTATTTCTGAACCTTGCCTGCGAACGCAAGCTCGTGGCTCTCCTCGTCCTTTATGATCTTCCTGAGCTGAGCCCTGTCCCTCTCCCCTAGGGATCTGCCCGACAGCCCTTCCTTGTATCTCTGCAGGCCCCTGCCCTCGTCGCGCTCCAGCAGCTTTGTCACAAAGGCTATGCCCAGGAGCTTTCTCATGGCGGAGAGCAGCAGCACCCTCGGACCAGCAAGCCATGGGGTTCCAACCGAATCTCCAGCATCGCCGAGCAGCGTTCTCCAGATGCGCACGTGCTCCTCCTCCTTCTCCGCCAGCTTTTCGAACAGCTGCCTGAGCTCAGCTATCCTTTCCCCCCTCGCAAGCCTTGCATATGTTTCGCGGTCGAGAAGCTCATCGCGCAAGAATCCCTTCTCCAGCTCTTCCCGTCCAGCCATAGAATCATTCATGCTTTTTATGAATGCTTCTCTAATAAAATCATGAGCTTTTTAAGCCTGATGAAGCAGCGAGCCGGTTCATACTACGGCAAGAAAGCATACAGATACGTCGAAAAGCTGCTGATGAGCGAGAGGAACCTGTTGATCGTTTCGCCTTACATCGATGACTACTATGCAGAATACTTGGCAAGGAACTCCCGCGGGAAGAAGATCTACATAATCTCATCGTCCATATCTGGCAGCGCCGCCAAGAAACTGCGCAGAAGCAGCGCGTTTGGCAATTCGCTTGTGGCAGCATTCCTCGCCCTAGCGGTCAACTGGCTTCTCTTCACGCTCAACGCATTCAATCCGCTCTTTGCCATGGTGACTGTTGCTGCCGGCATCGCGCTGGTGATAGGCTCTTTGGCGCACAGGAACAGGATATACCTGAAGGTACCAAAGGAATTTGTGCACGTGAAGATGTACGTGGGAGAGAGGTCGGCTGTAGAGGGGTCTGCGAACCTCACATACGCGGGCATGCACAAGAACATAGAGAGTGTGAAGCTGATAACCGACCAGAAGGAAGTGGAGCGCCTCAAGCGGCAGTTCTGGACACTGTGGAACTCGCTATAGGAAAGTTATCTCGAGCGGGCCGGTGTAGCTGTATTCCGGTGCAAGGACAAAAACGCTGATTATGTAGCTGCTCTCCTTGTCTATCCTGAAGGGCGGCTTCGGCTCAGCGCCCGAAAACACGAAAGGCGCGTTCACGCCAATGCCGTTCACAGTTTCTCCGTACTTCATTACCTTGTACATCTGTATGTCGCGCTTCAGCACCTGGCCCTTCTGCACGTTGAGCACGCTCGGAGCATCTTCAAGTATGAATCTCTGCCCCTTCGATAAGGCAACCATCTTATCTATTTGTATGCGCACCATGCCGCTGGCTTTCTCTCCGAGCGAAACGCTCAGCGGGCCAGTATACGGCAGCGCGGGAGCGCTGATCTTGAGCACGAGCGTCACCCCCTCTCCGTATTTTACCACTACCGGCAGCTTCGGACTCACGCCCACGAGCTTGAAAGGCTGGCTCACCGAGATTGTGTCCACTCTCAGATCCGGCCTCTTGAGGCTCTCGTCAAGCAGGTCGCTGCCTGTCTTGTTCTGGAAAGGTATCTTTAGCTCGAATACGCTTCCATTCACGCGCATTCCTTCGAGGCCGTGCTTATCGCCGAGGTAGTCGATGCTGATGCTAGTTATCACTGTGCTCGCCGCGCTCCTCTTCTTGCCAAAAACTCTAAGCAGGCCGGAAATGTCCAGAAGATTACCCAATTCCTATTGCTCCGGTTCGATTATTAATCTTTTTCGCAATAAAATAAGATAGCGAGGCGGGAAGATGCTTGCTGAAAAGGATACTGCTCCGGAATTCGAGCTGGATGGTTCTGACGGGAAGAAGCACTCGCTCAGCGAATTCAGAGGCAGATACCTGGTGCTGTACTTCTACCCGAAGGACGACACTCCGGGCTGCACCGCGGAGGCATGCGGATTCAGGGATGTCATAGACGAGATAAGGAAAGCGGGGGCAGAGGTCGTGGGCATAAGCAAGGACGGGCTCGACTCTCACGGCAAGTTCAGGGACAAGTACAAGCTTAGCTTTTTGCTGCTCTCGGATCCGGAAAGCAGGGTTATCAAGGCATACGATTCCTACGGCGAGAGGGGTATATTCGGGATGGGCACGCTCAGGAAGACTTTCATAATAGACAAAAAGGGGAGGATTGTGAAGATATACGATAAGGTCAAGCCGCAGGGCCACAATCAGGAAGTGCTCTCGTTCCTCAGGAGCGCAAAAGCCTCCTAGCGCTGCGCGAGGATACCTTCAGGAGAGCAGCAGTGTACTTTTTCCAATCCACCCCGAGCTCCCTGGCCATGCGCCTCTCTATCCTTGTGGCCGCGAGGTGCTCCTTCCTGTATGGGGAATTGGGACTTGCTCCTGGTTCCGCAGAAGGCGAATGCAGCCCCCGCTTCCTTTCCGCCTCGAACTTCTTGTCAAATGCGACTACCACGCTGTCGCTTATCCCGTGCTTCTTGCAGAGCTCGTGCTCCACCATTTCATGCAGCAGCACAAGAAACTCGTAGTCGGAGTTTCTGAGCCTTGACACAATCATGCGAGCAGGCCTGCCAGGTATCCAGTCGCCTATGGTTTCGTAGCGCTGCTTGCGGTGCGGAACAACCTTGAAAACATACCTAGTTTCCTTTGCTGCCATGGCTGGCACCTCCTTTGTAGGCTTATGCCCCATCAGCTATTTAAAGAATCTGAGATAGGGCCTCACTTTAAAAATCATCGCCCAGCACTCTAATCTTGCATGCTGCAGGCTAGCTGAGGCGGTAGGTTATCCCGCGCCACGTTATGCTCCTCATGCCGTTCGCCACGAGGAGGTTGTAGAGATAAAGGAAGGGCATCATGAGCGTGATTGCAACTATCTCAACGCTCGCTTCCCGCGCCCTGGCAATGTTTTTCATCGAGCTACTGAGCGCATGGAGGAGCAGGACAAGCATCAGCGGCGACACTGCAACAGCTCCAACTATTCCGGTGAGGAAAACAAGTATCTCTGCTGAGTAGTAGCCGATTCCGAAGTAGAATGTCTTCCTGTTTGCAAATATTGCTAGCGCCGTCTGCCTGTTCGCCCACTCAAAAAACGACGCTGCATTTTCGCGCACACGTGTGACCGGATGATAGTGCCTGTTGTATGCCACCTGCAGCCCCTTTCTCCTGACTATCAGGTTGAGCGATATGTCGTCCGAAATGGAGTAGCGCGAGTCAGCGAAGAAGCCGAAAGATCTCTTGTCTAGCAGCTCCTTCCTGAATGCCATAGAGCCACCGGCGGCGAACCTAGTCCTGGGTGATTCGAGCAGGCTCTGTCCGACAAAACCCCATACCTGTTTGGTTTTAGACCAGAAACCGGAGTCGGCAGGCTTGAAGATGGGGAACATCACAGATATACCCACTCGCCTGTCTGCAAGCGGAGCAACAAGCCTTCCGAGCCAGCCGCCGTCTACCTTCTCATCAGAGTCGAGTATCGCGTACACCTCGTAGCCTGCGTTCGCGCGTATCGCGCTGGCTATCCGGCGCACCTTGTCACTGCATCTCCTGCATTCAAAATCAGGCTGCATGCGCATAACTCCTGCGCGCTTTACTGCAGCTGATGCAGCATCGTCCCTGTCGACAACAGCGATAAGCCTGAAGTTCCTGTATTTCTGGCTCTTGGCTGCGACGAGGTTCTCATAGAGCCCCGGCTCTTTCCCCTTGCATGGCACTATAACCAGGGTCTTAGGATTGTAGCCCCTGCGAGTTCTCCACCTCTCCTCGCTTCGGTTCCTCGCTATTCCTAAAAGGTCCATGGTGATCAGGAACAGGAACACTAGCACTGAGAATGCAATATACACGGAAAGCAGCAGCTGCATGATGCAATTTCGCATCAAATGCTTATATCTTTGCCGAGGCTGCGCAACATTTTTATTAGTGCGCAGCGAACCCATCTGCATGGCGTACCACACCTTCCAGACGCTGATAGTACCCGCCATTGTCACCTTTGTGATAACTCTCATAAGCACCAGGTTTATCATAGGCTACCTCACCTCTTCAGGCATAACCATAGATGACAAAAACAAGGAGAAGCGCGTCACGCTCCCCACTAGCGGCGGCATAGCGGTCGCCTTTGGAATCATAGTGGGCATACTGGCCTACACCTTCGGAGGCACATTTGTTTTCTCTCCAGTAGTGCAGATATCCTCTCTTTTCGCTGTGGCCCTTTCCATACTTCTCATAGCGCTTGTCGGTTTCCTTGACGACATCAACATAAAGGCGAAGGAGGTCATGACCACCGACCTGATGGACAGGAAGAAGGGCCTCGAGCAGTGGCAGAAGCCCCTGCTGACTGTGGTTGGCGCACTGCCGCTGATGGCGATAAACGCGGGCGTCAGCATTGTGGCCATACCCTTCCTGGGCTCTGTGGACCTGGGCATACTCTATCCGCTGGTGGTCCTGCCGATTGCAGTAGTATTTGTCTCGAACGCGTTCAACCTCCTTGGCGGCTATGACGGATTGCAGCCTGGCACTGCGCTTGTAGCAAGCATAGGCTTCCTTGTCTATTCTGTGGCGTTCGGCAACTACATCGGCGCGCTCCTTTCAGCTGTGCTCTTTGCCGCCTTGCTTGCCTTCCTCCCATTCAACGCCTACAGGGCCAAAATAATACCAGGAGACAGCTTCACCTATGCGATAGGAGCGATCTTCGTTGCTATAATGGCGATGGGCAACGCCGAGGCATTCGGCGTCATAATATTCATGCCTTGGATAGTTGAGTTCTTCCTCCATCTCAGGAGGGGATTCAACGTCACAGACGTAGGGATTCGGCAGAGGGACGGGACCTTCAGGGCGCCGTATGGGAAGAAGATTTACAGCCTGACGCACATGGTGATGAACGCGAAGAGGGCTACAGAGCAGGAGATTGCACTCTATCTCTCGCTCCTCGAGGCCGCTTTCGTGCTGCTCGGCTTCGCGCTCAAGCTAGCTGGAATCCTGTAGCTCGGCCTCCTTGTCAGGAGCACATCCTGCTTCTTTATCAGCTTCTTCCTGCCCGCGTGCTCTGCATACTTTATTGCCCTGCTCGCCAGCATTTCAGTGAGCTTTTCAAGCTCACGCTCCAGGTTTACCACCGCATCTTCAGTAACGCGCTCGGCGCCGGCCTCCCTGATGAACTGCTCAATGTCGTACAGGCTGAATGCTCTCTCCCCCAATCAAAACACCGTAATCAAAAATGCGTAATAGTCTTTTTCCAGCTAGCTTTAAAAAGTATGTCCGCGCGCGCGAGTAGTGGCGGTTACCTGTAGCGCAGCAGCGCGCCGACTCCCCCGAATCCCATCACGAATTCCTTACCCAGCGAGCTCTCTCCTGATACGAAAATGGTTTCGGTGCCGTTCGCATCCGCCATCTCTATCAGCTCCTCTATGGCGTCCTTCTCCTCCACTATCATCATAGTCCCGCCGTCTTCATGCCTCGTCTCCCTGTGGTTTCCCACCTCGACCTTCTCAATAACGCTGTTGCACGTGCCGCATCTGTATTTGACTCGCGTGAGCTCAAGATCGCTGTTCAATATGAGCGTGTTCGCCTGCTTCTTCTCGAGCGCTGCCCTCGTCTTCTCATAGCCGTACACCGCGAGTCCGCCCCCGGCTATCTCCTTCATGAACCTTTCAAGCACCTTCCTCTCCTTCGCCGCTTCCTGCTCCTTCAGCAGGTCGCCAGCCTTCTCCACTATCTCGTTGAGCCCGGTCTCGTCGGTGTAGCCGGTATCGTATACGCCCAGCACCTTTATCTGGTAGTTTAGCGCCTTTGCCTTGATGAAGTTCTCCTTGGCGGGGCCCGGCCCTCCAACTATGAGGCCCTTCTCCTTGAAGCCGCTTCTCAGGAATATGTCGTTTATGACTTCGCTGACCTGCTTGTAGTAGTCGTCTATGCTCTCCTCGATCGCGCGCTTGTACCTGTTGGCTGACTGCCCGCCCTTCTTTATCTTCGCGTGCGCCATCGAGTGTATCTTCTTGATGACCTGTATGTGCGAGCCCCTGAGAGTGGCCACCGTGGCCTCCCTCCCGTCCATCACAACCATAACGTATGTGTCCTTTGTCTCTACCATCGCCTCTATCGGGTCGAGCACGAAAGTGGAGTCGCACCTGTAGATGTTCACCTTCAGCGGCTCCGGCGGCTCAAGCGAAAAGAGCTGTATGTCGCTCTTGCTCTGGTCGTTGGATATGTTGCCTGCGAAGACAACTAGGCCGTTCTTCGGGGTCTCACGGTAGAGCTTCAAGTACTGCAGTATCTTGTCTATCGCTCCGAGCACGTTCGTTCGCGTCTGCTTCGACTTTATGTTGCTGCTGGTGCTGTACTCGTTCCTCAGCCTCGATATCTCCTCGCTGATGTTGTAGCCCGCAGGTATGTAGACGCTCACAAGCTGGGTTCCACTACCCCTGATAGACTTGAGCCTCTTTATCTCCCTCATCAGGCTGTACTCTTTTTTCATAGCATCAATGGCGCTCTCTGGCAATTTAACCTTTCGTGCGCGAGGAACTGCTACCGGCCGATTGTCTTCTTGCCCATGTAGGGCACAAGAACGTCAGGAACAGTTATTGTGCCGTCGTCGTTGTAATAGTTCTCCACAATAGACACTATCGCCCTTGTCGTCGGTACGAGCGTAGCGTTCAGGGTGTGCACATACTTTCTCTCAGCGCCCTCATCGTATCTTATGTTCAGCCTCATCGCCTGCCAGTCCAGGCAGTTGGAGCATGATCCAATTTCCCTGTATTTGCCCTGCGCAGGCACGAATGTCTCAGTGTCGTAGGTTTTTGCAGAGGCGGTGCCCACCTCAGGTCCGCATAGCGCCATCACCCTGTAGGGGATGTTCAGCTTCTTGAACAGGTCCTCGTTGTTTGCTATAAGCTCATCAAAATATTTCCAGGAGTCCTCCGGCTTGCAGAAGATGAACTGCTCAATCTTGTAGAAGTGGTGCACTCGGAAGATCCCTTTCGTGTCCTTTCCGTGCGCCCCGGCCTCTCTCCTGAAGCACGGGCTTATGCCAGCGTACTTCTTCGGGAGCTCTTTCGCCGAGAACACCTGATTTGCGTGCATCGCCCCAATGGCGTGCTCCGACGTGGCTATGAGGAAAAGCTCCTCCTCCATGCGTTCCATCTCGCTCTTGCCCTTGGCTTCCTGGGGTTCGGAGACCCTGTAAAGCATCTCTTCAAAACTGCCGAAGGTCACCATGCCCTTGTAGTACTGACGCTTGAGCATAAGCGGCGGCGCAATCGGCGTGTAGCCCTTCTTCACCAACTCGTCTATTCCGAACCTGATTATCGACTGCTCCAGTAGCGCGATGTCTCCCTTGAGGTAGTAGAATCTTGCGCCTGATACCTCTGCGGCCTGCTTCACGTCCAGCATCCCGAGCTTTTCCAGCAGCTCATCGTGGCTCGGCGCGTTCTTCCTCGCTTTCGGTTCCCCCCATTTTCTAATTTCTACGTTGTCCTCTCCGCTCTCTCCAACAGGCACGCTCTTGTCGAGTATGTTCGGCAGGTTCCACATGAGCGCATCAATACGCTCATTCTGCTTCTGTACCGAGCCTTCGAGCTCGTCCATCCTTTTCTTTAACTGCGAGAGCCTGTCAATCAGCGCTTTGTCCGCCTCCTTTCCTGCCTTCTTCAGCTCAGCAATCTGCTCGCTGCCTCGGTTCCTCTCGGCTCTGAGGTCCTGCAGCTCCTTATTCACCTTCCTAAGCTGCTCGTCCAGTCTCAGTAGCTCGTCGAAGGGGTAATTGCTGCGCCTTTTTTCCAGCGATTTCCTGATCGCGTCTGCATTCTCTCTCGCGTATTTTGTAGTAAGCATGGGCTCACTTAGATATCGCTCTTGTTATTAAAAACCTAATGCTCATATCAATTCCTTTGGAAAATCTTTCTCGTAGCGCATGGCTCCCACTTCAGCGTTGTCTATGTAGTAGTAGCCGCGGTGCCTGCGTGTAATCCTCGGCTTGTTGAACAGTATCTTGTCGTATCGGACCCTGTGCTTTATGAGCCATCTTATCGTGACGTCCATGTGCTCATCAGTCCTAGCAGTAAATATGCATATGTAGTGACCATCCCGGTGGAGCCTGTTCAGTTTTCTTATGCAGTCTCGGAAGGGCCTGGCCGCAGCCATTCTTGCGGCTCCCTCCTCGTTCTTAACATCTTCGCATAGCGTGCCGTCTAGGTCTACAATTAGAATCTTTCTCCCTTCCTGATTGATTGGACTGGCATCGCCATCTTCCTTCTTTCTATCCTTTCCCGGCTACATATAAAAGCCTATTCTCCAGTTCGTTTCTCCGCTTAGAAAAGAAATAATAAAGCAGGAAGCATATAGGTTAGCGCGCAGGGGTGGCAGAGCTTGGCCAAATGCGGCGGGCTTAGGACCCGTTACCTTTGTGGTTGCGAGAGTTCAAATCTCTCCCCCTGCACTTGTGCACTTGTTTACTAATTATAAACGATGTGTTTATTATTTGCAAACAAAAAGTTTAATGATATTAAACACTATGTGCTATTCATGAAGCGGATCTTCTCGATAAGAAGATAATCAACCTGGTCGATGATTACAGAGAATTGCGACATAATATCGCTTATGGCCTAGAGTTTGGTGCTGGCGAAGAAGATGCAATTGCTGCGGTGAAGAGCGCATCCACGGTGGTGAACGCCATAAAGAAGATTATTGCGCTTTAGGTTGCGAGAGTCCGAATCTCGCGCCCCTGCACCACAAATGCATTTTTATGCATTGAACGAGCACTGATAGCATGCCAAGAAGGGTTGAGATAAGCGTGGTTGTGCCCGCGTTCAACGAGGAGAGGTACATACGCAACGTTCTCAAGGGCCTGCGCAGCCAGACATTCAGGGATTTCGAGACGATAGTGGTAGACCGAAACAGCGAGGACGCCACGAGAGAGATTGCAAAGAAACACGGCGCCTTGGTTATAATCGAGCCCAGGAAGGGCATAGGCCTTGCGAGAAACACTGGAGCCCGCCAGGCCAAGGGCAAGGTCATCTTCTTCACCAACGCGGATACGAAGCCTTCCAGAAACCTGCTCAAGATTTACGCTGATCTTTTTGACGGCGATAAGAAGATTGTCGCCGCAAGCGGCCCTCTTCTGCCTCTTGAGAGCACCACTTGGTTCATCAGGTTCGGCTATTGGTTTGCTTCCGTCTGCCTGGCAAAGCTCAGCTTCTGGTTGGGCATGCCTGCGATAAGCGGCTCAAACTTTGCTGTTCGCAGGTCCGCGTTCGAAAAAGCCGGAGGGTTCAATGAGGCATTTGAGACCTACGAGGACCTTGATCTCTCGGGAAGGCTGAAGAAGCTGGGGAAGGTTGTATTCGTAGACGAAGCAAGAGTGCAGACAAGCGTGAGAAGGATAAAGAGATGGGGGCTTGCAAGATACATAATGTTCAATGCGGGCAACGTTGTCAGCTACAACCTGTTCAAAAGGCCGAAAAGCAATTATGAGGAGGTGCGATGAATGCCCAAACCTGCCATAAGCGTAATCATCCCGGCACTTAATGAGGAGAAATACATACGAAATGTGTTCGCCGGCCTCAAAAAACAAACTTTCGGAAACTTCGAGACCATAGTGGTTGACGGCGGCAGCAGGGACAGGACTAGGGAGATCGCAAGGAGGTATTCGCGGGTAATAATCGAGAATAAGCGGGGAATTGGCAGGGCGAGAAACAGGGGGTCCAGGGCAGCAAGGGGCGAAATACTGGTGTTTCTTGACGCCGATACCGAGCCGAATCCCGGGTTGCTCCGGGCATACCTGGACGCCTTCAAGAAGGAGAAGAATGCCGTCGCGGCCACCGGTCCGGTCCTGCCTCTCGAAAAAGCCAGCAAGAAGATCGACCTAAGCTTCAGGTTCGTCTCCAAGCTTTTCGTAAGGTCATCGATATTGTTGCACAGGCCGCTTATAATAGGATCAAATTTCGCTGTCAGGAAGGACTCATTCCGCATAGCCGGAGGCTTCAACGACAGCTTCGCATCATATGAGGATTGGGACCTCTCCATGAGGCTTGGCAAGCTCGGAAAGATAGTGTACGTTGATTCGGCGTCAGTCAAGGCAAGCATAAGGCGCATAAAGGCATGGGGCATCATCAGGTTCATGCTGTTTTACATAGACAACGCAGCAAGGCACCTCGTCCTGAAAAAGCCGAAAGACGAATACGAGCCTATAAGGTAAAAACAGCGAATGCCAGACCAAGCAACCTTATAAATCTTTATCTGCATTAATTTCATACACTCCTTATAATGTAAAAAGAACAGCTAGTTGATCCAATGGAATATACTAAATTTGAGAAGGCGAGGATAATCGGCGCCAGAGCGTTGCAGCTCGCCTATGGCGCCCCACCCCTTATAAAAGTCCCTGAGGGCGTAACAGATCCGCTCACCCTTGCAGAGCTCGAGTTCCAGGAAGATGTGATACCAATTGTGGTGGTGAGGGGCAGGGTGCAGAAGTGACGGCGGAGCAGTTTGACGTCATAGTGGCCGGCGCCGGAATGGCCGGTCAGCTCGCCGCGATAATGGCCGCCAAGGGCGGCGCGAAGACCCTTCTTCTTGACAGGAACGACCCCCAGGAGGCGGGCAAGAAGACCAACTGGGGGTGGGTCTGCGGAGACGCGTGCGCAAAGGCTCACATAGACTTCATCGAGAGCGAGACCGGCATAAAGGTCGCCTCCCCCGAGCTGGATCACAAGG
>Ga0080006_1157732_pt1 | contig 20957 bp, 14 predicted proteins | sample RS3BMetagenome_FD_69209 | JGI IMG/M metagenome (GOLD analysis project Ga0080006, IMG submission 69209) | Ferric oxide microbial mat and aquatic microbial communities from Rainbow Spring, Yellowstone National Park, USA - RS3B (SPADES... ...
GACCGGGTCGAGCAGCTCGGTCACGAACTTGCGCGTCGTCGCCGCGCTCACAGCGCACCCCCGGAGCTCGAGGCGGGGGGGCGGGCGGGGGCGGGGGGGCGGGGGTCCCGCGCGCGCCCCCCCCGCCCGGGGGGGGGGGGCGCGGGGGGGGGGGTGCCCCGCCGCGCGCGCCCCCGCCGCCGAGTACGGCACCGATTCTCCCATCGGGAGATGCGCGGGGCAACGGGAGGGGGGCGGGGCAACGGAGGTGCGCGGGACGTTCCGCGTCCCGCCCCTCTCCCGTTGCGGAGCCGGGGGCAGATGGAGAAGCAGGGGGAGGCCGGGCGAAGACGTGTTCGCCCGGCGGGCACGGCCGGGGACGGATGTCTGCGGGGGTGAACGCCGTGGCGGGCCGGGCCGAGATCCACCTGACGTGCGCGCTGGTGTGGTCGTGGATCGTGCGCGACGGGCGGTGTGCCGTGGTGCGGAACGACCGTGCCGACGGCTCCTTTTGGTGGAGCCTGCCGGGCGGTGGCGTCGAGGACGGGGAGACGTTGGCCGAGGCGGCGCTGCGGCAGGCGCGGGAGGAGACGGGGCTCGAGGTCCGCCTGCAGGGCCTGGCCCGGTTGCGTGAGGACCTTTCGCCGCAGGGACGCTGGCTCGCGGCGGAGTTCGTCGCCGAGGCGGTCGGGGGATCCGAGGCCGACCGGTCCGATCCGGACGGCACCGTCGGCGAGGTGCGGTGGGCGGCGCCGCAGGAGGTTGGTGAACTGCTGGGGCCGGCGGCGGCGGAGTTCTTGCTGCGCCTGTTGCGGCAACCCCCGGACCCGGGCAACTACGGGCAGCGGCGGACGTGAGGCCCCCCTCCCTGGCGGTAACCGCTCAGCAGCCCCGCCCCGGGGGGTGCCGAGCGGTTACTTCTCCGGCCTATCCGCGCCAGCCGTCGGCACACACCCGCCCCCGACGTTCGGCCACCGGCCGGCCTGGAGCGCCGAGGTGCCGCGACCGGCTCGGCCGCAGGGTCGCGTGCACGGACGTCGCCCTTCCCGATCTGATCTCCGGCCCATCCGCGCCAGCCATGGCGTATGAGGGCACCCGGGGCGCGTGCCGAAGGCCCGAGGGGTGATGGGCAACGCGCCGTGCCGTTGCCCATCACCCCTCCGCCTCCCCGGCCCCCTTCGGCCTCGGCAGGAGGGCCCGCCTGGCCGCCACCCAGACCAGCGTCGCGGCCGCGATCCCGCCGAACCCGATCTCCGCGCCCACCCGCTCCGAGCGGACGCCGAGGGATCCCGCGAGGCCCGCCAGGACCACGGCGATCACCAGGAACGTCGTGTAGGGATAGCCCCACAGGCGGAAGCCGAGGCGCTCGGGCCGCCGGCGCCGCAGGTAGGGCCGGTAGTAGAGGTGGGTGACCAGCACCATCAGCCAGATGAACATCGCCTGGAAGCCGGTGGCGGTGACCAGGTAGGCGTACGCCTTGTGCGGCAGGGCGTAGGCCAGGACGATCGCCCCGAGCAGCAGCGATGCGCTCGCCCAGGTGGCGTGCGCCGGGATGCCGCGGCGGTTGAGGCGTCCGAGCCAGGGCGGCGCCTGCTTCTCCTCGGCCAGGGCATAGAGCACGCGCACGTTGGCGTAGAGCGCCGCGTTCATCGTGGAGAGCACCGCGAAGAGCAACACGAAATTCATGAGGCCGGCCGCGCCCGGCAGGGCCACGGCGGCGAGGGCCGAGACGAAGGGGCTCGAGGTCTCGGGCACCCGGGTCCAGGGCTGCATGGCGGTGAGCAGGTAGGCGCTGCCCATGTACATCATGGCGACCAGGGAGACCGTGATCGCGACCGAGCGCGGGATGGTCTCCTGCGGCCGGCGGGTCTCGGCGGCGGCCATGCCCACCACACCGGTGCCCGCGTAGGCGAAGAGCACCAGGAGCAGGGCGGCGCCGGCGCCCTCGATGCCGTGGGGGAGCCATGCCCCCCCGGCCGCCGCGGGATCCCACCCGGGCGTGCGGACCCCGGTGGGCGCGCCGTGGAGCACGCCGGCGAGGAACAGGAGCCCGAGGGCGATGAAGCCGAACACGGCCGCGGTCTTCACCCCCGCCATCACGCCCTCGACGGTGGCGAAGCCGCGGACGCCGAAGAAGTTGAGGGCGATGATCAGGGCGGAGTAGCCGAGCGACCAGACCCACAGGGGGACGGCCGGGAACCAGAGCCGCGTGAAGAGCGCGGCGGCCGTCACTTCGCTGGACATGGTCAGGACGCTGGAGAACCAGTAGATCCAGCCGGTCACGAAGGTGAAGCCCGGGCCGAGGACCCGCCGGCAGTACACGAGGAACGACCCCGGCACGGGATCGGCCGCCGACATCTCCGCCAGGGCGCTGATCTCCAGGTACATGGCCAGGAGCCCGACCGCGAAGACGCCGAGGACCGCGGGTCCGGCGTCGCGGATCGCCATGCCGCTGGCCAGGAAGAGCCCCGAGCCCATGACCCCGCCGATGGTGAGCAGCGTGAGCCCGGGGGCGGTCAGGTCGCGGCTGAAGTGCGCGTTGCCGCCGCCGGCGGCGTGCGCCCGGTGCGTGGTGCGGGGGCCGGCCCGGGGGCTGCGAGTGGCCATGGGCGTAGCCTGGGGCGCCGGGCCCCCGGTTATGCGGGCGGCCCGGCGGGTCCGGACCCACTGCGCCGGATTCGGGCAGGACCGGCGGGGCGCGGCGCGTATCTGTAACACTTTCGGCCGCCGCGCGGCGCCTCGGACGGGGCCCCGCCGCGGCCGCCGCCACCGCGGCGTGCCGCCGGGACGGCCCTCAGGAGGAGGCCCCGCACGTGTCGGCTCCCGTACCCTCGGCCGCGGGCGCGACCCCGATGTCCCCGCGCGCGGGGCGGGAGCCGGCGGTCCGGCCCGGCCTCGCCCTCTGCGTCGCCGCCATCTGCCTCTATTGGCTGAGCCTCTATCTGTTCGTACCCGTCCTGGCACCGCGGGCGCACAGCCTCGGGGCCGGGGTGGGCGCGGTGGGCCTCGTGCTCGGTACGTACGGGTTCGTGCAGTTCCTGCTTCGCATCCCACTGGGCGTCTGGAGCGACCGGCTCGGGCGGCGGGATCCCTTCCTCGCCGCCGCGCTGCTGGCTTGCGGGGTGGCGGCCGTCGGCATGGGCCTCGCGCGCACCCCGCTGCAACTCGGCATCTTCCGCGGCGTCTCCGGCCTCGGGGCCTGCGGCTGGGTCGCCATCACCCTCCTGTTCGCCGAGTTCTTCCCGGCCGAGCGGACTGGGCGCGCCCTTGGCATCGTCGGCTTCCTCTCCACCGGCTCGCAACTCGCCGGCACCTTTGCCGGCGGGCTGGTGGCGCAGTTCTTTGGCTTCACGGCCCCGTTCCTCGGCGCGGCCGGGATCGCCGCGGCCGGGGTGCTCCTGGCGCTCGCGGTGCGCGCCCCGCGGTCCAAGCCGGCGCGGACCCCCGTCCCGCTGGCGCAGCGCCTGGCCGCGGGCCGCGACCGGCAGTTGCTGACGGCCTCGGCCCTCTCCATCGCCTCGCACTATCTGACCTTCGTCACCGTCTTCGGCTTCAGCCCGCTGCTCGCCAACACCCGCTTCGGCGCCGGCGGGGTCGCGCTCGGGGTCCTCTCGGTCTGCTCCGGTGTCCCCTCCGCCCTGGCGTCGCTCGCCAGCGGACCCCTGGCGGAGCGGTGGTCGCCGCGCGCGGTGGCCGTCCTCGGCTTCGGGGTCGCCGCCGCGGGCACCGCCGCGCTGCCGCTCGCGCCCGGCCTCCCGTGGCTGGACGCGGCCTCGGCGGCGGTCGGACTGGGTGTGGGCCTGCTCGGGCCCACCCTGATGACGACGGCCGTACAGGGCTTCAGCCCAGAGCGCCGCGGCGCCGCGATGGGCTTCTACCAGGCGCTGTATTCGATCGGGATGTTCGCCGGGCCGGCCCTCGCCGGCATGGTGGGGGCGCGGCTTGGCATGGGCGGGCTGTTTCTGACGACGGCGGCCCTGGCCTTGATCGCGGCCGCGGCCTCCTGGTGGATGCTGCGGGGGGGCGTGCGCGCCAAGGCCGCGTAGGTGGTCTGTCTCAGGCCTTCGGCTTGATCCATCCAGGCGCCTCAGGCCTTCGGTTTCTTCCCTCCAGGCGCCTCAGGCCCCAGGTCACTTCGGGCGCTGCGCGCCCTCCGTTCCCGGCATCCGGCCCCCAGGTCGCTGCGGGCGCTTCGCGCCCTCCGCTCCCGGCATCCGGCCCCCAGGTCGCTGCGGGCGCTTCGCGCCCTCCGCTCCCGGCATCCGGCCCCCAGGTCGCTGCGGGCGCTTCGCGCCCTCGGCTCCCGGCATCCGGCCCTTCGGCTTCTTCCCTCCAGGCGCCTCAGGCCCCAGGTCGCTCCACGCGCTTTGCGCGCTCCGCTCCCGGCATCCGGCCCCCAGGTCGCTGCGGGCGCTTTGCGCGCTTCGCTCCCGGCATCCAGACCTTCGGCTTGATCCATCCTGGCGCCTCAGGCCTTCGGCTTCTTCCATCCTGGCGCCTCAGGCCCCAGGTCGCCGCAGGCGCTTCGCGCCCTCCGCTCCCGGCATCCAGCCCCCAGGTCGCTCCGGGCGCTTTGCGCCGTTCGCTCCCGGCAGCCAGGCCTTCGGCTTCTTCCCTCCAGGCGCCTCAGGCCTCAGGTCGCTCCACGCGCTGCGCGCCCTCCGCTCCCGGCATCCAGGCCTTCGGCTTCTTCCCTCCAGGCGCCTCAGGCCCCAGGTCGCTCCACGCGCTTTGCGCGCTTCGCTCCCGGCATCCAGCCCCCAGGTCGCTCCACGCGCTGCGCGCCCTCCGCTCCCGGCATCCGGCCCCCAGGTCGCTGCGGGCGCCTTGCGCCGTCCGCTCCCGGCATCCAGGCCTTCGGCTTCTTCCCTCCAGGCGCCTCAGGCCTTCGGCTTGATCCCTCCAGGCGCCTCAGGCCCCAGGTCGCTGCGGGCGCTGCGCGCCCTCCGCTCCCGGCATCCGGCCCCCAGGTCGCTGCGGGCGCTGCGCGCGCTCCGCTCCCGGCATCCGGCCCCCAGGTCGCTCCACGCGCTGCGCGCGCTCCGCTCCCGGCATCCGGCCCGCAGGTCGCTCCGGGCGCTTTGGCTGCCGCGGGTGGACCGGGCCGGTCAAGGGACCGGAGCCTGAGGGTGCGGCGCATGGGGTCTTTCGCCGCACCCGCCTCACACCCGGGCTGGCCGTCCCGTCTCCAGGGACTCGCGGGCGGCGAGGGCCACCCGCAGGGCGCGGATCGAGCCTTCGGGCGAGACCACGGCGCTCGGCTGCCCCCGCCGCAGGCAGTCGGCGAAGTGGGCGATCTGGACGGTATACGGGTCCCCGGAGGGGACCGCGATGCGCTCCGCCGGCTTCCCCGGCCGGTACAGGGTCAGGTCGCTCACGCCGCCCCCCGGTTCGTCGGGGCGGGTTCCGCCCGCGCGGAACACGTACTCGAGCACGCCCCCCTCGCCCCGGACGCGGACGGTCGAGGTGAAGGGGTAGCCGGCCGGCATGTCCGAGGCGGCCTCGGCGGTCGCCGTGGCACCGTCGAAGGCATAGGTGGTGAACATGTGCCGGGCGGTGCCTTGACAATGCACGGACCGCGGCATGCCAAATAACCAGGCGAGGTAGTCGTCGTCGTGGATCTGCAGGTCCACGACCTGCCCGCCGGACCGGGCGTGGACGCTCCCGGTGTCGGGGGTCCAGCCCGGACCCTCCTGGAGCCGTTCGGCCACCGCCGAGGTCGGGCGCCCGATGGCGCCCTCGCGGACCAGTTCGAACAGGCGCGCGTACTCCGGCCAGAAGCGCACCACGTGGGCCACGAGGAGGAGACGCCCCGCGGCGCGCGCGGCCGCCGCCATCTGCTCGCCGTCCTGCACGGTCAGGGCCACCGGCTTCTCGCAGACGACGTGCCGCCCGGCGGCGAAGGCCCGCAGCGCCACCTCCCGGTGGGTGTCCGTCGGCAGGCAGATGTCCACGACGTCGGCTTCGAGGCGGAGGAGCGCCTCGATGTCGTCCTTGGCCTCCGCCCCCACCGGCCCGGCGACCGATTCCGCCCGCGCCAGGGAGCGTGAATACACGCCCACCACGCGGACCCCCTCCTGTGCCGCCCAGCGGGGAGCGTGCGTACCACCCATGAACCCGGCCCCGGCGATCGCGACCCGCAACACGCGCCATCCCCCCATCGGCGCATGGGTTCCGGGGCCGCGGCGCGTTCCCTTGTGGCGGGCACCGCCGCTGCGGCGCCCCGGATGCCAGGCGACGGACCGCCGGCGGCGAATGGCGCCCTGGGACGGCACTGCAAGAGTCGGCTTCCGAGCCGGACGCAAACCGGGGGCCCGTGGGGGACAAGGGGCATCGGAGCAGTGGCCTCGCAAAAGAGGAGTTGTGACCGCTCAGCACCCCGGAGAAGTCGAGGGGTTGCGCGGCTCGCAGCCGGCCGGGCCGGGAGCGCCGCCGACGGGCGGATGCAGGAATGTACTGCACCCACGACGCCGTTCAGGCCGGGAAGGGCCACGTCCGTGCGCGCGACGATGCGGCCGAGCGGGTCGCGTGCGGCGCGGTCGGCCGCCCCACGCCGGCCGGTGGCCGAACGTCGGGGCAGGTGAGTGCCGACGGCTGCCGCGGATGGACCGGAGAAGTAACCGCTCAGCACCCCCGGGGCGGGTCTACTGAGCAGTGGCGAGGGGTTTTGCAGAGCCGTCCTCGGCGCGGGCGCGCTCCGCCCGCACCGCCGCAGCCGAAGGGGGAGTGGGCCGTGTCGCCGTCGCTGGTCGCCGTGGGCTCGACCAACCCGACCAAGGTCGAAGCCGTGCGGGCGGTGGTCGCCGAGCGCTTCCCGGGCACCGCCCTGGCGGCCCTCTCCGTCGACTCCGGCGTGTCCGCGCAACCCCTGAGCCTCGCGGAGACGCGGCGCGGGGCCGTGTGCCGGGCGGAGGCGGCGCGCCGGAGCCGGGACGCCGACTGGGGTTTCGGCCTGGAGGGCGGCGTGGACTTCGACGCGGAGGGCGGGGCCTGGCTCTGCGGGGTCGTCGCCGTGGCGGACCGCGCCGGCCATACGGTGCACGCCTACGCCCCCATGCTCCTGCTGCCGCCCGCCATCGCCGCGCGCCTGCGCGCCGGGGAGGAACTCGGCCCCGTGATGGACCGTCTCACCGGGCATGCGCACACCAAGACCCGTGAGGGCGCGATCGGCGTCCTGACCGACGGGCTGGTGCCCCGAGCGGACTCCTGGCGCTTGACCGTGGCCTGCGCCCTCGCGCCGCTGCTCCGCCCCGACCTGTACGCCGGGGGGCCGGTAGCGGCGTCGGCCCCGCCCACGGGCGGCGCGTGACCCGCGCGAGGGCACCCGCCCGCCCGTCTTTCCGGCGGCGCAGCCGTGCGGCGGCGCTGTTCCGAAGGTACAAGGGCGCAGCCCGCGGGCCAGGTCCGCCGATAATGACGGCGGGTCTCCCGCGACCGGCCGCCCGCCCGGGGGCCGGGCCCCGGTGCCGGGCCCCGGCCGGGACCGCGCCCGCGCTCGGAAGCACTTCGTCTGTGGTGGGCGGCAGGGGCATCTCCCGACCCGCCCGGCGGTCTGGATGGGAGGCGAGTCCGTGGATCTGTGGCACCTGCTCGTCGGCCGGCCGCTGAAGTCCAAGGAGGCGGCACGGGAGGAGATCACCGAGTCCGAAGGCCTGGCGGCCTTGTCGCTGGACGCCCTGACCTCGGTCGCCTACGGCCCCCAGGCGATCCTCCTGGTGCTCGCGGCCTCCGGCGCCGTGGGCCTGATCGTTCCGATCACCCTTGCCATCGTGGTCCTGCTCGCCCTGCTGGTGCTCTCCTACTCCCAGGTGATCGGCGCCTACCCCGGCGGCGGCGGGGCCTACGCGGTCTCCCGGCAGAACCTCGGCATCGGGTGGAGCAAACTGGCCGCCGCCTCGTTGATCGTCGACTACGTCCTGACCGTGGCTGTGTCCGTCGCGGCCGGGGTGGCCACCCTGGCCGCGGCCTTCCCGGCCCTGTTGCCGCACGCGACGCTGCTCTGCCTGGCGGTTCTTGCGCTGATCACGGTCCTCAACCTCCGCGGTGTCGGCGAGAGCGCCCGCGCCTTCCTCTTGCCCACCCTGGTATTCATCGTCGGGCTGCTCGTCGTGCTGGCTGTCGGGCTGGTCCACCCCGCGGTCGGCGCGGCGCCGCCCGCCGCGCCGGCCGGCCTCTCCGGGACGGTCGGCATCCTCCTCGTCCTCAAGGCCTTCTCCGCCGGTTGCAGCGCCCTCACGGGCGTGGAGGCCATCGCCAACGGCGTGCCCCTCTTCCGGGAGCCCCGGGTGGCCCGGGCCCGGCGGACAGAAGCGCTGCTGGGGACGATCCTCGCCGCCATGCTGCTCGGCCTCGCCGTGCTCGCCCGGCGGTACGGGGTTGTGCCGCACGCCGGGGCCACCGTCCTGAGCGACATCATGATCCTGGCCGTCGGCCGCGGTTGGCTGTATTACACCGTCTCGGTCGCCGTCACCATGACCCTGGCCCTGGCCGCCAACACCTCCTTCGGGGGGCTGCCGGTCCTGGCGAGCCTCCTGGCCCGCGACCGGTACCTGCCCCATGTCTTCGCCCTGCGCGGCGACCGGCTGGTCTTCCAACACGGTGTCTGGGTCCTGGCGATCCTGGCCGGGTTCCTGCTGGTGGCCGTGCACGGCAACACGGATGCCCTGATCCCGCTCTTCGCGATCGGCGTCTTCGTCGGCTTCACCCTGTCCCAGAGCGGGCTCGCGATACGCTGGGTGCGCCTGCGGCCCCGCCTGTGGGGGCTGCGGGTGCTGCTCAACGGCACGGGTGCCGCGGCCACCGGGCTCGCCGCGCTCATCTTCCTCTTCACGAAGTTTCGGGAGGGCGCGTGGGTCGTGGTTTTGGCGGTCCCGCTCTTCATCTGGATCTTCGGCCGCATCCATCGGTACTACGACCTCGTCCGCCGCGACCTGCGGGTGGGGGAGACGCCATCCCTTCCGGAGCCGCGGCGCACGCTGGTGATCGTTCCCGTCGGCAGCGTGTCCCGCTTGGCGGCCGAGGCCCTCTCCAACGCCCGGTCCTTCGGGGACGAGGTCGTGGCCGTCAGCGTGGTGTTTGCCGAGCCCGACGGGCCCGGCGGGACGGAGACGCCCGCGGAAGGGGATGCGGAGATCGAGCGGCAGTGGGCGGCCTGGCAGCCGGGCGTGCGCCTGGTCACCCTGCGCTCGCAGTACCACTCCATCGTCCGCCCGTTGCTGCGCTTCGTCCACTCTGTCGACCGGCGGGTGCACGACCGGATCATGGTCCTGATCCCCCAGGTAGTGCCGCGGAGGCCGTGGCAATACCTGCTGCACGACCAGTTGGGCCTGATCCTGGCCGCCCACCTGCGGAGCCGCAACGACGTGGTGGTCGGCATCCTCCCGTACCGCCTGGGCGAGGACCCGGAGCCCGGGCCGCAGGCAGGGCCGGTCCGCTGAGGCGGGGCGGGGGGCCGGATGCGGTGGGCGGCCAGGCCTTCCGTCCGCCACCGTTGCGATGGCGGACGGCCAGGTCCGCGGTATCGAGAGCATGGCGGCGCCCTACCCTGACCGCGTGCAGGCGAGGCTGGGCGAACTCGGCGCGCAGGGGGGGCCTCTCGGGTATCTGGATCGCGCCTTCCCTTCTCTGGATCACGACAGGCCGCCCGCGGCTCCAACAGGGGGGCGAGGCGCGGGTTGAGGCGCTCCTGCGGGCCCGCGGCTATGGAGATGTCGTCAACGGGTGGGACGGCGAGATCGAGCGGGTCAGGCGGTTTCGGTTCGCGGAGCCCGGTGCGTGAACAAGAGCAAGAGCGGCACCGAGCCCCCCCAAATCCCAGTGGCGCCGCTCATCCGCCGCTCGCCCACTCCCTACTGTTCGGCACAACCTGCACGCCTGAGCGAGGTCCCCAACGTCGGGTCACGTGCCTCCGAGCCCTCCGCACCCAGGCGCCGACGGCGTGAGGCAGGGCGGCCAGACTCGCGGACCTCGATCAGGTCGCCCTGCCGCGAGGCCACCTACGGATGGATCTCCAACTCCCCCCGATAAAGGACGCCCTTGCGGCGGCAGTGGCGGCAGGTGTGCGCCAACCGGAACGGCAGGATCAGCACGCGATCGGCGTGGCGGCAGCCTGGGCAGACCGATGCCGCCTCGCGCGGATAGGGCGTGATCCAGGCCAGGAGGGCCAGAATCCCGCCCGCGGGCATCACCAGCAGGCCGCCGTAGAAGAAGACCGGCACGGCCCACGCCACGGGCGGCCACATCAGCAGGGACGCGCCGGTGAGCCAGATGCCGAAGCCCACCGCGATCGCGCGCAGCCAGAGTCGGATCCAGCCGATGCGCAGCCCGAGCTGATCGCGCATCTCCGGCCGGATGACCGGCCGCGCCTCACCGCGCCACGCCAGACGCTGCCCACGACGCTGCTCGCCCGCGGCCAAGGCGGTCGCCTCCGGTGCCCGAATCGCGGCGGCCGATCCGGTTGGTGCCCCGCGCGCGCACGGGGGCGAAAACACGCGCCCCGCGGTGGACGCCGCCAATGTCTGGTCCCCTGCGCGCGCACGGCGGCGAGGCCCATTGTAGCGGAAGTGTGCGGGTATGGCCAGGAGGGTTAGCCCGGGGGGGCGCGGTGGGAGACCTGGACGCGGGCGCGCCGACGGGGTTCGAGACGGTACGGCCACCGGGCGGACCCCGTCGGGGATGCCGTCGCGCCTGCCGCGCCGGCGGACTGCTCGGGTATGGGCCGTGGTGTCAGGAGAGCGCTGCGCCAGTCGGGTCTCCGCGCCGGACCGGAGCTCAAAGGCCTTGGGGGACAAGGGTTATGGAAGCAGAGCGGCCACCTGGGCCCGGATCCTGGCTTCGCGTCCCGCCCCGGCGGCAGGATTGTCCCTTACCCGCGAAAAATCCCCAGCCCCATGGCCTTGTCGAATCCGGCCGCCCGGCCCCCCGCGGTCCTGCATCCCGCCCTCGACGGCGGTCGGCTCTTCATCTGGGCCGAGCGCACCGATCCCCTGCCGCGCCTCGCGCCCACCTTCCACCGTTGGGGCGCGCGGTACCCGCGTGCGCTGGCCTCTCCCGTCCTGCTGAGCCGCCTGCTCGATCCGGCCGGCGCGGGGGATGAGGGATTCTCCTCCGCCGCCCCCGCCGACCTCTACTGGCAGGCGCCATCCCGCGACGGCGTCCCGCTGGCCTCGCCCGCCGCGGGCGGTGATCCGGCCGCTGGAGGGCCGCTCGACACCTGGTCGCTGCCCGCGCTGCGCCTGGAGCCGGGGGACGCCCTGGCACTGGCGCTCCTGCCGCGGTCGCTACCCGACCCCTGGCTGCGCTACGCCCCGGAGTGGGCTGTGCTCTGGCGGGCCGCCGCCGTCCTGGCGGGGATGGTCCGCCGGGGCGCGGTCACCCCCACGCTGTTGGATGCCTCCGGTGCGCGCCGGCTGGTCTGGCGCCCGGTGCCCTCGCGTGCCGACCGGCAGGCCCTGGGCGAGGTGGTGCGCGCCCTGCCGCCGTCCATCGCCATGGGCGGGGCGCGGCCGGGCCAGGCGCTGGAGGCCTTCCTCTGGAACTGTGCCGACCTGATGGTACGGCGGGCCGCGGGGCGGGCCCGCGCCCTGTCCCCGTATCGCCGCGTGCCGCGAGACCAGCGCATCCCCGCCCGCCTCTGGCTCGCCGACCTCCTCTGCCCCGCCCCGCGCCGGCTCCAACTCCAGGACGCGCCCGCCCCCGTGCGCCGCTGGATGGCCGACCCCCTCCGCGTCGGCGGCCCGGGCCGCCTGGTGCTGCGGCTGGAGGAGCCCGCGGCGCCGGCGGAGCCGCAAGGGCCGGGGGACCCGGACGACCCGCAAGATCGGGAAGACCCGCAAGAGCAGGAAGATCCGGCGGCAGCCGCCGCCCCCGTCTGGCCGCTCTGCATCTACCTCGAGCCCCCGGGTGAGCCCGGCGCCCTGGTGCCCGCGGCCGATGTCTGGTCCGATCCCCCCGGCCCGGCGGCCCTGTTGCCCGGGGGGGCCCTGGCCCTCGCCGACGCCCTGGCCCAGGCGGTGACGGTGGTGCCCGCGCTGGCCCCCGCGCTGGACCGCGACACCGATGCCGTGGCCCTCTCCACGGAAGAGGCCTGGGCACTGCTGCACGACGGGCTCGGGCGCCTGGAGGCTCAGGGCGCGACGGTGCTCGTGCCGTCCTGGTGGCAGCGGCGGCCCGCCCCGCGCGGGCGTCTGCGCCTGCGGGCCGCGGAGGGGCCGGGTCTCTTCGGCGCCGATGCCCTGGTGCGCTTCTCCTGGGAGGTTGCGGTCGGTGACGCGACGCTCACGGGCGAGGAGTTCGAGCGGCTGGTCGCCCTGCGCCAGCCGCTGGTGCGCCTGGGCGGGGAGTGGGTGGTGCTGGGGGCCGATCAGGCCGAGGCCCTTATCGCCCGCTGGCGGGCCGCGGGTGGGCCGAGCGGGCAGATGCGTGCGGGGCGGGCGCTGCTGCTCGGGCTGCAGGCCGCGGGGGAGGCGGACGAGCCCGAGGCGGTGCTGGCCGACGGCGCCCTGCGCCGGATGCTGGACGGCCTCGCCGCGCTACCGGAGGAGATGGATGAACCGCCGGGCTTCCAGGGGCGACTCCGCCCCTACCAGCGCCGAGGGCTGGGCTGGCTGCACGCGCGGGCCCGGCTCGGGCTCGGCGGCATCCTCGCCGACGACATGGGCCTGGGTAAGACCGTGCAACTGCTGGCCCTGCTCCAGCGGCGTGCCGGTGAGGCGGCGGCCGGCCCGGCGCTGATCGTCGCCCCCACCTCCGTGGTGGCGAACTGGGAGGCCGAGGCCGCTCGGTTCACGCCCGGGCTGCAGGTGATCACGCACCACGGCGGGGGGCGCGCGCGCGGGTCGGATCTAGCCGCCACAGCCGTGGCGGCACACGTGGTCCTTACGAGCTACCCCCTGCTGCTGCGGGACGCCGATGCGCTGGCGGGGGTGGAGTGGGACGGGGTCATCCTGGATGAGGCGCAGAACGTCAAGAACGCCTCGGCCAAGCAGGCGCAGGCGGCGCGGCGCCTCCGTGCGCACTACCGCTTCGCCCTCACCGGTACACCGGTCGAGAACACCCTCGGCGACCTCTGGTCCATCTTCGCCTTCGTCCAGCCGGGCTACCTGGGCTCCGCCGAGGCCTTCCGCCGCCGCCTGGCCCTGCCGATCGAGCGTGGCGTCGACCCCGCCGCGACCGCCAGCCTGCGCCGCCTGACCCGGCCGCTGGTGCTGCGGCGCAGCAAGTCCGACCCGGGGATCGCGGACGAGCTGCCGGAGAAGACCGAGACCCTGGATCGCTGCCACCTCAGTCGTGAGCAGGCCGCCCTCTACGAGGCCGTGGCCCGCGAACTGCTGACGAAGGTCGAGGAGTCCACCGGCATGCAGCGCAAGGCGGCGGTGCTGCTGGCCCTGCTGCGGCTGAAGCAGGTCTGCAACCACCCCGCACACTACCGCGACGACGGTCGCAGCCTGGACGGGCGGTCGGGCAAGCTCGACCGGCTGGAGGAGCTGCTGGCGGAGGTGGCCGCGGAGGGCCAGCGGGCGCTGGTGTTCACCCAGTTCGCGGCGTGGGGGCGGCGGCTGCAGGAGCATCTGCGCGCGCGCCTCCGCTGCCCGGTCTGGCGGCTGGACGGGTCGACGCCGGCGGTCGAGCGGGCGGCTCTGGTCGGGGAGTTCCAGGGCGGCGAAGGCCCCGGGGTGTTCGTGCTGTCGCTCAAGGCGGGCGGGGCGGGGCTCAACCTGACGGCGGCGCGGCACGTCTTCCATTACGACCGCTGGTGGAACCCGGCCGTGGAGCGCCAGGCCACCGACCGCGCCCACCGCATCGGCCAGCGCCACTCCGTCCACGTCCACCTGCTGCAGTGCGTCGGGACGCTGGAGGAGCGCATCGACGAGCTGATCCGCCGCAAGGCGGCCCTTGCGGATGACGTCCTCGGCGGCGCGGCCGAGGCCTGGCTCACCGAATTGGGGGACGCCGAGTTGCGGGATCTGGTCTCCCTCCGCCGCGCGGCGCTCGGGGCCTAAGGGCGGGGAGGCGGCGGCGAGGCGGGCCCCGGGGTGGCCCGCGGGTGGAAGAGCCGCCGTGGGTGGCGGCGACGGGGCGGGGGAGGGCGGGGCGTTGACGGTGGCGGGCGATGCAGGGCGGACCTGGTGGGAGCGGCGGTGGCTGGAGGCGGTGGGCGCCGCCTTCGGTCCCGGCTGGCTGGACCGCGGCGCCGCGCGCCTGGGGGAGGGGGCGGCGCACGAGGTGACTTACTCGGCCGGGCGCCTCCAGGTCGCGGTCCGCGACCCCGGGCGGCCGGTCGGGCAGCGCGTGACCTTCTGGTCCGACCCCGTCTCCCCCGAGCGCTGGGCGGCCTTCGTGCGGGAGAGGCCGGCACCGGGGGCCTGGAACGAAGTCGGGCCGGCGTTCGAGAGGCGCTTCGCGGCCGCCGGCCTGCCGCTCTTCCCCCAGCGGCTCGGTGTGGCCTGCACGTGCCCCGACTGGAGCCATCCCTGCCCACACGCGCGGGCCGCGGCGCTCTTTGTGGCCGCGGATATCGGGCGGGACCCCGAGGGCCTGCTGATCTTCCGGGGCGCCCCGGCATCGGTGCCGGCGGGGGGGCGCTCGCCGGGACCCGATGCGGCGGGGCAAGGGACGCCCCGGACTCCGGCCGGCGCGGGGACGGGGCAGGGGCGACAGCCCGCCGCCCGCCCGGCGGGTGCCGGCGGCGGGGCAGTGGTGCCCGCGCCTCCTGCCCCCGCGGCGGCGACGCCGGGACTACCGCAACCCGCCGCGGCGCCGTCCGGATCCCCCGCCGGTCCGCTCGGGCCGGAGGGGGACCCCCGTGCCCCGGCCGCCCGCCCGGCGGGTGCTGGGGGTGGGGCAGTGGCGCCTGTGCCTCCGGCCGGTGCCGCGGCCAGGCAGGGACTACCGCAAGCCGCGGCGGCGTCCCCCGCTCCGCCAGGGATGTCCTCCGCCTCGCCCGGTGCACCCGGGGACGCGTCCCCGGCCGTACCCCCGCCGGCCGTCTCACCGGCGACGGCCGCGATGCCTGCCCAGCCCGCTGCCGGACCCTCGCCGCGGGCCGCTGCCGGCGGCGCCGCCGACGGGGTCGATCGGGCGTACCCCCCGGCATCGCCGGCGGGGCGGAGCGACCAGGGCGCCGCGCCGGGCGCGACACCGGGTCTTCGGGCGGACGCCTTCTGGGGCCCCGGCCCTGCCCACCCGGGGGCCCCGGCCCCCGACATCGGAGCGGCCGAGCCCCGGCCCTCGGCCGCGGCGGCGGGGGAAGCGATCCAGGCTGCCCGGGGCGACCTGCCCCTGCGGGTGGAACTGCCGGGGTCGTGGCGGGACACCCTGGACGTCCGTCCCGCGATGGCCGCGTTGTGTGCCGAGTTGGGGAGCACCCACGTGCCGGATGAGCGGGTCATCTCCGGCATCGCCTTCGGTTTCCGGCCGGAGGAGATCGCCGCCGCGTCCCCAGAGGCGCAGGCGGCAGGGCCCCGGCGGGCCGCCGCCCCGGTGCGAAAGGTGCGGCTCTGGATCTCGTCATTGCCGCCCGGGACCGCTCCCTTCCCAGGGATCGGGGTGTTCGCGCTGCCGGGCACGGCTCCCCGCGGCCGGACGGCGGCGGCCGGCGCGGGGACGACGGGGGCGGGGCCGTCCCGGCCGGCGCCGGCCGATCACGGGAGCCGGCCGAGTGCGGCCCGCGCAGGGGGGGCGCCGACCGGCGGGTGGCCGCCGCGGGGCACCGGCGGCCTTCCCGAGGCCCCGTCCCCTGGACGGTTCTGCCCTTCCTGCGGCGCCCCGGCGCCGCGTGACTGGCGCTATTGCGCGAAGTGCGGCCACGTGCTCTTCTGAGGACCGGGTGGCGACGCCCGTCCCTGCGGCCGCCGGCGTCACCCGGCGTGCCCCATCCCCAGGGAGGGGGCCACCCGCTTCCCCGGCATCCTGGGCGTCACCTGGACGCACCCCCGGGTCCTCATGGCCCGGATGACATCAGGCTCGGCCGGGCGGTGCGGGATGCCGTCACCAAGATGCGGGACCTCACCGCCGCGCTCGGCGTACAGGGCATCACGGTGCCGTGACCCCTGAAGCCGGATCGCCCGGCGCCATCGGGCACCTCGGGGCCTCGCGGATGCGCATCATGACCCGCACGCCGTCGGTGCCCCGGCCCGGCCGCCGATCACCCCCGCCCGCCGCCGGGATCGACCCCCAGTGCCCGCAGGCCCTCCGCCGCGGCCCGGCGGACCGTCGGTCGCCCGTCCTCCAGCAGGCGGCGCAGGGCCGGCTCCGTGAGCGGCGAGCGCGCGGCGCCCAGGGCGACGACCAGGGCCTCGGCGAGGGCCGGCGGGGCGGCCGCGGCGCGGGCGGGGATGGTGGCGGCGGCCTCATCCGGCCGTAGGGCGCAGATGGCGGTGGCGGCCGCCACCGCCGCGACGGGGTCGGATGCATGGAGCAGCGGCGCGATCCACTCGGCGGCGCGCGGGTGTCCGAGGGCGCAGAGCGCGTCGATGCAGGCCGCCAGGATCTCGCCGGCTTCCCGGGCTTCCCGCAGCCGCACGGCGAGCAGCGCGGCGCCGGCCGGGTCGCCGAGGACGCCGAGCGCACGGGCGGCGGCCTCGCGGGCCCCCGCCTTCCAGTCGATGTGCGTCAACGGATCGGGGATGCCGTCGAAGAGCAGCAGGCCGAGGTCGGGCAGGCAGTCGCAGCGCATCTCGGCCATGACGAGGGCGGCGTCGGCCCGCAGCATGACCGCGGTGTCCTCGGGCGCGCCCTGGATGATCTCGATCTGGACGGTGGCCGCCAGGCGGTGCAGCGCCGGCTCCACACGGGCGACGGGCGCCCGCAATTCCCCGAGCGCCACCGCGGCCTCGCGGCGCATGCGGCAGCCCGGGTCGGATGCGATCGGTGCCGCCTCGGCGGCGCCGATCGCATCCAGCAGGGCCCCGATGGCGGTGGCGTCACCCCCGGCCGCCGTGGGCCAGGTCCCGTGGAGCGCCTGTGCCGCCTCCCGTACCGCCCGCGCGGCCGCCTCGCGCACCAGCGGTTCGCGGTGGGCGAGGGCCGTGAGGACCTCCGCTGCCGCTGCGCCGTCGCCGCCGGCCGCCCGGACCTTCATCCCCGCCACCGCGGCCAGATCGGCCTGCAGGCGCGCGGCGCGTGCGGACCGTGGCATCGCGTCACCCCCAGGACCGGTGTTTCGCCGGTCCCGGAGGGGGGGCCTACGTGGGGGAGAAAGGCCCGCGGTCCGGGAAGGGACCGGCGGGGCGCGGCCACCGCCTCCATCCGCGGCGACCGGGGCCTACCTGGGGCGTCCGCCCCGGCCGGTGCCCGGGAGGGATGGCCCTGTGGCCCGTCTCCCGTGCCTGCCCCTGCCTCAATCCGTCAGCGGCAGCACCAGCGCCGGCGGCTCGATCACGTGGTCGGCGCTGATCTCGTCGACGGCGGTGCCCACCGCGAAGAACTCGATCACATGCGCGCCCCAGGAGTGGCTGTTCTCGTGCACGTCGGCGCCGACGATGCCCTTGGCGGAGAGCGCCTCGGCCTCCTTCTGCATGCGCTCCATCGCCAGTTCGCGGCTGTCGTAGAGGGCCTGCGTGTACTGCACCATCTCGGCGTTGCGGCCCATGGTGGCCATCACGCCGGCCAGCCCCTGCTGGGCGACGTGGTAGACGCAGTTGCCCATCACCATCCCGAGCGGCCGGTAGCCGGAGCGCAGCAGGACGTAGAAGTCCTGGCCGGAGAGGTCGGAGGTGAAGGGGCGGTTGTGCTTGTTCCTGAAGCGCCGCGGCTCGCCGCGGTGGACGACCGCCGTGCCGATGGCGACGAACTCGGCGATGTGCCGGCCCCACTCCTTGTGGCTGACCTCCAGGCGCACCCCCACGATGCCGTCGGCGCCGAGGGCCTCCGCCTCCTCCTCCATGCGCGTCATCGCCAGTTCTCGCGCGTGATACATCGCCTGGGTGAGCACGGTCATCTCCTGGTTTCTGGAGAAGGCCGCGGCCTGGTAGCCCACGTGGTAGATGGAGCTGCCGACGACGAGGCCGACGGGATCGAACCCGGCCTCCTTGACGAGCAGGAACTCGCTGGTGGAGAGGTCCGAGGTGAAGAGGCGCCGTTCCTCGCCGCTGCCGCGCATCTCGACGAGCCGCTCCTGGGCCGCCTTGGGCAGCGCCGCGAATTCAGCCTGGGCCTGCTTGTCGTCCGCGGTGGGGCCTGCCATACGGGATCCGCCTCCTGCCGTGAGTGGGGTGGGGCCGGGGTGTCAGACGAAGGCCGCCTCGGCCGCGGTGCTGCCGGCCTCCAGACGCCCGTCGCGCAGCGAGAGGACCAGTCGCGTCGCGGGTACGCGGGGCGCCGCGCCGGGCCGGGCGCGGACGGCGGTGCCGATCATGCTGAGGATGAGGTTGTGGTGCTCGCGCTCGTAGGCCGGATTCTCGTCGCTGCCCGTCAGCCGCACCTCGTCCAGGCGCCGGGCGATGTGCACCCCGACGACGCCGAGGGCGCCGCAGTCCCGGGCGATGGTCTTCAGGTGCATGGCCGCGCGCGTGCGGCACTGGCCAAGGGCCTCGCTGAAGTGGCGCAGCTCGACGTTGTTGGGGTTCATCTCGTTCCACTCGTCCTGCATGGTGGTCAGGATGAACCAGGTGCAGTGCCCGTAGGCCAGGGCGGCCGGCTCGTACCCGGCGCGCCACAGGGCGTACCACTCCTGCCCGGAGAGGTCGCACAGCCACGCGGCACGGGGGGCGGGCTCAGGGCCTCGCACCGCGGTGCCGACGAGTTGGACCTCGACCGTGCGGTCGGCCCACTCGTGGCGGACTATGCTGTAGCGCACGCCGACGACGCCATGGGCGTGCGCCGCCGTGGCCTCCATCTGCAGGCGGGACACCGCCAGGCGGGTGGCCTCGTTGTAGGCGCGGCTCAGTTGGGCGACCTCGCAGTCGTTCCACGCGGAGGCGTAGGCGTAACCGACGTGGTACATGGCGCTGCCGGTGACCAGGCAGATCGGCTCGTAGCCGTGGCGGCGCAGCAGTCCGGCCTCGTCGGCGGCCAGATCGCTGGTGAAGGCGAGGCCGCCCTCCCCGGCGCGGCCGATCTCGGCGAGGCGCTCCTGCGCGGCCAGGGGCAAGCGCCCCTGGTCGAGAAGGGCCTGGTCTCGTTCCTGGCGCGCCAGTTCGTCGGCGAGGCCGCGGCGCGCCTCGTCGCCGCCAGGGGAGGGACCGCGGAGTCCGGGCATGGTGATCGCACCCCTTCGACGCCCGCGCCGGTCGGCACCCCGCGCGGGTCGGATCGTCCCCTTCGCCGGGCGCGGCGGCGGTCCTTCGCGGCGGCAGGGGGCGCGCGCGGCCGGGCGAAGTAGCGTTACGCTATCGTAGCGGGGTGGATGCGCGCCGCGTCCCACCTTTGGCAGCCGGGGTTCGGGACGGATAGGATGCGGGGTGGGCGTGGGGTGTCCGGGTGTGTGCGGCGATCGTCCGGCACGCCGGACGCGTCGCCTGGGAAGGGGACGGCGGCATGGCCGGCGAGCCCGATTTCGATCTGGTGTCGGCGTCCCTGCGGGCGGACGCGGGCGACCTCGGGACCTTTCTGGAGGTTCTGGCCGGGAAGATGGAGGCGTCGCTGCCCGGGGCCGTGCAGGTGCGGCGCGTGGGCGGCCTCTTCCGGCGGGACCACCCGGTCCACGAGATTCTCCTGTCCCTGGGCGAGTGGCAGTTCCGGCTGGCCGCGGGGCCGGGAGGGGCGCTGCAGGCGGAGCGGGCCCACTCGGTGCGCGGCATCGCGCTGAAGTCCGAGCAGATGCAGGTCGACGCGTGGCTGGAGGCGTTACTGCAGGTGCTGGCCGTCCATGCCAAGAGCAGCGCCGCGGCCGCGGAGTCCCTGCACCGCCTGCTGAGGTAGCGCGGGCGCCACTGACGGCGACGGCTGCAAACCGGCGGTCTGGCCGGGCAACGCCGCCGCCCAGGGCAACGCCGACACCCACACAGGGGCGCAACACCAAGTCCAGGCGCTCTCGGTCGCGCGGGACCGGGCGTTGCGCCCGGGATACCGGAGTCGCCGCCGCCGAGGAGCCTGACGGTCACGCTCACGACGGGGCGGCTCGACACCCGCGTCGCCTCGTTCAACGGCTCTTGGATCCGTACTACCGAGGGGCCGCCAGTCCTGCCCAGGAACCCGCCGGGCCCGGATTCCCCGCGGCTGCCGGCATCAGCCGCCGGGAGCCGGGCCGAGCGTTGCGCCGGCACGGTGCGGCGCGGGCCGTGGCGTTACGGCGCCGCGCCCTCCAGGGCGGGCCGGGGCGCCCGTTCGAGGCAGATCAGGGTCTCCACCACCGCGACCAGCGTGCCGATGTGCTCGCGCGCCATCCGGCCGTCGCGTCCGGTGTCCAGGAGATACTCTGCCGGCGGGACGCCGCCCCCGCAGCCCGGGTCCACCGGCCGCCGGTCGGCGGAACGGGCGCCCCAGGCCCGCGGGCACCCGTCCGGCGCCGTCAGGGCACACACGGCGGGCGTACGCGTCGAGGCGACGACCACCCCGACGAAGCCGAGGTCGCGGAGCGCCTGCGCCTCTTCGGCGCAGATCACGCCGTCCACCACCACGCGGCCCCGCATCTGGGCCACCGGCGCCAGGCGGTCCGACCGCTCGGCGGCGGTGGACGCGCAAGGTCCGCCCGCCGCGGGGGCGAGGGTCTGCCGGGTGAAGCCGTGGCTCGTCTCCAAGATCGCGGCGACCGCTTCGACGTCGCCGTGCGGCGCGGACGCCAGGTAGAGGCGGATGCCGTCGCCGCCGCGCGCCGGCGCGGCGGCGTGCCCGCGGCTCCCCGACCAGACCCGCGGGGACCGCTGCGCCGTGCCGCGGTCGTCGCAGCGCATCGACCGGGACCGGATCCGGCAGCTGTTCATCAAATCTCCGCGCGGCCGTCTGATACCCCCGGCTTCAGCCGTGGGCAGGGCCGCGCGTTCCCTCCCTTGCGGTAGAATGGAGACGCACCTTGAAAACCGAGCGTATGGCGTTGCGCC
>Ga0080006_1105144_pt1 | contig 20926 bp, 18 predicted proteins | sample RS3BMetagenome_FD_69209 | JGI IMG/M metagenome (GOLD analysis project Ga0080006, IMG submission 69209) | Ferric oxide microbial mat and aquatic microbial communities from Rainbow Spring, Yellowstone National Park, USA - RS3B (SPADES... ...
CGCCCCCCCCGCGCCAGGAGGCCCCGCGGAAGGATGCGCGCCGCCCGCCACCAGCCCCGCGAAGTGCGCCATGTCGATCATCAGGTACGCGCCCGCCTTGTCCGCGATCTGCCGCATCCGCGGAAAGTCGAACTGCCGCGGATACGCGCTGCCCCCGCCCACAATCACCTTCGGCTTCTCGCGCAGCGCAATCGCCTCCAGCTCGTCGTAGTCGATGACCTCCGTATCCCTGCGCACCTGATAGCCCACAATCCTGTACAGCTTGCCCGAAAAATTCAGCTTGTGCCCATGCGTCAGATGCCCGCCATGCGCCAGGTCCAGCCCCAGAATGCAGTCGCCCGGCGTCAGCAGCGTCATATACGCCGCCGCGTTCGCCTGCGAGCCCGAGTGCGGCTGCACGTTCGCATGATCCGCCCCGAAGATCCGCTTCGCCCGCTCCCGCGCAATGTTCTCCACCACATCGGCGTACTCGCACCCGCCGTAGTAGCGCTTGCCCGGATATCCCTCCGCATACTTGTTCGTAAACACCGTCCCCGCGGCCTCCAGCACCGCGCGGCTCACAAAGTTCTCCGAAGCAATCATCTCCAGCCCATCGTGCTGGCGGTGAACTTCATTCTCAATCTGCTCGGCAATCTCAGGATCGCTGGCGGCCAGCGGCGCATTCAGGTCGATAGACATGCAACCATTTTATGTCTTTTCCGCCGCCCTGACCTCCAGCCATTCGCACCCAATAAAAACCAGGCAACGCGTACCACGGATAAGACGGAAAGAGGAGTACATGCTAAGCCGTAGCCTTTGCCTGTCCTTCGTCTGTGCGTTTGCCCGTCCTCTGCCGTTGCGTTTGCCTGTCCTTCGTCTGTGCGTTTGCCCGTCCTCTGCCGTTGCGTTTGCCCGTCCTCTGCCGTTGCGTTTGCCCGTCCTCTGCCGTTGCGTTTGCCTGTCCTCTGCCGTTGCGTTTGCCCGTCCGTTGACGTTGCCTGTTCTTCGTCGTCATCCTGAGCGCAGCGAAGGACCCCTGTATTTGCCCTTATCTTCAGCCCATGAAGTCGCCGCCAAACGCAACCAAACCAAAGTACCGGAACAGTACCAACGATTCCGCGGAATCTCGCCCGCCGCGCGCTACTGTCTCCTTGGGTCCAGCCGGGCCCATTGGAGGACGGTTCCTATGCACGACATACTGGTTGCCTTGGGATATCTCGCGCTAACCATCGGCCCCTGCGTAGTCGCTCTGCTAACCGGTGTCCCCGAGGAAGCTGAAGAGTGAAAAGAAAGCAGCGCTCCATCGACAGACGCACGGACACGGGCTTCGACCAGGGGTCAAGAGGAACGCTCACCGCCCGAGCCTCTCCGCCCCGCCTCCGCCTTCTGAATCTCCGAGTTCATCTCGCCGCCGATCAGCAGCGCGCCATTACTCGCATACAGCCACAGCAACAGCATCACCACGCCGTTCAACGGGCCATAGCTGCGGGCGTAGTGATCGATGTGATCGAAGTAGATGTGCGCCGCGAAGGTCGAGGCGAGCCATAGAACCAGCGCACAGACCGCACCCGGCGTGCTCCAGCGCAGCGTGTGATCGGGAAGATTCGGCGCGAAGCGGTACAGCACCACAAACGAAAACCACAGCGACACCGTCAGCGTCATCCACTCCAGCCCGCGCAGCATCATCGCGCCGCCATGCAGGTGGGCCTGCAGCGACGCGCTGCCGAAGATCAGCAGCAGCGCGATCGACGCAGTCGCCGCCATGCAGGCCGTCAGGCCGGCAATCGTCACCGTCAGCACACCCCACGTCCTCGTCTCTTCCACCTCGTACGCCCGGTTCAGCCCGTAGATCATCGCCCAGGTGCCATTGTGCGCAGCCCAGATCGCCCCCGCGCCGACAGACACCAGTCGAAGCCCGAACCGTGGCCGCGTCCGGAAATCGGTAATCATCCCCGCAAACAGATCCGACACGCGATCCGGAAACAACTGGCTCGACACTTCGCGCAGCGACTCCCGCAGAGGGCCGCTCAGAGGAAGAACATGCGTGACGATCGTGAGTCCGATCAGCAGCGCAGGAAAGATCGCCAGGAACTGGTAGAACGCCATCCGCCCGCCCTGACCGAACACATCGTCCCGCCACGACTCACGAGCCGTCCGCCGCACCAGCTCCACCACCGAAAGATCGCCAAGCGTCCACAGGTCAGGCACCGGATTACGCACTACACCAGTCTAGCCTCGCCCCCGCAGGCAGGTGTCCTGACCCGGCTACTGTCTCTCACTCCTGCCACGTCTCCAGCTTCACATCGTCGTAGTACACCGAGCCGCGGTAATAGTTATTGTGCGGGTCGCCAAACAGGAAAAAATCCGGAACTCCCTCGCCCGCCGCATACACCAGGCCCACCGGTATCGTCCCCACGTACGTCTGCTGTCCGCCCCACTTGAAGTCACCCGAGGTGGTCAGCACAAACGCATCGTCCCTGCGCTCGATGCACGCGGAATACCACGTATTGTCCTTGTACGCATCCACCGCTCGAATGGTGCCCGTCGGCTGAAGCGCACCATGGGACCAGGAAAGAAAGGGACGGCCGGTGGCGTCGTCATCGCTCCCATCCTTGTCGATTCCAAACATCATCACCGGGTGCCGCCCGTCCGCGACCCAGCCCTTGCCCTCCCAGACACTGGTCCAGCCTTCCTTGTTGTTGTCCGAATCGATCGTGACCTTGCGATGGTGATGAATCCAGATATTGTTGTGCGGCCGTGGAGTCGCGTCCAATATCCCAAGCCAGTAAAAGCCATTCTCGAGCTTCGCATCCCCGTTCGACCACGGCTCGTCCGTCTCGCCTCCCGCATATCCGTTCAGGCTGGCTGCCCCCGGCTTGCCGTCTCCAAACGAAGCAAAGCCCACCTTCACGCAAACCCGGTACTTCTTCGGCAGCGCGTTCGTCGGACGAACCACAATCCCATCGGTATGCTTTGGCGAAGAGATCTTAAGCACATGATTCTTCGGATCGGCCGGATCCGGAACTACCTCGAAAAGATTGCTGAACGCTGTCAGCTGAGATCGGCTGTACGCTGCAGCGCTCAGCCAGCCATCCTTTCCAAACCGCCCTTCCGCGCGAAACGCCACCGGCGGCGTAACCCCCAGGCGCTTGAAGTGTGCGCCCCCATCAGAAAACTCATCCGTATCCTGATACGTATCGGAGACCCATCCCGGCGCACCCGCTTTGAACAACGGCGACACGCCTTCGAAATCCTCTTCGTACAACACCTTCCACGTTCCGTGACTGACACCAGCCGCCGGGCCGGACGTTGCTCCGGGCATTGCGGCAGTCTGCGCATTCAACGCAGCCACAAATAGAAAGAGCGACGCACACCAGAACCATCGAATCACCGCAGACGGCATCTCCTACCCCCGGGACGTCTCCATCACTGAGGAAACAGAATGACACGCCCCGGCCCTTCCGCGCACGCCGCCATACCGGCAACTCCATCAATAGGCCAGCTCAGCCTTATGTCTCTCGATGAAGCCGTCCCACCTCGTCGGCTCTCTGCCCGTGATCGCAGGGAAGTTATCGAACGTGTCATCCGCACCTGGAATAGTCCCCGCCGCGTAGCGTTTCCAATGCTCGTACACGCACGTCATGTACGCCATCTCAGCGCCCGCGCTCCTCATCGTCTCCAGAAAGACCTCCGGAGCAAGCGGCTCATAGCGAAACGGCTGGCCCACGATCGCCGTCATCCGCTCGGCAAGCTCGCCGAAGCTCGCGGCGTCATAGCCCATCCGGTACGTCTTGCCGCCATGTACCTCCGGATACGCAAGTGCCAGCGCCGCCACCTGCGCCACATCGTCCACATCCACCCAGCTCAGCCGAGCGTCGTCCACGAACGCATGGATCACGCCATCCTTGATCGCCTTCTGCCCCCCGTAGCTCAGCACGTTCTGCATAAACGTCTCTGGGCGCAGGTGGGTGTACGAAAAACCGCACCACTGAATGTATCGCTCGACAAACTGGTGCCATGCCCAGTGCGCCACCGTCGTATCGTCGCGGCCGCACGCTCCCAGGTGCACCACGTGCTGAACGCCCGCCTTCTTCGCGTTGTCCAGCAGAGCCTTGCTCTGCCGCAGCATATCCACCGTATATCCCGTGACCACAAGCACACGGTCAATCCCCTCCAGCGCCCTCAGATGGGTGCTCTCGTCATCCAGGTCAAGCAGAACCGTAGCCACTCCCCTGTCCCGGAACCCAGCCGCCTTCTCCGGCGACCGCACCGCCGCCACGATCCTCACCTCTGGCTCCTTCAAAAGCCAGTCGATCGTCTTGCTGCCGACCTGGCCCGTCGCTCCTGTGATCAGGACGTTCGGAGTTCGTGCAGCCTTGTCCACGCCAGACACCTCTGCCAGTGTTGATGCGCAATCAGCCCGCCGCGGCCAGCGAGCAATGGCCCTGCGCCGTGAATCCGCAGCGCGACCGTCAACGCCTCGGCATCTTGAGCATGAAACGCTCGAATGACATGCAGCCGAACTACGCAAGCCGCCGGCGCCGCCGCACGCACCAGCCCACGGCACCGGCCCGCACTACCTGGAGATCGTATCGATCACCAATGCATGCGAAGCGTTGCGAACATAGTCTTTGCCGGTCACCCTCACATGCTCGCCCGCAAACGGCATCAGCTTCGCGTTCTGCGAAGAGGCGGGCGTCTTGCTGGCAATGGGGAAGAAGATGGTGCCGTCGTCGCGAAGGATGACCAGGGGAGAGCCGTTTTTGGCGCACGCCTTGGCACACGCCGCGCCGATGGGCTTCTCCAGGCCCTTGGTGTAGGCGCACGCTGAATCAATCACCCAACCGGACACCGTGATGTTGCTGCCCGTATCCGCCGCCACGGCGAAGCAGGTTATTCCGATAAAGGTTGCTGCCAGGAACGTACGGTAGGAACCAATCATTTTCTACCTCGAGTGTGCTTTCTCTATGGACGACAACATAGTACCCCCGCCGATTCGGCATCGCCTCCACCAAACGATCGATACAAGGGTCATCCTCTCAGGCGAGTCCACGAGGCAGCGTGAAGCCCACCAGCGTCCCGATCGACGCGGCCTCAGGTTCCCTTCGCCAGCCGCTTGAACGCCTTGTACACAAAGCTCCCCAGATACCACCCATCGATGTATTTGTAAGGCGTCTCGCCTGTCGTGTAGTGGCCGCACGGCAGCACCTTCGACACATACTCCAGATGCATCGCATCGAAGTTCTTCAGCACATCCAGCGAGTACTCCAGCGGAAACGTCAGGTCATACGTCGCATGAACCACCAGCACCTGCTTCTCGTTCTCCGCGAACCGCTCCATATACGAGATCGGGCTCACGATCGCGAAGATCTCGCGCACCTGCTCCTGCGTCAGCCCCGCCTGTTCGAACGCCGCGCGTATATGCCGCGTGCTCTGCCCCGTCCACACCACATCGCCGAACCGCGTCGAAGCATGGTTGAACGCGCACACCCGCAGCCGCGCATCGAACGCCGCCGCGATAAACGCATAGCAGCTTCCCAGCGACGTCCCCAGCACGCCGAACTGCTCATACCCCTGCCCCTCCAGCCAGTCCAGGCAGCTCCGGATATCCACCACCGCCTGCCTGCAGGCCTCCGTCGTGCGCCCCACATTCGCGCTCACCGCATAGTCCGACCGCTCCAGCTCCGCCGGCCGCCGGATATCGTGATACGGCTTCGACAGCCGCAGGCACGAGATGCCGAACCGGTTGAACAGCGTACACAGCGCGTTGTGCGAAAACGCGTCCGCGTTCCACTGCGGCATCACAATCATCGCCTGCTTCGGCCTGCCGCGCTGGCTATCGGGATGCGCCGGATACCACCGCGCATTCACCTGATCGTTCTCCGGATACACCGTGCGCACCGGCGACGTGAAGCGCAGAAACTCCGCCTCCTCGATCTCGCCCGTCTCCGCCTGCCGCCTGATCTCCGCGTCCTCCTCCAGCGTCTCCGGCCGCACGTTGGTAGGAAAAAGCCGCGGATGCCGCCGCTCCAGCCTGAAATCTGTCGGAGTTACATATCCAAAGAACTCCGCCGCGCGCGCAATGATGTCGCGATTCACCGCGATCATCCGCGCATACTCTTCACCCGTCGCCTGCGTCGCCCCGGCCGCACCCCGCGCCAGCGGGCTGAACTCCTCCAGCCAGTCAAATCCCCACTCCAGCGGACGCACAATCCGGTTCGTGTCGCGCGTCGTCAGCGCAGTCTCCCACGCATACATCCACTTCGCATAAAGCCGTCCGAGCATCCCTCCAGTCTACCAAGCCAACGGCCATCGGCAGCGCAGCTGTTGCACTTGCCGTTGCCCTTCTGGTTGTCATTCCCGAAGGGAATCCGCTTTTACCGACTCCACGCCATCAGGCTTCCTCCGGCCCGAAGACATACGGGCAAGCCGCCGCACTCACCGGTTGTTGTCGCGATCACTGAGATCGTTCGCATCCTTCTTGTCTTTTCCCCACGTCCAGTACATGCCTGCGTAGGCGTAGTTCTCCGTCTGCCCCGCCACTGAATGGCCGTAGCTGAACAGGAGCTGCTCCCCTTCATGATGCTTCACGTGGTACACGCCACCCAGATCGATCATCGTCGAAGCCTCTGTCTGCGGCGTCCCAAGGCCCTCGCGTCCATGCGCAAACACCTCGCCCCCCAGCTCAAACCGCTCCCCAAACGTGTACTTCAACAAAAATCCGCCATACGGATAGTTGCGGTACTGCGTCTGCGGAACCACAGCCTCCCCCGCGCCTCCATCCAGCAGCCAGTGGCCGATATTCTTCTGCAACCACAACGGCAGCTTGTACCAGACCTTCCCTACGCCAAGCCCGCGGCTGTAGCTTCCCGCCGGCAGCTCAATCATGGTGAACGTGCCGATCTGAGGGACATACTTGGACTCCTTGATCATCGCGACCTTCGCGCCCACCTCCACGTCGATCACGCCGAACGCGCTCGGCCCCGTGCCGGCTGGCGCATAGATCGGGTTATTCGCCGGAGCGATCAGGCCCAGCGGCAGAATGGCATGCAGCTGCAATCGCGGAACAGCGCCCCAGTTAAACTCAACCGCCGGGAACGTCGCATCCGTCTCCACCGGCGTCCCGTCCGTGCTGCCGAAGATGTAGAACTCGTAGTGGTGCAGATCCACCGGCACCGGATCGTCAGTCTGATACGGCGGACCCTGCGCCCACAGCCGTGACGTTTCAAGCAGCAACACAACGCACAACAGCCACCAGCATCGCCCGTTCATCCCTGCGCCCTCCCGATACCGTCCGCCGGATTCGATTGCATCGGTGCCCACCCGCTCCCCAGCGCTCTGAACCACTCTGCAAGCAGATCTTCCGCAGGCCATCGTAGCTTCCCGCAAGTTCCCCGCTACCGCATTCAACCACTTCTGCTGCCATCCTCGAAGAAGACCTGCTATTGCACTTGCCTTTCTGGTTGTCATCCTCGACAAGGATCCGCTGTTGCTTTTCCCTTCACCCTATCTCCTCCACCTCTCTTTTCGAAAGGAACGCGCCCGGTAAAAACCCACCCTCCGATTCCGCTTACATGTGATTTGGGCGGTTTTGCTGCCATTGTTCATCTCCAATGTGCGATTTTCCAGACAAAACCAAAGAAAACCGGAAAAAACCTGTGGAAACCAAAGATTTTGCATTGACAAAGCCTTTGGAAAAGATGAAGGTGAATGGCGGTACGGTTCTCTGCACCCCGCATGAACATTGAGGATTTCGAGAGGCAATCAACACCTCGCGAACCCCCCGAAGGTCCACGCTGGAGCGGCGAGCGAGACCTCGAATCTACTTTGAACGCAAAAGAAGGAGTACGACAACATGGCAAAGGGAATGACCAAGACAGCGCTGGTTCGCCACATGGCGGAGAAGCTCGAAATCACCAACAAGCAGGCCGCAGCCGGTCTGGAGCTGCTCGCCGAGACCGCGGTAAAAGAGACCAAGAAGAACGGCGAATTCACCATTCCCGGAATCGGCAAGCTCGTCAAGGCGGAGCGCAAGGCGCGTCTGGGACGCAACCCCCAGACCGGCGAAACCATCAAGATCAAGGCCAAGACCGTGGTCAAGTTCCGCGTCGCCAAGGTCGCCAAAGACTCCATCGCGCCAGTCAAGAAGTAGCCTGGAATAAGCTTCGCGGATGCCGCCCGGCGCGTTCGCGGCCCCAGCCCTCCCAACAGAAAACGCCGGGCCTGCACCAGAGGCACAGGGCGACCGTCAGAGCATCTTCTGGTCAAGTCCTGGCTTCGACTACAAGTCTTAACTTCGGGTGCCCCATCCTTCGCGCGTCCTTTGCGCGAAGGATGGGAGACCACGACGTTCCCCACCTCGCTCTATACGTTTCGACCGGACCCCGGGCGAAGTCGAACCGGGCAGTGGAAAACCCGCTTCTCGACCACAATCTCTTCCCGCTTCCCTCCGGCAGAGCTGCGACCCCTGCAGCCGCAGCCGCATCTGATCGGCAGAGGACACTCAACATGTATCTGGTCACAGGCATCACCGGACACGTCGGCGGAGCCACCGCCCGGCATCTCTTACAGATGGGCAGGCAGGTCCGCGCACTTGTGCGCAACCAGGCCAGGGCTGCCGCATGGAAGGACAAGGGAGTCGATCTCGTCCAGGGCGAGTGGGAAGACGCATCCGCGCTCGCGCAGGCCCTCAGCGGCGTCGAAGGCGCGTACCTCATGATGCCGCCCAACATCGCGCCCTCACCGGATTTCCGCGAGGCCAAAGCGCTGATCGCCAGCTATCGGAAGGCTCTCGCCCAGGCCCCGCCGCCGAAGCTCGTCGCCCTGTCCTCCATGGGCTCGGAGAAGACCAGCGGCCTCGGCCTCATCACCGGAACCCACCTGTTCGAAAAAGGTCTAGCCGATCTGCCATTCCCCGTAGCGTTCCTCCGCGCCGGCGGCTTTTACGAGAACTCCCTCAGCGCCCTCCAGGCCGCGCAGAGCGGCACCTTCCCCACCTTCTCCTCACCCACCAGCCGGCAAACGCCCATGGTCGCCACCGAAGACATCGGCGCCGAAGTGGCGAAGCTGCTCACCACCCAGTGGACAGGAAAGCGTGTCATCGAACTAGGCTCCATGGTGAGCCCTGACGAACTGGCCGCCGCGCTCGGCCAGGTGCTCGGCCGCGAGGTCAAGGCGCAGGCCGTCCCCCGCGACGCCTGGGCAAAGACCCTCGAACACATGGGCTTCCCCAGGGGCAGCACCTCGGCCTATGAAGAGATGGTCGAGGGCATCAACTCCGGCTGGATCGGCTTCGGCGTCGAAGGCGCAGAACGTGTCGAAGGCGCCACCAGCGCCAGACAGTTCTTCGCCGCCGCCAACGCAGCGAACTAGCGCTTTTTCATCGAATCTCCCGAATTCCCGTAGCGTTTTGTAAAAGGCCGGGTGCCCCATCCTTTGTGCGCCTTTGCACAAAGGGTGGGAGACCAGAACTCTCACCCTCGCTTCTCTGCCCGGGCCGTCTGACCCGCCGGGTCCCCACGTCTCGATTCTTAGACCTGGGTTCATGCCGCGCCGGCCTGCGCGTCGATCCGGACAGACCGCGGCAGCAGCGCACGAACGATGAGCGAAACTCCAAGCGACACCAGCACGCCCTGCACGATGAGCGACGCGTTGTAGCGCCAGCCCAGCGTCGCAAACGACACAAACGCTCCCCAGAAATATATCTCGCCCAGCAGCGCGCTCAGCCAGTGTGGCTCTGCCGCCGATGCGGGAAGCCGCGGCCGCAGCGACCAACCGATACGCGGCACCGAAGCGCAGTACGCGCGGTACGCCTCTCCCAGCGTCGCGCTGAGGTACGCCTCTTCGACCGCAATCAAACGAAGCTCGAACAGACCGATCGCCACGATACAGAACGCCGCCCCCGTAGGCGGCATCAGCAGCGCCAGCGCCAGCGTATGAATGAAAATTGCAAGGTACAGCGGATTCCGCGTGAAGCGATACGGGCCAGCCGCAACCACCCGCTCGCCATGCATCGCGGGAGCCTGCACGATCGACCGCCCCATATACGCCGAGGCCCAGGTGCGAAGCACCGCGGACTTGAGCGCAAACGCGATCCCAAGCACAAGAACCGAGAACGTCGCCGCACTGAAGCTCACCCAGCCACTACGCGCGCCCCACGCCGCCAGCCACTGCCAGGTGCGGATGGAGTCCCCATTCAAATGCAAGCCCAGCGCGTAGTCCCACGGCGCCATGAAGCCGATCAGAAAGATCGCCCCGAAAATCAACATCCGAAATCGAAACTCAATCGCCGTAGCCTTCATGTTCTCTCTTGTAAAGATTATGTCCTGCCGGACGGGCCCGCTACGCGCGGGGCGGTCACTTCGTGACGCGTGTACCTTGCGGCATGGGCAGGTGAGCTGCATCAGGCCTCCCGATGGTCGGCGGCAACAATCTCGACTCCCGACCAACGGGAGGGCCAACCGAAGGGGTATACACGTCACGAAGGGACCGCCCGCCGCGCAGGCGGGCCCGTCCGGCAGGACACCTACTCTTTCGCTTGCTTATACACCACGCCCGACTTCATCACGAACGGCACATGCTGCAGAATACGCACGTCCTTCAGCGGATCGCCCTCGACCGCGATCACATCCGCCCACTTGCCCGGCTCGATCGCTCCCACGCGATCCGTCCAGCCCATCAGGTCCGCCGCGTTAATCGTCCCCGTCTGCAGCGCGGCCAACGGCGTCATGCCGAACTGGTTCACATACACATCGAGCTCATGCGCGTTCAACCCATGCGGATACACCGCCGCGTCGGTCCCCAGCGCAACCTTCACGCCCTCCCTGATCGCGCGCTTCGCATTCGCCTTCTCCACCACGCTGACGTCCTTCATCTTCTGCGCGTAGATCGGCGGCAGATTCCCGTACTGCTGCATCCAGTCGACCAGGTACGCCGTCGGCACAAAGTACGTCCCATGCTTCTTCATCATCGCGATGTCTTCTTCGTTCATGTACGACCCGTGCTCAATCGAATCCACGCCCGCCTCGCTCGCCCACAGAATCCCCTGCGCCCCATGCGCATGAGCCGCCACCTTGCGCCCCAGCCGGTGCGCGTCCGCCACAATCGCCTGCATCTCTTCGAGCGTGTATTGCGAGGCCTGCGGATCGTCGCCCTTCGACAGCACCCCGCCCGTCGCGCCGATCTTGATCAGGTCAGCCCCATACTTGATGTTCTCGCGCACCATGTGCTGCACCGCGGGAATCCCGTCCGCCACGCCCTCGCCCTGAATATGATACTGATACGGTAACAAATTCTCATCCATATGCCCGCCCGTAATTCCCAGCGGAGGCCCCGACACCTGCATATGCGGCCCGGGAATGTGTCCTTCATTGATCTCGTCGCGCAGCGCCACATCCGTAAAGTCGTTCGCGCCGACGTTGCGGACCGTCGTGAACCCCGCCTCCAGCGTAGTCTTCGCATTCTCCACGCCGATGATCGCCTCCTTCGCCGGAGTCATCGAAAGCTCGAAATACGGATCGAAGTTGTTCGCGTTTGTCAGATGCGTATGCACATCGATCAGTCCCGGCAGCACCGTGTACCTGGTCAGATCGATCTCGGTATCGCCCGCCTGCTTCGGCGCCGAAGCCGTCGGCGCAACCGCCGTAATCCGATCGCCCGTAACAATGATCGTCTGCCCCGCAGGCTCCGCACCCGTCCGCACATCCAGCAGATGCCCGGTCCGCAGCAGCGTCCGCTGTGCTGGAGCAGCAGGCGCCGCAGACGTCTGGGCGGAGAGCGTTAGCATTCCCGCTGCCAGCACCAGCAGGAGCAGAGAGAAACCCGAGAAAAGAACAGAGCGGACGGCACGCGGCAGAGCGGTAAGACAGATCACAGAACAATCTCCTTGGGCAAACGGCACCGGATCAGGCATGGCCTTCAACAGCAATGGGTTAACGCAACGACGGGATAGCAGCCATCCTATCCCACCCTTCGCCGTTATGGCTGGTTTGGTTGCCGCTCAGGCCTTCCAGAAGGGAGAGGGCCCGATCTGCTCTGTCTCGTAGAAGCCGGGGGCGCGTTTGGGCGCGGCCGGGTCCTCCTTGTCGAGAAAGAACAGCTCCATCTTGCCTGCGGGACAGAATCCGATCATCATGCGGCCTGGCGCAGGACCCACGGACGAGAACGTGTGCTGCACGCGCCTCGGGGCCAGCACCGACTCGCCCGCGCGCAGGTGCAGCCTCTGCTCGCCGATCACAAAGGCAACCTCGCCCTCCATCACGTAGAACCACTCCTCCTGATTCCAGTGCAGGTGCAGGTCGGGGCCGCCGCCCGCCTGCATCTCGCGGTGCTCCATCAGGAAGAGCCGTCCGCCGGTCTCCGCGCTCGTCACCTTGAAGCAGAAGGTGCTAAACCCAAGTGAATGAGGCTTGCCAATGCGGTCCTCGCCCGCGCCGACCAGATGCAGTTCGCAAGGCAGTGCAGGCGAGGCCGGCCGCGTCGGTGCCTGCCCGGCAAGAACCAGCCCCGGCACGGCGACAGCGGGCGCAACGGAGGCAACAGCGCGGAGAAAGGAGCGGCGTTTCATCGGCGTTCTCCCGGGAACGAAAGAAACAGGCATAGATTGGGGAACTGGAGGCGACCGAAGTATAGCATCGCTCCCTGCTTCTTCCGCCCTCCTGGCGGCAACCCTGCGGTCGAAGCCGACATTTGCAGGTTCTCTATCTCAGATCAAGCGGTTGACGAAAATGTTCCGCGTGGGAGAACACCGCGTACCAAGAATAAAAAAGAACAAGGATAAAGGCGGACAGAACTGGTACTCCCATCCGAGCCGCAGTCGAATCCGTCTTTATCCCTCTTTCCTTTTTATCCGTGGCAGGTAGTTGTCTCTTTGGGCTGGCTACGACTTGCCGCCCAGCGCCTCCAGGATCGAGTCGAAGTCCTCGAGGCCGGAGTATTCGATAATCACCCGGCCCTTGCCGCTCTTGTCTTCGATGTGGACCTTGAGGCCGAGCGCGCGCTGCAGCAGCACCTGCGCCTCCCGCACATTCGGGTCTTCGGCCTGCACCGGCTTCTGCTTCTTCGGCCGGCCCTCCGGGTTCAGCAGGCCCTGCACGTAGATCTCCGTCTGCCGCACCGAGAGCGACAGCGCCAGCACCTTCTGCGCGACCGAGACGATCTGCTCGTCCGTCGCCAGCGCCAGCAGCGTGCGGGCGTGGCCAAACGAGATCCGTCCCGTCTCCACCTTCTGCTGCACCGGCTCCGGCAGACGCAGCAGGCGAAGGAAGTTGCCCACGCTCGCCCTTTCTTTGCCCGTCCGGATCGCCATCTGCTCCTGGGTCATGCCGAAGTCGTTGCTCAGCCGGTGATAGGCCCGTGCCTGTTCGATCGGGTTGAGATCGGCGCGCTGCAGATTCTCGACAATGGTCATCTCGAGCGTCTGCTCGTCCGAAGCCTGCCGGATAATGGCCGGGACAGTCTCCTTGCCGGCCTTGCGGCTGGCCAGCCAGCGGCGTTCGCCCGCGATGAGCTGGTAGCGCGGCTCGCCGTCAACCGCAGGCAGCGGTCGCACGACGATCGGCTGAACGACGCCGGTAGCCGCAATCGACTGCGCAAGCTCATTGAGCTGAGCCTCGTCGAACTGGCTGCGCGTCTGATAAGGGTTGCGCTCGATGGCATCCAGCGGAATCTCGCGGGCTTTGCCGGTGGGCTCTACGGCGGGAGGCAGCGGCTCGACTGGCGGCGCAGACGGCGCTGGACGCGACGGCAGCAGCGATTCGAGGCCCTTGCCAAGGGCGCGGCGTTTGGGATCGTGGATGGCGGTTGGCATGATGTTTCTCTTTCCTTACAAAAAGATAAAGATTATGTGCTGCCGCACCGGCCGCCTGCGGGCGCGCGGTCACTTCGTGACGTGTATACCGGTCTGGGCGCTAGGAGCGGCATAGTGCCTCCCGATGGTCGGCGCGAAAATTCCTCATCCCGACCATCGGGAGGGCCAGCCGAAGGGGTATACAAGTCACGAAGTGACCGCACCGCGCGCAGCGGACCCGTCCGGCAGGACACGCAGGTCATTTCTTTGATTGCCAAAATCGCCCTTTCTTTTCAGGGACTTGAAAAGACTTCAGCGAGCTCGCAGCGGCGGCCGAAGCAGCTTTGCGCCGCGCCGCCTCGGGGCTCGCAACGCCATTCCGCTCCAGAATCTCTATGGCCAATTCCTGGTAAGCCTCCGCCCCGCGTGACTTAGCGTCGTACAGCATGACAGGCTGGCCATGACTGGGCGCCTCCGCCAGACGTATGTTGCGGGGAATGCTGGTCTTCAGCAGTTTATCGGCGAAGAAAGAGCGAAGATTCTCCGTGACCTGCTGCGAGAGATTCGTCCGGTCGTCATACATCGTCAACAGAACGCCCTCAAGCGCCAGCTTGGGATTGAACGCCTGGCCTACGCGGTCCAGCGTACTCATCAGCTCGGAGATGCCTTCGAGCGCGAAGTATTCGGCCTGCATGGGCACGAGCAGGCCATCGGCGGCGACCAACGCGTTCAGGGTCAACAGATCGAGCGCTGGCGGGCAGTCGAGCAGGATGAACGGGTACTCCGGGCGGATCGGCTCGATGGCGTCGCGCAGTTTGTACTCCCGGCGGTCGAGGGCGATCAGTTCGATGGTCGCGCCGATCAGGTTTTTGCTGCTGGGGACGAGCTTGAGCGTGGGGATCTCGGTCGCGAGCGTGGCCTCTGCGATAGTCGTCTGGCCGAGCAGGATGTCATAGATGCTGAGACGCGCCTCGTCGTCTTCACTCTGGCGGGCGAATCCCAGGCCGCCGGTGGAGTTGGCCTGCGGGTCACAGTCGATCAGCAGGGTCTTGAGTCCCTCGAGCGCGAGCGCAGCGGCCAGGTTGATGGCAGTGGTGGTCTTGCCCACTCCACCCTTCTGATTGACGACGGCGATCACCCTTGACGGAGCGGGTGGCGGGGCGGGAGCAGGTGCGGCTAACGGCTTCGTACGCGGGTGAATGGTGATCATCGTCGTCCTAGAAGCGTAACGGGCGGGCGGAGTTCAGGCAATGGTCTTACGGCTGTGCAGAAGAAGGCAAAATGTGGAGAACGTGTGGAATGTCGGTTTCCGGGCAGGAATGTGCGGGTTTTGGGGCTGACGGTGTGGAAATCTTTTGTTCCACGTGGAACATTTGCCGCTCTTCCGAACTGCCTGACGCCAAGTCATGCAGATCGTACCTATCCGGATTGTTCCACGTGGAACATTTTCAGCCCTCCTCATAACTGCCTAACACCGATTTTCACCGATGACACTGATCCCGATTGTTCCACGTGAAACATTTCCTGGCGGGGCTGACGGAACTGCTTACAGGGATAAAAGGGAAACAAGGATAAGAGCGGATGGACAGAATGTTCCACGTGGAACAATTTCGGAGCTCGGGAGGGCTGATCCCGGTCTGAGGGAAGGCGGAAGCGGAGTCATCAGGATCAAAATGTTCCACGTGGAACAATTTCCGGGTTCGGGAGGGCTGATTCCGGCCTGAGGGAAGGCGGAAGCGGAGTCATCAGGTCAAATTGTTCCACGTGGAACAATTTGGGTCAGTCCGGGGCTGCTATAGCTGGCAGGCTCAGATCCGTTCTCATCCTTTCATCCTTTTTATCCCTTTAGGCTCTTCAAAACTGTCCCACGTGGAACAATTTCCGGGTTCGGGAGGACTGATTCCCGTCTGCGGGAATGCGAAGCGGACGCATCAGGATCAAAATGTTCCACGTGGAACAATTTCGGGGCGCGGGAGGGCTGATTCCGGTCTGAGAGGCGAAAGCGGAGTCAACAGGATCAAAATGTTCCACGTGGAACAATTTGGGTCAGTCCGGGGCTGCTATAGCTGGCAGACTCAGATCCGTTCTTATCCTTTGATCCTTTTTATCCCTTTAGGCTTTTCACAATTGTTCCACGTGGAACAATTTCCGGGTTCGGGAGGACTGATTCCCGTCTGCGGGAAGGCGGAAGCGGAGTCATCAGGCCAGATTGTTCCACGTGGAACAATTTGGGTGGGCTGACGGAACTGCTTACAGGGATAAAACGGAGACATGGATAAGAGCGGATGGACAGAATGTTCCACGTGGAACAATTTCGGGGCGCGGGAGGGCTGATCCCGGTCAGAGGGAAGGCGGAGCCGGAGTCATCAGGCCAGATTGTTCCACGTGGAACAATCTGGGCGGCCTCACGGAACTGCTTACAGGGATAAAAGGGAAAGGAATAAGAGCTGATGGTCAAATTGTTCCACGTGGAACAATTTCCGGGTTCGGGAGGACTGATTCCCGTCTGCGGGAAGGCGGAAGCGGAGTTAACAGGGTCAAAATGTTCCCCGTGGAACATTTTCGTCAGCCTGGACCTGCTGGCGCTGGCAGGCTCAGGTCCGTTCTTATCCTTTCGTCCTCTTTATCCCTTTAGGCTTTTCAAAATTGTTCCACGTGGAACATTATTGACTGGGCGAGGGGTCTCGACGGGCTTTGATCAAGAGCGCTGAGGCAGAGTTGGGCAGGGGAATCCCGGCTTCGAGGCCGAACTGCGGCGGAAGAGGCGGATTTGGCCCGGTCAGGAGTAGAAGCTGGCGGGAGGCGCGGGGCGCGGCGGCGGTAAGGGCGGCTGCCATATTGTCGACGGCGCGGAGCGCTACAGTGTGGAACTGGCGATCTGGGGGCATGTCTTCGACCCGGCCCGGCCAGACTTCGACGGGAAGGCCGAGCGTGCGGACGGCTTCGCGGAGGAACGTCGCCTTCTTGTTCTGCGATTCGGCGAGCGTGACGGCGACGTCCGGCCGCAGCAAAGCGATGGGAAGGCCGGGAAAGCCGGCCCCGCTGCCAAAATCGAGCAGCGTCGGGGTTGCGGCGTCGAGATGGCGCGCCGCGAAGAGGCTTTCGCCAAAGTGGCGGCGGACAATCTCCTCCGGATCGCGGATGGAGGTCAGGTTCGTGCGCGCATTCCACTTCAGCAGCAGGTCCAGATAGGCGGACAGAGGGCCGAGGAGCGCGGCGGGCGTCTCTATATATGGAGCAAGCAGGGCGGCGATCTTCGATTCAGGCAGGGTTGGCATTGGTGGCGGCGGGATAGAACGGCTTAACACCGATTCTCACCGATTTCACCGACCGGAACCACCTCCCGAGAACAAAATTGTTCCACGTGGAACAATTTGGGCCGCCTGGGACGGCTGCCTACCACCGAAGAGGGAAAGGAGACGAGGAGTGGGCAGGCGAAATGTTCCACGTGGAACATTTTCAATCCGGCAGGCGGGTGCTTACCACCGGGCAGATTGTTCCACGTGGAACACTTTCGCTCCAGGCGACACCTTACGATTAGTTGTCTGAAGCGTTCGCGCCGGGTCAGGAATGTTCCACGTGGAACAATTTGTCAGGCTACGGAGGTGTGGATGGGGCGGGGCGTCCAGATCGCGGCTTCGGCGAGGAAGCGATCGAAGAGGGTTTTGGAGGTGGGGCTCAGGTCGTAGCTGCGCTCGGGGTGCCATTGAACGCCGAGGACGAAGTGGCCGTGGGCTCCTTCGCTGGCCTGGCCGCCTTCGACTGCTTCGATCACGCCATCCTGCGGGCAGCGGGCGGTGACGCGGAGACCGTCGCCCGGAATGCCGACCGCCTGATGATGGCTGGAGTTGATGGGAAGGCGGCTAACTTCTTCCTGTTCAGTGACTTCCGAGGTATCGACCAGGGTGGCTAAAAGCGAGCCCGGGGCGATGGCGGCGGCGTGGGCGATGGCGACACTGCCCCCGGCGGCGTGGTTGACGGGAAGGATGCTGAGGTCCTGGAGGAGAGTTCCGCCGCGCCAGACGTTGAGGAACTGGAGGCCGAAGCAGATGGCGAGGATCGGCTTGTAGAGGTTGTGGGCATCCTGGATGAGGAGCTCGTCGACGTTCTCGCGGGGGTGGTCGGTGGGGGCGCACTCGGGGATGGGCTCCTGACCGTACTTGTGCGGGTTGACGTCGGCGGGGCTGCCGGGAAGGAGGACGGCCTGACAGGTGTTAATCAGATCGGCAATGGCCTTCGGTGTTCCGTCGAGCGGAATCTCGACCGCCTCGCCCCCGCTCTGCTCTACCGCCGCGGCGTATTGAGGCCACGACCGGCGGTTGTATTCGAGATCGGTGCTGGTGGGGACGGGAATGGCGATGCGAGGCTTCATAAGGCAGGGAGCAGGGAATAGGAAGTAGGGAGGAGAAGACGAGGGGCCGGGCTTGTACGCTGGTTGGTCATCGTTTCACTCTTGGGCAGTATATCCTCCCGCCGATGGCCGGAACGCCGCGCCCGCGACCCGTTGACGGATGAGCGAGGACCTCAGCGAGCCGGGCACCGGTCTTCTACTCCCTGCTCGCTACCTGCCTGCCGTATGATGGTTCACGCTTCGGAGGGGAAGATGAGCTTCGATCTGCAGAGGTGGTACCGGGTGGCGGGGGCTTTGCCGGTGCTGGCGATTGCCTATTATGTGGTGCTGCTGGCAATGTCGTTTCGCAGGCTGCCGGTGGCGGTGCCGGTTCACTTCGGCTTCGATGGCAGCCCGAATGGATGGATGGACCGGCGTGTGTGGGTGATTGTGTCGCCGGTGATTCTGGCGAGCCTGATGCTGCTGGTGATGACGACACGGCCGATTGGCGCGGGTGCTGCGGCGAACGTAACGACGATCATGTTCTGGTGGGCTTCGGGGCTTGCGATCGGCTCGTTCGTGGAGATCGTTCGCTCGGCGCGCGCGGGCGGCCAGTTCCGCTTTCTTCCGATGATCGTCTGGATGGTGCTGCTGCCGGTCTGCGAGACGGGCCTGGCGATGGGGACGAAGACGTGGTGGGCGAGGTGAAGCTTCGACGGAGCTGAGAACAGCAGATCCCCTTCGGGGATGACAACCAGAAAGGCAACTGCAACCCTATCCCCTCCACCACCTATTCCCTGCCTTTGTCTTTCTGTACCCACCACCCTCTCCCTGCCTTTGTCTTTCTCTACCCTCCACCCTCTCCCCTCTCCCCTCTCCCCTGCTTTTTGTCTTCTACTCCCTACTGCCTGCTTCATAGGCGGTGGCGATGGCGGCGTAGAGGCGCTGGGTGAGGGCGTCGGCGTCGCGGGCGGTTAGGCCGGTGGTGGGGATGGGGTCGCCTACGATGATTTTGAGCGGGCGGGGGTGGAGGGCGTAGACGTGGATGGGGAGGAGTTCGTAGGTGCCGATGAGGGTGAGGGGGATGAGCGGGACCTGGGCCTTGATGGCCATGTAGGCGCAGCCGGACATCATGGATTGAAGCTGGCCGGAGGCGGCGCGGCCTCCTTCGGGGAATAAGACCAGCGGGAGGCCGTGTTTGAGGGTGGCGACGCCGCGGTTGAGGCTGGCGACGAGGGAGCGCGGGCTCTTGGTGTCGACCGGGACCTGGCCGGAGCGGTTGAGATACCAGCCGATGAAGGGGGTCTTCCAGAGGCTCTGCTTGGCGAGGATGCGGAACTGGAAGGGGAGACGGGCGAAGAGGACGGGGGTGTCCATGTAGCTGAGGTGGTTGGAGGCGTAGACGGCGGTCTCGTGCTCGTGGAGCTTTTCGCGGTTGACGATGGTGACGGGCGAGAGGCTGATGACGAGCAGGGCGCGGGCCCAGAGGTGGGCGATGAAGTGCTGCTGGCGGCCGGAGGTGTCCCAGAGGCCGCAGAGGAGCGAGATGCAGCCGAACCCAGCGGTGGCGAGGGCGCAGAGCGGGATCAGGAGGAGGTAGGAGAGCCAGCGGAGGGCGAGAGGCGGCTGGCGGGGCGGTGGGCCGGACGCCGGGGTGGGTTGCTCGCTTACGGAGACTATGGGCGGGGCTGAAGCGATGGGCTCGGCGGTCTCTTCCGGGTTTTTTTGGATGCTCATGGCTGCCGTACCTGGCCGGTGGGCGGGGCTTGTCTGGACTTACACCGCGATGTATCTGGCTGGGGAGAGGAACAGCAGATCCCCTTTGGGGATGACAACCAGAAAGATAAAGACGACAACCGGACAGGCGGGGACAATGGTGCGCGGCTCGGAGGCAGGGGTGCGGGGTGGTTGCGTTGGGTCATGGAAGCACCGTGGCGGTGGGTTGTTCGGCGAGGAGGAGGTTGCGGATTTCGCCGGCGAGGTAGACGGAGCCGGTGGCGATGATGAGTCCGTTGGGCGGGGTGACGGCGCGGGCCTGGGCGAGGGCGGCGGGCACGTGGGGCGCGGCGTGGGCGGGGATGTCGAGGGCGTGGGCGGCGGCGAGGAGATCGTCGACGCTGGCGGCGCGGGGGCTGGCGATGGGAGCGAAGAGGATGTGGTCGTTCGGGCGGGCGGGTGAGCCATCGGGGCTGGAGTCGAAGAGGGGCAGGAGGATCTGGGCCATCTCGCGGAGGTTCTTGTCGCGGAGGCAACTGAAGATCAGGGTGCGCGGCTGCGCGTCGGGAAGCTGGGCGATGGCGGCGCGGAGAGTCCATGCTCCGGCGGGGTTGTGAGCTACGTCGATGAGGACGCCCTGGCCGGTGGGGAGCGTAAACGATTCGAGGCGGGCGGGCCACCTGGTGTTGCGGATTCCCGCTTCGATGGCGGCGTTGGAGATGTTGTAACTGGATTGGTTACGTATGCGGGAGAGTGTGTAACTGTGCGGGTTGCGTAATTCGGCGGCGGCGGCGATGGCGAGGGCGAGGTTGCGCTGCTGGTGATGGCCGGGAAGCGGGGAGTCTACTTCGAGGGGATGGTTGTCGAGGGTGATGGTGTAGCGGTTTCGGGGGAGGGGTTCGGAGACCCGGATGTCACCTGGAGAAGGCGGAATGCGGGGGTTTCTCCACTCCGACGCGCGATGAGGCTGCGCGTCTCCGGTCGAAATGACGTTCTTTGAAATCGGGGGCAGGTGGGGGACGAACTGCGCGGCGCTGATGGCGTGGAGGTTGAGGGTGGCGGCGGCTTCTCCGATGGCCTGGTTGGCTTCGGGGTGCTGGGGGGGGGGGGTGGGG
>Ga0080006_1231658_pt1 | contig 20920 bp, 47 predicted proteins | sample RS3BMetagenome_FD_69209 | JGI IMG/M metagenome (GOLD analysis project Ga0080006, IMG submission 69209) | Ferric oxide microbial mat and aquatic microbial communities from Rainbow Spring, Yellowstone National Park, USA - RS3B (SPADES... ...
ATATTATAAAAGCATACTATGCTGTAAGGATGTGGTATCCAGACCCCGATAGTGGTATTAAGATAATTGTTGATGAGCATTATTTCGATAACAGAGATAAAGCAGAAGAAGAATTGAGAAGGTGTAAAGAAATAATTAAACAATATAAGGGTAAGTTCCACCCCCATTATAGATGTACATTAGATATTTATAAGAATGCAATAATATTGAGTGATAACGAAGGTGATTAAAATGAGATATATTACTTATGACTATCCAATGAAGAAGTTTATTGAAGAAATAGACCTTGCTGAATATTATAACATAGCAAACGGGGTAAAAACTGATAATAGAGTGCATGAACTTAAAATATATGCAAAGTACTGGGATGATATATACAGTGGCAGGAAAACCTTTGAAATACGGAAAAATGACAGGGATTACAGGGAAGACGATATACTCGTATTCAGAAAGTACGACCCGGTAACTGATAGTACAGACAAAAACTGGGTACTTATATGCAGGGTAACCTATATAACTGACTTGAAAGATATAGGACTTGATGGGTATGTCGGCATGTCTATAATCCAGCTTTACCCTGATGGAACTATTATAATAAAGTGAGGTGGTTAAAATGAATAAAGTTGATTATGGGGATTTATTCATGTTTATATCTTTTCTTATAGGTATTTCTGCTATGATTAGTATTGCTGTTTTAGTATTAAATCAATATTTAGGATATACAGGATTTGTAATTTCTACACTTATTATAGCAATTGTTTTATTCCTTTTACCTATTGAATTAACAAGGGGGAATTGATTAATATGGATAACAGAGAAACACTGCAATTTGCACTTAACTTTAATAAATATAATAACGGTTTCCTTATCGTTATAATACTTACAACAGCATCAATGATATCAGCTATATATAGCCTGTATTTGAGTATTTTATTTCCTGTTATATTATTATATATCGGTTTAGGTGCTGTTGCTGGTATTGAACTCTTGGCATTAACCTATTACATAAAGAATTACTTATTAATAAAAAGCCTACTGAGTTTATTAAAAGAGGAGGTTTCTGATTAACATGGATGCAGAAGAGTTTAAATACAAGGTTGAAACCGCACAATGGTATAGTGAAGCTACTGCTATGGGGCAATACATATCAGGTAAGGCAGATATCATATACAGAACTGGAAATACAACAGGTGTATTTCATGCGTGTAATTCTATTCGCATTGATTCAGACTGGGCTGTCTGTTGTTCGCATTACTATCATGCCTGTAAAAAGATATACATTTCAGATGTAATTGATGTCAAGCCAGTGGTATATCATTTTGTACGTGCTTATGCAATAGGTTCTGCTTTTCTTTTTGCTTATGCAATCGCATTCGTATATTCCTTATTTTATCCTTTGCCTATGCCTGTGTACTGTGTACAGACGTTTGCTGTATTGATTGCACTTTTCTATTCGTTCTTCTTATTTGCGTGGTTATATCCCAAGTACCAGTTTAAAAAGGAGTATGGTGAATTTACATAGAATTTGGAAGGAAAAAGTAATATATAGGGATAATATACATATAGGGGGTATGTAAAGTGGAACAAACAAGGTTATGTGATAGAATAACAGCCATTCTTAAGGAAAATGGGGAGATGGAAATGGGTAAGCTTATAGAAACGATATTTGAGAAAGGGTATTATCCACATATACAGTCGTATGGGTATATTGAGGCACTAATAGACTTGGGGTATCTTGAACATAGAAAAGATGGGCATACCGTGTATGTTAATATAAAGCAGGTGAAATAAAATGGAGCAATTACCAGAATACAGGTTGAAACAGTTACAGTATATACATGATAACCTTCATGAACTGTCTGATATATACGAAGATTTCAAGGAGTGGCTTATGAAGGAAATACCTGATATATCCTATGACCTTGAAGACCCGTTCTTTGAACTGTGGAATACTGAAGTTCTTTTCAGTACTATCTATAATAAGGATAATTTCATTGAAATAGACCGAACTGGTAAAGTTATTCTTGTACCGAAAGATGTATGGAAAAAACAAAGGGATAGGTGAATATAGATGAAAGCAACAATATACTATAAAGGATTAACAGTAGAAATAGAAGGTACACCTGAAGAAATAGCCCAGTATACAGATACACTTTCAAAAGAATTAAACCAGCCCCCTGATAGTACAGCAAGGGCTACAATTATATGGCAAATACCGATGTGGTACCAATATCATGATAGTTATCAGAATAATATGGGGGGAGGGGGGAATAGATATATTAATTTAGTATATGATACCTGTACTCCAAAATGGACCAGCGTATTATACACTACGTTAGGAGCGAGTTTACTATGAAAGAAGTTAAATTATATATAGCCCCCACAAAGGGTACAAAACTGAGCTTCTACGACCTTATGCACAAGTTGATAAAAGAGAATAAAGGCATTCCAGACGATGAAATAGACAACTACCTCAAAAGTAAAGGTATAATATTAGTGAAAGCTAAGGAGAGTGAATAAACGTGGTAAATAAGAATGAACAGCTAAGCGAGATATATACGCATATTATAAATGCCATAAAGAGTCTGGAGGATATAAATACTTACTATCTGAAGGATGCAGATATTCCTATTGATGAATTAATCGATTCAATAATCAACAGTCTATATGTTGCCCTATATCTCATGGACGAAAAGATAGATAAACAACTATCGAAAAAGGATAGTGAACAGCAATGAACCAAGAGGAGTTCAAAAAGAAGTTTGCAGACGCAATGGAGAATACTTTCATATTCGGGCTGGAAGAAGTACTTGCAGTAGTATATGATGGAGGGTATATATTAGCTACTGACTATGTTATCAAGAATAACAACGTGTTCCTCTACGTTAACATGACTCTGTTCCCTAAATTGCACAGCCTTGCCGCACCAACCGGAGTAATATCACTTGACCGTGTAGTTGATATTGTAACCTATATGGGTACGCCTGAGGAAAAAGTAAAACTGGTGAGGTTCGATGAAAGATAGGTACGATATAGATAAAGTAGAAAACAATATAAGGAACGATATACGCAGTGCAGTTGAAATACTTGATAAGATTGCATATATGTTTGAGTTCTTTGAGGACTGGAATGAACAGATACAGATAAGCCTTATAAGGACAGTACTGGATAAAGGTGAAGTAAATTACTGGTTCAGGATTAAATTCCTTAAAGATGGTTTTACCTTTACAAACTTGGATGTTTTATCATTTAAAAATAGGATAAAGGCTTTAGGTGTCAAGTTCGCTGAAATGGGAATAGATAAAGACGACAACAAATTTTATATGGACTTCCTGATATGGAGGTATTGATATGAATATAGACAAAGTAGGCATAACACCGGACTTCGTTCACCACGAGTTGATTGTTGATATCAACAGGGAACTGTATTTCAAGAATGCGCATAAGTTTATATGGCATCTCAGACGGATTGCTATGGTACTTGGGGCAACTGATAACCTTAATAACTTTGATAAAAATAAGACTGTAGGTTTCAATCTGAGATTTGAGAACTCGTTATTCAGTGTTGACATGGGACCTGACAGGATTACTGCTTTTCCCCTTATAAATCCTAAACGTGAAGATACTCTTGCACTGTATAATCTTATCGATAAGTTTTTTGTGTCCGGAAGTGTTGTGTAGACATGCCAATCCCTAATGAAGTAATAGATGAATTGATAAACTTTAGGGATAATTACAGGACTTTCAATAGAATATATAAAGACCTTCAGGGGCATACATGGGAATATGTTGCTATAGGTAATGGTAAAGTACTTGGCTATGGTAAGGACAGGAAATCATTGATGAAAAAGTATAGAAATGTTAAAGGGGTATTCATAGAACTGATAACGCCTCCGGATATTATTTGGGCGTTTTAAAATGACCCCCTATCCTATAGATAAGGACGACCATTTACAATAGTACATGCATATCTACTATTTATAGTTAGATACTAAAAAGTTAAATACTTCAACATATTGACTATATAGTGATTAGAATGAAAGCAACAATAAACTTTAACGGTCATACTATAGATGTGGAAGGCACTCCAGATGAGATAGCGAGTATCATAAAACAACTGCTTGGAGGTTATATAACTATACCGGCTAATCCTATACCGTATACACCGTATATTCCAATATTTCCAATATACCCCGACCCTGTCTGGATATCGGTAACTACAACGAACATGCAACCCTATCAGCAGACAACAACAGATATGCCACTTCCTAAGAATCCTATCTGGACAGCCTTTAATGGAAGTGATCAAAAAATGAGTGGTGTCAGTGACTAAAACAAATATATAGTGTATAGATGATCAGGAGGTAATATATGAAATATTCAACAAGTAACAAGATTACATACGAAATTGACACCGGGGACGGGAAAACATACAAATCTATAACTAACACTGCAGAACTCGATATAGGAATGATTATACTGATAGTGGTTCTTTTAGTTTTAGCTTATGAAATCGCATATCATCATACTTTTCTTGTTGTACCGCAGTATATATGGGTACTGTTTGCCATATTAATTGGTATCTATATAGTTGTAGGGATATCGGGAATAGTTTTATATGTTACCATGTTAAGTAGTCTAAAGAAGGTAATAAAATGAGTATATACAGTACCAAGAAGTATTTCAAGTACCATGGGTTCAGGGTATTTATACAGTCTGCACCAAAAGTACTTATAGACCATATACAGATCGACAGTGAACAATCGCAGGGAGTAATATATTTGAATGTTGATACAATCAAATTGATTCAGTTCCATTTAGAAAGCTACGATAAGCTCTACAGGATAAGTGTAGGAAAGGTACTGATAGATTTTACACCGTGGGAGAAACAGTACCATACACGTGAGGACGATTATTTATATACTGTTACCATGAAAGTGTTTGATCGCCTGATTCTACTGTATTCAAATGAATCAGCATTGGTTTTCAGGAAGGATGAGTTCAAGCACCTTTTAAACAGGATAGGATGGGAAATAGCAAAAATATATGCAGAAGATAAAAAACACAGACACCCCAAAGATTATGTATGGCATAATGAGGTATGGTTAACATGAAAGATACGGTTATATGCACTCACTGCGGTTCGGTGATGGTACATAAAAAGTTGCCTTTCATATACCATGGCAGGTATATCGGTTCATTTGACGGTTATTTCTGCCCTCTTTGCCACAGGAAGTACTTTACAGAGAAAGCTTATAAACAGATAATGAAACTGCCGTTAGGTGATTAAATGAACATACAGCATATCAGCAGGGATGGGAATTACATAAGGGTTGAATTAGATGATGGTACTGTAGCATATTCCATGATTGACAGCAGTGGGTATGCACATGTAAACGGTTATAATATAAGTGTAGGAGGTGAAAAATGAGTAAAATAATAATGGTGGAGTTTGAAGTAAACGACAAGACAACAAGACGGCAACTGTATGAATGGCTCAGAATGCAACAGGAATATATAACAGACCCGTACGACAGGAGATATCCCAAGATATACAGAATAAATATAGTGCACAAGAAACATTCAAGACCATTCTCTGTAAAACAGAAGTGATCATATGAGTTCAGGGGAGGCTATACCGAGGGATAAAGCACTGAAAGTATACAATGAGTTCATGAAAATACTCGACACTCCAAAAGGTAAAATAGTTAAAAGGTACGAATATGCTGGCAGTCTCAGGAGAAAGAAGAAAGAGGTACACGATATAGAGATTGTTGCCGTGCCTAACTTTGAAGAATTACAATCCACACTGGACTATTTCGATGACCATGACAAAAAACATGTTATTACTGTCAATAAACTGCATGGGAAAATGGAACAGTTGCTTGCAGAAGGCATAATAAATACAGACAGACCGAGGAACGACAGGAAAAGAAACCCCTTCGGCGACAGGTACTACAGGATTAACTTTGTAACAGAGGATGGTGTTTATCCCATAGACCTGTTTGCTGTTCTGCCACCAGCAGACTACAACGTTATACTGTTGATACGTACGGGTTCCGCTGAATTTTCTAAATGGTTTGTACAGCAGGGGAAGCCGTATGGGATTTCGGTCAGGGATGGGCACCTCGAAAAGAATGGTATACCCATATATACAACGTCAGAAATGGATGTATTCGATAAGATGCACGTTGAGTACCGTTTCCCCTCTGAACGCTGATATCCCTGATATAAACAACGGTAATGTTTTTATTTTATTGCGTATAAGGAATTTGTGTCTAAAGAAGAAATACTTGCTTTTGGGGTAATGTTTTTAGGTCTGATACTGCTTATATATGGAATAATCCAGAGGGGTGCACCTTACAGTATAGCACAGATATCAGGATTGCTCCTCATGATAATAGGTGTTTTAATCCACGTACTGTTTGAAGACTACTCCCGGAAGAGGAGTATATAATCCAGTATCATTTTTATATTATTCCCTATATTTTCTTCACGTATATAGGGCTCCATCAGTAATATTATATCGGTAATTGATTTAGTTATCCTTTTTTGCACCGATTTTGAATATAGCGGGTTCATGTAGTAACCGTCAGTATTTTTTATCAATATATCCTTTTCAATGAGGTTTTTGAGCGTTTGTGATAGCGTTTTATCGCTCAACCGCAGTGCTTTTTTTATTTCCGTATAGGTCGGGTTTTCATTTTCTATGAGGTATGCGAATACTCTAATCTGATTGTTTAGCTTTTTCTGTTTCGGAACAGTATTCATAATTGACCTCGTTACCGTTCTTGACTTCTATAACACACGTTGGCACTTTGTTGATATCAAGTTTACTTTTTATATCTTTGAATCTGTTATCATTTATATCCACTAATTCTATTTTGTGTTCGTCTATCATGTCTTTTAATTCCTTCTCTGCTTGTTCACATACGGGGCAGCCTTCTCTGACAATAAGGAATACATGTTCCTCGTGTTCATCTGGCATGATATTCGTATTGCGTGGGCTTACATAAATTTACTGTATAACTATATAGCTGGATATATTTTAATAACCTTCAGGGTGATAAACCGTTTTAAATAACGGTGTACTGTACTGTTATGGTAAATACAAGAGCCGCTGCTGCACTTGTTGCAGCTCAGTACGAACCTCTGAGAGCAAAGAGGTATCTTGGAGTAACAGAACTTACCCCTGAAATGGTAGACACATTTAGACCAAAGAACAACGTTATAATTTCTGACAGGCTGAAGAATATTACCTCATGTATGAGGAAACAGCTTGCAGGTAAGCACTACGGAAGTCTACCAGAACAGAGGAGTGCCTTTAAGACCGCAAGGGCATCGTGCAAGTTGTAAACATATTTTATTCCTTTTTTCTTTTTTCCATATACTATAATATATTTTTTAGCTAAGTTTTTATACTACATACCAATGGTATGACATGCAACTGTATCAGACTAAAGTATCTGATTCCGACCACGATAAACTTCGTGATATAGGATATAAATTGCTTGACCAGAAACTTATAAGGAATAACTCGAAATATGAGTTGACAAAGTTTGCTTTAAATACAATAATAGAGATGTTCGGGGATAAGGAGGTGCTTGAACTTGACAGATGAACCTCCTGTACTTTCAGATGATGAACTGGATAACAGGATAAAAGGTGTAGTAAAAGGCAAACAGGAAGATGAAAAAAGAGCTAAGGGAATAAGGGAACAGGTATCCCTTGACCCGAAGATATATGAGATATACAGCTATTTCAAGAATGAGGAAGGTTATACTGGTTCTTTCAATCAATTCCTTACAGATTTCATACTCGACAGTGCAAAAGAAAAGGGATATGACATACAGGTTGTTAAATCAGCAAGGAGCGGCAGGTTTATAAGGGGGAACTCAAATAATAAAGAAGATAAAGAGATAGACGACTATGAATCAGCACTCAGTATACTCGGCATGGGTTCTTCCAATCCGAAGGAACAGGCATTGAAAATAGCAATAGAATCAAAACAGCAGGAAATAGAACAGAAGAGGTTGCAGAACATGCAACTGCAGATGCAGATAGAGAACCAGAGGCTTGAACTTGAAAGAAAAAAGATAGAGAATGAAAAGCTCAGAAAGGAAATGTCATTACCGCCACAGGCTGTACAGCAGGCAGAAAGCCAGTCGGAGATATACAAGATGATGATGGATTACAACCAGAAAATGTTTGAAGTACTTGCAAAGGCAAAGGACAGTGGAATGGAAGATAATTTCATGAAATACCTGCTTGACCAGAACCAGAAGACAAACAACATGATTGTCGGGCTTCTAAGCCAGCAGAATGAGAAGAAACTGCAGGAACTTGAGAATGCAATATATTCAACATCCGCAGACCAGCAGTTAGAAAAATTCAAGAAACAGTACGAGTTATTCAAGGAATTAGGTATAGCTGGGGGTGGACTGTCGCCTGAACAACTTCAAAAGGATTACGAATTAAAGCTCAGACAGATGGAAATAGAAAGGGAAGACAGGAAACAGGAACGTGATGAAAGGAGGGCAGAACACCTTACTGAAGTTATAAAGGATGCATTTACACAGTTCTCACAGACAATAGGTGAACCTATAGGAAGGGTAATAGCTGAACAGACCAAGCAGAGGATAAATAATATGGTACCCCAGCAAAAGCCTCCTGAACAACAGGTTGCAGTTGAAGAAAATACTCAGGCACCACCTCCGGTACCTACACCGCCCCCTCCACCACCTGTACAGGAAGTGCCTGTTAAATCTGAACAACCGGCAGAAGACACTCAAACAAGCTAATTTTAAATATCCGAATGGGATAACTCGTTATGTTTGAGGTATACGAGGAGTTAGGTAAACTTATATTGCTTGATGATATAGATGACCTTGGAAAGTACAGTTCCGATGACCATCCTTCACCTATACACCACTGGCAGTGGGGTCTTTTACTCATGATAGTAGCCGAACTTGCTGACACTCTTGCAATGGTATCCAGTATAGGTGGAAACGATGAACAATCTCACTGATCAGGAAAAAAGGATATCTGAATACCTCTACGGCTTCATTTTAGGTATACTTTCATCCTTTGATGCTGGCATGTTCAAGACAATGATAGACAACGACATATCCCCATTTGATTTAAACATACAGATTGATCCTACCACAACGAGTTACCTAACGGATATAATAAAGAAATACAAGCACAGGATACCAGAATACCTGAACTATGATTTCCTGATGTCGAGGATGAAGAAAAGGAGACCTGATCTGTATGGATTGTTTACAGACGGTAAAGGGAAAGCGGCTTTAAACAAGTGGATACAGGATATATACAGTTTGCTGGAGAAGCTATAACAGGAAAAATATTTATACTTTTATTATATTGCTATATATGGGTTCATCTACGTGGAAGAACAATGAACGTGTAATAGCAAGGAAGGTAAATACGAGGAGAACACCGTTATCGGGAAGCAACGGTGCAATAACCTCCTCCGACACGTTACACGAGCGTTTTTTTATAGAGGCAAAGCAGAGGAAGAAGATTCCATTCTATAAAACGTTTAAAGAGACGGAAATGAAAGCAAAAAAGGAGAACAAAGTACCGATGGTTGTTATACATGAGAAATATTCAAAGAAGAGGCTGGTAATAATGGATTATGACACATTTATAAACAATTTTAAGTACGGAGGCGAATAAATGATTGTAAGGTGCTTGAGGTGCAGGTTAAAACTTGCAGCAGACGATTACGAGTTCCACGGGAGACCTCTTATATACAGTGTGATAAAGAGCCACATGCATTCCACACATAACATGGACATAGATATAGACAGGGCGATGAATTACGTTGTTGTGATACGTGAACCCCCTTGAATTATATCCCTGAATATTAATAGTAGAAAGTATTTTAATATGGGTAGTGATTACTGAAAAGATGATATCCGATAACAGATACTTGGAAGAACTATTTGCACCACTTGGAAGAAAAGCAGGAATAAGCGGAAGAGACATGTCACTGATATATACACCACAGATAATAGCATCAGTTGTTGATGTCCCTGTAAATTTGCTTATGACTGACCTTGGTTCAAGGCTGATAAATGCAGTACTCGGAATAGGTTCTGCACTTGCTGTTGCAACTGGAGCCGTGAAAGGTGAAACAGCTGCTGAAGTATCAGAAATGGCTTCATACTGGCTTACAAGTTTGTACGTTCCTGCACCTCACAGCCCTGTAATTGCATCTGAAACAGTTTCCTTTGTAAGTGGTCTGATGAATGGTAATTTCCAACAGGCATTAAACGCAATCTGGAAGGGACCAGCCTATGCACAGAACGAACTCATTGCTTATACTGGAATGCTAAACCCAACCTCATACAAGACGGGTATAAACACCCCTCTGGTCAGTGGCTCAACCTCCAGTACCAGCACTTCAACAACCAGTTCCAGTAGTACAACCTCCAGTCCTGTAACGATAACCAGTAAACCGGCAAGCTCGATGGTTGACCCTTCACCGAGGACATCGAACCAGAAAGCACTGTCTCTGGTTGTCTAAACAGTTGCTGATAAGGAGTTCCTGTTTGCAAATTGATTGAGCAAGAGTAGAAGAAATTCTTCTCTTGTCTTATATTTATATTTCCTTTTGTACATATTATAATAGTTCTGCCATTTTAACCAAGTTTCTTCAGTAACGTATATCTGGAGGTTGTGGTCTTTTTTTACCCACATACTGTTGTATCCCTTTATAGTATTTAGTTTTTAATGTCGTTAATAACATAATGAAGATATTTTATTAACTGCTACGTAATCTACTTACTATGTCCAGAAAATTAGAAGACATATATAGACAGGGCATAAATGCCCCGTCACAGAACTTTAGTCTTGCAGACATAGGGTACGCAGATCTTGCACAGAATACACCAACAGGAATATACCCGGCACTAAACGACTCTATAAACAACGTAACAGTAACTGGTCTGGAGCTTGCCGAGTTCCTCAACTTCTATAACAAGAAGTTTGTTGCCAGATTTGCACCGGGACCATTCAGGGAAATAGCTGAATCATTCCTTCCAGCAGGAATAGCGGGTCTTTACTATGCAAAATCAAACAACCAGTTGGGTGGAACTTTCGGTCTGTATGATACAGGAACTTTTGCACCCATGCTAATAACACCAAATATTGCTTATTCAGGATATATACCTTATTCAGGTGCACCAGCACCTACTAAAGGCATTGAAACATGGACGACCAGTGTATCAACTGCAGGATGGAACACAGCATCATCGGGGATATCAGGGTCACCTTCTGTCTATTTCGGTGTTAACCTTAATGCTAATGTGAGTGGTGTACCACAACTACAGCTTGTTGGCAATGTTGTCGCTACCGTCTTCGGTATACTTGACCAGACAAGCCCCGGTATAATTGAAGCTGTTCAGCCATCAAATACAGCAGGAAATAAGCTCGGTGTACAGTATGATGTATTCAGTGAGTTTACCACAGACCAGACAATAGGTTTGATACCGTTTGATAAGAGTATTGTGCTTGGGAAAACAGATTCACTTGTTGTTGATATCAACTTCAACAGGACAGGAACCGCAAGACCAATACTGCTTGGTATTGCATTTGTAAAGAAACAGTACTATACGATAGAGTAAAGGTGATATAAAATGCCTATATACACAGAAACAAATGGGGCTGCAATAACCCTTTCATCAGGTGCGGGTTCAATAATCGTTGGAAAAGCAAGACCTACATCCGTTATATCTATAACGGTTACTGGCGGATATGTTGCAGTACCAACAGGGATATCTGGGCAGACTGTGAATTTCATGGTATATGGATCGACTGCAAGTGCAACAGCAGGAGAAGCATTTACAGCAGCCGCCACAACAAATATACCTGAACAAGGCCTTACAATAACCTATAATGGGTTCTGAGCATACAGAGGGTGAATACACACATGATAACCGAACTACCAATACTTAAAGAGAACTATATAGTAGCATTCCAGACTGGTGCTGGATTGCTGCCGTATAAAGTAGTCAAGAAAGAAATAATACCTTTTGTATACGACATAATGGAAGAGAACGGCAACCTTCCCCCATTGAGCCCGGTAACACAAACCATATCAAGCTTCTCACCTTTCTTTTACGAGTTCAATACTTTACAACTGACGTCGATACAGAACGTTCAGGATATGTTCAGTCTAACCAAACCGGATGAAGTACTTCAGGTATTCACTGGAATACAGCCTTCATACGTAAGGTTTATTTATAAACAGCCTACTACAGAGAAACTGATGAACATGGACCAGAATATAAACTTATCACAGTCTTTCTATCAGCAGGGTTATGATGGTTTCATATCACCTTTCAATGACCCCAGTCCTGATACAGAAATATTCGTTGTACCCGGTCTCAGCTTTTCAATGGTTTTAGTCAATACAGTATCGGTACCAGTTAATCCCATCATAAACTTTATAATTAACAGGATGCAAGTTACTCCTATAATAGATTCTAAAACAATTAGTGATATACAATCCGGGAGGATACCGGCAAAGATAGTATCACTCGGTGGAGTATTCTCGACAGTAAATTCATACATTAATTCTTCATTCAGGGGTGGTAAGTAATGGTTCACAGTTACGACCTTATACTTGAGACAGCTTCACTGTCCACTTCACCAACATCTTTACTGTTAAATGGTCAAACGGGCTTCGCAGTTATAACACCTGACGATTACGTCCAGAAAATATATAAATTGATGATAACAAATTCAGGGAGTGCAACAGCCACTGTTACACTTACAGCAAATCCGAATGTGACGGGTTTCCCATCATATACAGTCGCTACAATCTCAATACCGGCAGGAGATACACAGGTATTTTCTGAACATGATTTCGATATAATACTCACTGAAGGTTACAATTTAAATGCTTCAATAAGTGCAGGAACAGGGGCTATACAGGCACTTGCATACTTCGAGAAGTAAGGGAGTTGATAAACCGTGAAAAACACAATAATACCCGGTGATAGTATAGCATCTGGTAGTATAACCAATTCACAAATAGCAAGTGGAACTGTAACAGGTTCTAATATAGCTTCAAACACGGTAACACAGTCTAATATCGCACCTCCTTCCACAGCATCTCTAACGGGGACTACTGCAGGTTCTATCACATACATTCAGGTAAATTCACTTTCAACATACAAGAAAGTGCTGATGTATGCAAACGGATATGAGAACGATACAACCACGAACCAATCAATAACTTATCCTGTTGCGTTTTCAACAGTGGCGGCAGTAACATTCAATAACACAGGACTGACAGTATCTACTTCTCTGACAGCACTGACTATAACTGCACCTAACACTACAACTACATATACTGGTGTAATAGTAGTAGAAGGATACTGAGGGGGTTTAAATGTTCAATTTACTTCCCTTAGTTTCAGGCTGGCAATACCTGATAAAGGGTATTACACAGCCGATGACAACAACCCAGCAAGTTATAACAATAATAGATGAATCTGATATACCCGGATGGTTTTTAACAGGGGACGTGGTTACATCAGACCCCAACCTCCTACTTCAGGTATACATAGACGGCAACCTTGTACAGCAGATATCGGCATCAGAAGCTTATTTCTTCGGTTCAAGGAATACACAGGGACCACCCATGTCATTCATATACGGTCAGTATGCTCAGGGTATCAATTTCCCGTTGTACGGTATAGGTATGTACAACCTCAACGGATACCCTATAAGCAATAACTTCAAAGCTGTACTGCAGACACAGTTGCCTCGACTGTTCATAGCAACTTATGATGTAATACTAATCAAAATATATAATAAGCAGGAATTTCTTACGAGTTATAAAAGCCAGTTCGGTAATTCAGTTAACATAGAGGTGAACGAATGAACCCTCCAGTACAGATAATATTGCCACAGAGCCTTATCAACAGTATAGGAAACTCCAACAGTACATGGGTACCACTTGCAAATATAAGTATAACTGATACAGCAGTGCATTCTTATATTACCGATCCGAAAAATATAGCAATAATACAGTTGGGTAATTTACTCGGTTCCGGGAACAGGCAGATATCATCATTTTCACTGTGGTTATATAATGGTGAAAACCAGCCAGTAACAGTACAGCCCGTATCAAATATAGTTAATGATGGTACTTATCCTGATATACCAATAAGTGGAACACAGTTCTCTGTAGCTGATAATTCTGCATCATTATCTGTATTTCCTTTTGTTAACTATTCGTTAGAATATTTTTCCATACAGTTGAGTTTTTCTACTGCACCTACGTCTGGAAGTGTACTTGCTATACTGTACGTGTATTACGGTGATTAAATGGTAAGGAGCAATCTTGTTTCGATAAGTGTTGGATACCCAAACCTGTTCAATGTAAAGCTAACAAATACCCAAAACGTTGATACACCTTCACCTTTCCAGCAGATGTTACAGTTGCCTGTTTCACAGTTGCAAAGCTATACACCAATACTGGCAAGCGATTTCCACAATATCCGTTTTGTCTATAATGGTACTGGAGTACCAGCATGGCTCGAAAGCATAAGTAATGGGGTAGCTACTATATGGGTCAATGTTCCCGTATCAATACCTGCAAACTCTTCAGTAACAATAGACATGGAAGTTGATCCCTCGCTGAACTTTGATGGTAATTACTGGGGTGAAAATCCATTGCTCAGTCCTACCTACGGGGGGTATGATAACGCGGCAAGCGTGTTCAATTTTTACGATAATTTTGCTGGGGCTACATTGAATTCGCATTGGTCTGTTATCCAATCTAGTGCAACTACTAATATAGATGATGGGTTAACTATTCAGATTGCAAGTGGTTCTAGCGGGTATTATATTATATATTCAACAACAGCTTTTGCACCTCCTCTTATAGCCGAAAATTTATTCTCAACATCAACGTTTGCGAATAACCTGAGAACATTTAACCCAACATTATCTGCATCAAATACTCAAACAACTCCAGCAGCGGATATTGCATCAAGTCCTGTAATAGATTGGAGTATAAATTCTGCTAATTCTGGTATTTGGAACGCACAACAGGGAGATAGCTCTGCTTATTATGCATCTCCTACAGGAAATATCAATGCAGCAAGTAATTGGCTGTTAGGAGTAGGATATACTGGTTCAACAAATTATTGGTATGGCTTCAATGGTGCTACACAAAATAATTATTATACTTATACAAGTTCATCTACCGATACACCAACAGGTTCTTTGTATTTGGGTTTAGGCGCTCGGTGGACTGGGGTCAGTGCTGGTATAAATATAGCATATACGTGGGTTCGTGTCCGTGCCTACCCGCCCAACGGCGTGATGCCATTGGTGTCGTATGGCAATACATCAATTGCTAATATTATCTACCAAGCCCCTATAACGATTTATAATAATCAATCAGTGGCTACCCCTAATCCATTTCAGCAATTGCTACAGGTGAATGAATCGATTTATAATGGATATATCACTTTTAATGGTACGGTAGCTAACTTTGAGTTCAGCTATGCAAATAATACTATAATCCCCGCATGGATTGAATCAAATAATTCAGGGATTTTAACAATATGGCTGAATCTAACATCAATTCCTGCAAATTCACAGCTTACAATTTATATAGATTTTGCGTCATTAACAACTAATCTGTTATCAAATAGTGGGGTAACGGGAATAGGGGAAGCACCACAACTAAGCCCCACGTATGCGGAATATGACAATGGGCAATATGTATTTTCCGTTTATTATAACTTTGTGGGTACAACATTGGATAGTAGAATATCTGATATAAGTGGGCTTATATTAACACAAAATAACAGTTTAACGATTGCTGAATCCACAACAGACGATACATATTATATAATGACATCCTCTTTTATGAGTTCCCCCTTTATTATGGAATCGTATGATACTTATTATGGTGTTAATACAACGGTGAATCCTTATTTTCAATGGGGATTAGTTATAGATAGTAACACATCAACGAGCCAAAACACTGGGCCAGGATTAGGGGGTACTAATTATATTATAAGGATTTTTAATGGGGGAAATGATGCCCCTCAAATAGCAGAGGGGGCAACAATGCTTGTTAATGGTACAACTAATTATCCATTTCAATATACATCTATAGATTCCTTTACTCAAAACTCTACAGGATTATCAGGTACAATATATAATAACAGTAATTCAGTTGCAACAACTAATTTAAGTTCGGGATATATTGGCTGGTATATATTCTCAAATAATGCAAGTATGAATGTGGCTACCGTTCAATACATGTTTACCCGTGCTTATCCCCCCAATGGAATTATGCCATCTGTTAGCTACGGGGCTATGGAATTTACAATTACATTCAATGAATCAGGCTTGCCATCGGGTACGTTATGGAACGTTACTATAAACAATAATGTTTATTCAACAAACACAACATCTCTTAATATAATGTTGCCTAACGGTGCATATTCATATATAGCACAGGATAGTAACCCTGCTTATGGCTCTCTTTATGGAAATATAACTGTTAATGGGGCTAATCAAATTATTAATTTAAATTTTATTGCTTATGGATATAATGTAGAATTTATTGAAACGGGCTTAGCTTCAGGTACATTGTGGAACGTTACATTAAGCAATCAATACAATTTTTATAACTCTACCAATACAACATCTCTTAATTTCACTATTCCTAACGGTACATATAGCTATACTGCTTTAGCAAATAACTTTTATAACCCCGTATATGGTAATATAACTGTTAATGGGGCTAACATTACTGATTCAATAATATTTACATTAGCCCCCACTTATAACGTTCAATTCATTGAATCGGGCTTGCCTATCGGGTCTCAGTGGAATATTTACGTTAATACATCTATTGCTAATCTTATTGGCAATACCACAAACACAACATCTCTTAATTTCTCTTTGCCCGATGGAAATTATACTTACCTTATGACACAAAATCTCTCAGAAATTTTAGTAGATAATAATTCTGCAGTAATATTTTTAAGTGAATATAACGATTCAGTAGATAATCTGAATGTAATAGCCAATGGTAGTTTTACTGTTAATAATTCAAACATAACTATTTATAACAATTTTACCCTTTATTCCGTATATTTCAATATATCAGGGCTTTTATATCCTTATATTTTAACACTTAATAATTCAACGTATAATTTGCCTTTAACAATCTTTCCATCTAACAATAATGATTCAATAATAGTATATATGCCCAATGGTACATATAATGATTTAATAACAGTTCAAAATACATCAGAACCTTTTGCGGTAACATCGGGATATATAAGCCCATTCACAATTAACGGGGCTAATTTAACATTTAATATTACGTTTTCCTCTTATAACTTGGAATTCAATATAACGGGGCTACCTTCAGGTGATTTACTCAGCATATATGTTTATGATAACAGTAATACTACAGTAGTATTCAGCACAAATACAACATCTCAGTTTGTTTATGCTTTATTGCCCAATGGTATATATTATTATAGTTTATACGTTTCAGATATCAATTATACCGTTGTAAGTAGCCCCTCAACAATCACAATTGATAACAATATATCAATTATCAACGGCAGTATATATTATGACGTCTTAACAGTTCAGGTGTCAGGATTAAGCACTAATACTGATTATACAGTTTATGTATTTTATACTGACGGCACTCAGATTACTAATGTTACAATAAATACGAGTGTTACAACTGAAGACGTATTTTATGATATGCCACTATTCGTTAATCTGACGGTCATAGTGGAAGCAAGTGGAATAAATTATGAATTATCTTATGCATTTAACAATACGGGCAATTATACTCTCGTTTTTGATTTCATTACTACGCTATCTAATGGAAATATAACGATTACAATTTATGAAATAGGATTACCTATAGACACTCTTTGGTACTTCAGCTTATCTAACGCTACAACAAACACAATATTATATAATGAATCATCTTATGATACGTTTTTAATATTTTATAACATAACGGGAGGAATATATTCATATACTGCTTACTCTCAGGGATATAGTGTTATCAATAACCCTTATTATGAGATTGATAATAACACAACTATTACTATTAATTTTATTCTGAATTCGATAACAATAGGTAATAATACAACTTTTATTAACCCCTATAATTCAACAAATAATTTTATTTTAAACTTTTCACAATGGGAAACAATAGGATTCTTAGGGGGTAGCACTATTATAATGGCTATAGTGGGGGCTTTTATAAACCCAATAGGTGCTTTCATTGTGTTAGGAATTGAAATGCTGATAGGTTATGAATTATCAATTACTGACGCATGGATATTGTTTTTTGTGGGAATTGCGGTAACGGCTTTAGTATTCTATATGAAAGATATAGTACCGTCAGAAAATGAGGAATAAAAAATGAATTTTATACTTATTGGCTATCTCGTTCTATTGCTTGTTGTGTTTATAGTAACATCAGTTGCTACAAAAAAATTTCTTATAGGGACAATGACTCTTTTAATGTTTGTTGTAATAGGGTACAAATTAACAATTTTGCCGATTGCGTCAATAATATTAACAATTCTTACCCTATCGGGATTAATTGCATATTATCTCTTTATGAGGGGTAATAATCGTTATGGAAATTAAGGAGGAATAAATATGGATTTCAGATTCTCCCGTGTTATAGGGTTCATAGCATTTTTTACTGTTATATTCTATACATTTATTGATTTACTTACGGGAAAGGTTACGAACTATTCACTGCCTGCTATTTTTACACAGAATGTTTTCACCGTTTCTAATATTAATACAATTATAAACTCAGTTATCGGCAATGGTAGCAGTTATGGAATGTTTTATTTCTTACATGTTATTCTTGCGGGAATACTCTTTCCTTTCGCTTTTATATATGAGATATTTAATGTAATAATAAACGTGATAATATGGCTCGCAACGGCTTTGGTATATCCATTCTCATTCTTGCCTTTAACACTCAGCATTATGTTTGGGTCATTAATAGCAATAATATTTATTATAAGTATAATATCAAGCATTAAGATAGCAAGTTCGGGGGTCGATTAAGAATGAATAAAATAATAAAAAAGAAATTAAAAATAGGAATACCAATAATTGCGGTTTTAATGAGCTTAATACTAATGCTGACTCCCGCAATGGCTCAGGGATATACAAATACTGTGGTGGGATGGTCAGTAAGCAACGGGGCGATATTGTCCCATACTAACGGGCTTTATGACTACGTGGGTTCAAATAATAATTCTATAATGTCCACTAACATTAATCAGACTAACTGGATTGAGATTACATCACTTACCATCAGTGGAAATGCTACAATTCAGATATTTGACTCATACTCAAATATTACACTGTTTTATATTTCAAACAGCCTTGCGAATAACACAATTGGCAATACAACAATAATACAGTGGAATAGCACTATTAACCTATTAGCACTAAACGTAGAATATGATTTAACTACGCTCTCTATAGACGGCTACACATTCACAGCAAACTATACGGCAAGCGAATTAGCAATAATGGGAATTGGACAGGTTACTTTTGGAATAGCAAAGCTATTTTACATTAATACGGGTTTTCAGAATTCAATGAATAATGTAAGCCTTATGATATTCTCAATTGTTATATTATTAGCTTTCATAATGATTATAATTGCTATATGGAAATTTGCGGGAATAGATGAGTGAATAAAGGGGGTCAATGATTAATGTTTGAAATAATATTAGCTCTCGCATGGTATTTAACACAACCTATACTCAATATATGGATAACTACAGCTATATTTATTGGTACGGGGTTTTTAATTTATCGATATATAAAAAAGTACTGGTGATTAAAATTGGAAATCATTGACCATTTTTATATGATTATTGCGAGACTGTTTCTATTAGCTTTGGGAATAGGGGCAATTATTTTCAAATTGAACGAATTATATAATAAAAAACATAATAAAGGTGATATTATAAATGATTGAATTTCATTCATTATATCTTAGCTATTATGGCTCTATCTCAATACTTTTTATGACCTTAATCTCAAAGCAAAAGAAATTCAGAAATGGATATCATAAATACCGCAAAAAATATAGAGTGAGCCAAAAGGTAGCATACCACAAACTGAGCTATAAATATTTTCATAAGCCTAAAGATAAGTTCGTTGATATAGTGAATGAGTTAAGAAAAGAATTGGGATTAGATAAATGGAGGTAAATAAGAAATGCCGTACAAAACACATAAATATAAAAGGTTTAAGTCTAAAAAAGAGTATGAAAAATATTTAGCCTATATCCATATACATAAGATACCGCACACAAAACATCGGTACGTTGAAATTAAAGAAAATGGAAAATATAGGCTACATAAAGTAAGCCATAGACACAGACATAGAAAGAGGGATTAAAATGCCTAAAATTCGGATGATTATTATAAACAAAGACGAGTCAGTAACAGTCTTAAAACTGAAACGTAGCGACATTAATAAAGATACCATTACTTACAACGATTTTACATATCTATTGCCAAAGCAAGCAATACATTCTACAAATAAACCGTTTAACAGAAAAAGTTACATAATCTACAATGCCAATGTTGAAACCCCAATAATGTACACATCGAACCTTACCAATAAAGAAAAAAGCGATATATCACTGGTACAGATGATTATCAGAAATCATATAGTAAGGGACATATTAGCAAGCAACAACAAACAGATTCTAATGTGGATTATATTTCTCGTAACGGGCTTATTTGCGGGCTTAGCTTTGGGCATAGTACTTGCACCACATATATTGGGTAACTTTGGGGGTAATCCTGTACCAATATCCCCACCTAAATAAATG
>Ga0080006_1139854_pt1 | contig 20910 bp, 17 predicted proteins | sample RS3BMetagenome_FD_69209 | JGI IMG/M metagenome (GOLD analysis project Ga0080006, IMG submission 69209) | Ferric oxide microbial mat and aquatic microbial communities from Rainbow Spring, Yellowstone National Park, USA - RS3B (SPADES... ...
CGTTTCACGGCGGCGCCCGCCACTGTGCGGGACGCGGTAGCCGCGAGTAACGACAGGGGGCAACTCAGCCGATGGTTCCGCGCCGTGATCCAGGCGCGAGACGTGGCGGAGGCGGCACGGGCCATCCTCGGGGAAGGATGAGTCCTCCCCCTCCGCGACAGGCAAGGCGCCTGAATGGGACAGCGGCACGATCAGCGTGCCTGTCTGGATTATGCGCTCCGCGGTGCTGTCGGCAGGCCCGCCATACCGGCCCGGCGTATGCGTTCAGGGCGGGATGGGGGGGGCCGGCACGTGGGGTGCCTCGGCGTAGTGCGCGCGCCTTCCGCCGGAGCACTGCCGGCGTTGCGCGGACAGCCCGGCAGGCCGTGTCAGGGCTGGCCGCCTGGGCCGCGGGTCGGGGCCCGCGGCCCAAACGCCCCGGCTGCCGCACCGGCCTACGCGGACGCCAGGGTGTATCCGGCCTCCTCAACGGCCTTGGCGAGCGTTTCGACGGTCACCTTGTCCGCCTCGTAGCCCACCCTGGCCTGCTTCCGCTGCAGGTCGACCTCGGCCGAGGCGACCCCGGGCACACCCTTGAGCGCCTTGGTCACCGCCGCCTGGCAGTGCGCGCAGGTCATCCCCTGCACGGCGAACGTGCGCGTCGTCATAGCGTCTCACCCCTCCCGTGGCGTGTTCCGGCAGCGGGGCACCCTTGCGGGTGGCGCCCGCGGCCCCGCCTCCTCCGCCTTCATCGGACCGACCCTCCCGCCGTCGCGCGAGTGAAGCGGCGAAGAGGGTGAAAGCGCTTCAGCAGGGTCGAGTTGGTCGTCACCGAGACCGAACTCATCGCCATCGCCGCGCCGGCGATGATGGGGTCGAGGTGCCCGAGAGCTGCGATCGGGATCCCGAGGGAGTTGTAGATCAGGGCCCAGAACAGGTTTTGGCGGATCTTGCCCAGCGTGGCGCGACTGAGGTCGACGGCGGCGACCACGCCCCGCAGGTCGCCGCGCATGAGGGTGATGTCCGCTGCTTCCATGGCCACGTCCGTGCCGGTGCCCATTGCCAGGCTGACGTCGGCGGTGGCCAGCGCCGGGGCGTCGTTGATCCCGTCGCCGACCATGGCCACGCGGGCACCGCCCTGCTTCAGTTCCCGAATCTTGGCCGCCTTGTCCTCGGGCAGCACCTCGGCCAGGACGTGGTCCGGGGCGATCCCCACCTCGCCCGCGATGGCCGCCGCCGTGCGCCGGTTGTCCCCGGTGATCATCCACACATCGATACCCATCTCGCGGAGGGTGCCGATCGCCTGACGGGCCTCCGGGCGCACCGTGTCGGCGACGGCCACCACGCCCAGGATCCGGCCGCCCGCGGCGACCAGCACCGCGGTCTTGCCTTCGGCCTCCAGGCGCTCCCGCGCCTCCTCGGCCGCCGCGGTGTCGACGCCCTCTCGGGACATCAGCCGGGAGTTGCCGACCAGGACGGCACGTTCTCCCACCTGAGCACGGATCCCGTGCCCGGCCAGGGCCTCCACCCGGTCCACGGGCGGCAGGCTCAGGCCCTCCCCCTCCGCCGCGCGCACGATCGCCTTGCCGAGCGGGTGCTCGGACCGCCCCTCGACCGCGGCCGCGGTCTCGAGCACGTCGGCTCGCGCCGCGCCGCCGAGCGGGACCACGGCGGTCACGGCGGGCTCGCCGCGGGTGATCGTCCCCGTCTTGTCGAAGGCGACGGCGGTGATCCGGCCCGCCGCCTCCAGGTGCTCGCCGCCGCGGAAGAGGATGCCGTGCTCCGCCCCGCGGCCGGTCCCCACCATGATGGCCGTCGGCGTGGCGAGGCCGAGGGCGCAGGGGCAGGAGACGACCAGCACGGCGGTGGCGGAGAGAAGCGCGTCCGTGAAGTGCCCCGTCCCCAGGTACCAGCCGAGGAAGGTCACCAGGGCGATACCGATGACCGCCGGGACAAAGTAGTTGGAAATGACATCCGCGATACGCTGGATCGGCGCCTTGCTCCCCTGGGCCTGTTCCACCGCCCGCACGATTTGGGCCAGGACGGTCTCCCGCCCCACGCGCGTCGCGCGGAAGGTAAACGAGCCGGAGGCATTGAGGCTACCGCCGACGACGGTGTCGCCTGCGGCCTTGTCCACCGGCAGGCTCTCCCCGGTGAGCATCGACTCGTCGACGGCCGAACTGCCTTCAACCACCTCACCGTCGACCGGCACCTTGTCTCCCGGGCGGACGATGAGCAGGTCGCCGACCTGGACGGCCGCCAACGGCACATCCTCGGCCTTGCCGTCCCGCAGCACGCGTGCCGTCTTGGCCTGGAGCCCAAGGAGCTTGCCGATGGCGGCCGAGGTGCGGCCCTTGGCGATGGCCTCCAGGTACTTGCCCAGCAGCACCAGGGTGATGAGCAAGGCACTGGTCTCGAAGTAGGTGCCGGTAATGCCGACGCGCCGGCCGAACAGCACCCCGGCCAGGCTATACAGGTAGGCGGCGGAGGTGCCCATGGCCACCAGTACGGACATGTTGGCGCTGCCGCCACGCAGGTTGAAGTAGGAGTCGCGGTAGAAGGTCCAGCCCGCGACGAACTGGACCGGGGTGGCCAGCGCCCACTGCAGCCAGCCGTCCTCCAGCACCGCCGCCCACCGGCTGCCCGGCGCCCAGAGGTGCGCCGCCATCCCCGCGAGTAGCGGCAGAGACAACACCGCCCCAAGCAGCATCCGGTCGCGCCAGTGCCGGATCTCGCGGGCGCGTGTAGATGCGCCGCCGTCTTGCCCGCTTTCTTCCACCGGTCGCGCCTGGTAGCCCGCCGCCTCGACCGCGGCGAGCAGGGCCGCCGGATCGATGCCCCCCGCCGGATGCCGTACCAGGGCCTCGCCCGTGGACAGATTCACCGTGGCGCCCAGGACCCCGGGCACGGCCGCGAGCGCGCGCTCCAGGCGCTGCACGCAGGAGGAGCAGACGATGCCCAGGATGGCCAGGCGGGTCGTGGCCTCCGGCACGTCGTAGCCCAGGTCGCGGATCCCGCCCACCAGCGCCGGCAGGTCGACCCGAGAGGGGTCGAAGGCCACCGTCGCCCGTGCGCTGGCCAGGTTGACGCTGGCCTGTACCACTCCGGCCGTGCGGCGCAGGCCGCGCTCGATCCGGGCAGAGCAGTTGGCGCACGTCATCCCGGAGACGGGCAGCACCGCCTGGACCGTCGGCGCGCCCCGGTCCTCCCGGCCCCTTGGCGCCTCGGTTTCCGTCGTACTCATGCCACGCACCCCTCAGCGCGAGACGTGGGCGATGACATCGAGAAGCCCCCGGACGGCGCCCTCGCCGTCACCGCTCCGCAGGGCGGCGGCGACACAGCCGCGCACATGGGTCTGATGCAGAGACTGACGACGGCGCCAACCGCCAGGCGGATGGCCGCCAACTGCACCAGGATGTCGACGCAGGAGCGGCCCTCCTCCACCACGCGCCGCACGCCGCGCACCTGCCCCTCGACCTTCCGCAAGCGCTGCAGCAGACCGGCGTTGTCGCGGCGCTACCGGCTCTCGGCGTCCGGCGCCGGCTCCATGACCCACCTGCCATACCCCGGTATGGTATCCAGAGGCTACGACCCGCCCGGCCGCATGTCAAGCGGCTCACGCACCGCGGCGCAGGCGCCAGATCGTGACTCTTGGCCGCAGGCGCGGCCGGGCCCAGGAACGTACCGGCGCGGCACTGCCGAGGGTCGCTCCCAGCATGCCGCCCATGCCGCCACCCATCAGCAGCATGCTCCAGCCCATGGCGTGCATCCGGGCCGGTCCCAGGGCGGCCATGGCCGCCGCGACCGCCGCACCCCCCAGTCCGCCCAGCCCACCGCCGGCCATGCCGGCCATCATGGCCCACATGCGCCCGTCCGCCCGGTCGGGCGCGGCAACGGACGGCATCCGCATCCCGACGTAGCCGGCCAGCCCCGTCACCAGCAGTGTGCCCACCCCCTGGCCCGAGAGGCGCAGATCGACCAAGGCGCCCAAGAGGGCCCCGAGAGACGTGCCCACGACGGCCCTGCGCACCAACCGCACCCCCGCCCTTGGCCACTGCGCCCTTCCACGCTTATGCGGCAGGGGGAGCGGCACAGTCGCGGCGGTGGCGGTGGCGGCTCCACCGGATGCTCAGGCTCAGGCGAGCAGTGTGTGCAACCTGTGCGTTCGCAGCTTGCGCATGGCGGCCGCCTCGATCTGCCGGACGCGCTCACAGGTGAGCCCGATGCGCGCGCCGATCTCCCGCAGGGTCTGCGGGGTGCCTCCGCCCAGACCGAAGCGCAGGCGGATGACCTCCGCTTCCCGAGCAGTGAGAGAGCCCAGCGCGCGGCCCAGTTCGGCCCGCACGGACTCCCGCCACAGCGCGTCCTCGGGCCCCGCACCGGCGCCGGGGTCCGCCACCGTGTCGCCGACCGTCGCATCCGTCTGGTCTGTGAGGTTCCGCTCCAGAGAGAGCGGGGGCACCCCGGCCTGCAACAGAGCGTCCACGTGGCGGCCGTCGGTGCCCAGCACCTCGGCCAATTCGGCCACGGTCGGCTCCCGCCGCAAGTGCTGGGCCAGCTGTTCCTGGAGCCGGGCCAGTTTCCCGAGCAACTCCACCTTGCGCACAGGGACGCGGATCGGGTGCCCTTTCTCCGTGAGTGCACGCGTCACGGCCTGGCGGATCCACCAGGTGGCGTACGTGGCGAATCTGAATCCCCGGCGGTAGTCGAACTTCTCCGCCGCCCGCAGCAGCCCGAGATTCCCCTCCTGGATGAGGTCGGCGAGCGTCATACCTCGCCCCACATAGCGTTTGGCGACCCAGACCACCAGCCGCAGGTTGCTTTCGACCAGGCGCTGCCGGGCCTCCACGTCGCCTGTCGCCGCGCGCCTGGCCACCTCCTCTTCCAGCGTTCTGGAGGACAGTAGCGGCAGCCGGCCGATCTCGTCGAGGTAGTCGCGCACGACCCGGTCGGGCCGTCCAGCACCACACCCAGGGCGCCACTCCGGCATCACCGGACGGGGGGACCGCCTGGGAGCGCCTGCCCGCAGTTCCGTGGTAGTGTGTGGATGGCGTGAAAGATCCGGCGTAGAACGCATCGCGCCTGCACTGTCCTTTCATGGTGTCCCGCAGCGCCGGCGGGCGTGCACGCCTCCGTTCCTACCGGGTGCCGCGCGCGGCGCCGGCGGGGCCCGGCGGCAGGGTGGCGCCCGGCATGGTGACGGTGTGTACATTCACGCGGTCGCGCCAACGCAGCCCGGCGATGCCCGGCCCGAGGATAGGGGCGTGGAGATCTGGGCCTGGGCCAACACGCCGCTACCCACATAGTTGTTCGTGCAGCGGACCAAGTACTGGGGGTTGCCCCCGAACAACTCGCCGATGAAACGCAGGACACCGCAAGCCACGATGCACGTCCAGAACGGGACGCCGCCGGCCGGCTGACGGCGCAACTGCCGCCAGTCGATGACCTAGAGGAGGATCACCAAGACCCGCTCGTACACCTGCGCCGGAACGGGCCATCACCCTGCCGGGGGCGCAGCTCCGCTACCTGGCCTACGTTTGTGAGCGCAGGGTGGCTGCCCTCCTGGGCCTGGGCGCCGCCGCCTGGAAGATGGTACCCCGCGACCGCTTCATTGGGTGGACGCCCGCCGGGCATGCGGCCACCCTGCCGCTGGCCGTGGTGCTTCCCTGGGTCCGGGTGTCCCGTTTAGCCTCTCACCTCCTGGGCGCCTGCGGCCCCGACCGCTCGACGCCCTACCCTGACGGCCCCCGGCGGTTTCCACCAGGGCCGATCCGCACCCCTTGTCCACCCCGCGCATAACGATGGGCCGTCCTTGGCCTCGGGACAGGCCTGAATCATCGCACGAGGGGGCGCGGCACCATGGCGGAGGCTGACGTGGTGGTACGGGGCCGGGTCCGACCCTATTTCACCCGAACGTACGTACCGAGTGCGGCTATGGACCCAATCCAAGGAGGGGGAGACGCGGTGGCACAGCTGTTGAGGGACCAGGGCACACTCGACCAAGCGGCGTTGCACATCCTGATGGACCTGAACACGGCGGAAAAGATCGAGACGACCATGTACGCCCAGGGACTCGCCTCCGGCGTGCTGTCGAGCCTGGATCCCGGCGACCTCGCCTACTTCCAGTCCGGCGTGACGCAGGAGTTCTTCCACTGGCAGTTCCTCACCAGCCTGGGTGCCGACATCCCCAACAACACCTTCTACTTCCCGGCGAATGCCTTCACGGACCTGAACACGTTCCTCCTGACCCTGCTTGGCCTGGAGGAGACGGGCATCGAGGCCTATTCCGCGGCGATCCGCATCATGAACGATCCGATCGGCCGGCCCGGGCTGACGATCCCCCTCGCGCAGATCCTATCGACCGAGGCGGAACACCGGGTGCTCATCCGCGATGTCGACGGCCTCGTCCCAGCCAACAACCTCTGTATCGAGCGCGTGACAACCACCGACTTCGGCGTCTTCGAGGCCCGCCTGGCGCCGTTCCTGTCACCGAACCTGTTTAACGGCACATCCACCGCCGGCATCCCATTCCCGAGCCAGGCCACGGTCCTGCAGTTGGCTGACGGCAACGCCTGCGTCAATCCGGGAGTGTTCATCGACTAACGGCGTAACGGCAGAGGGGGTAGCCGGCACCCGCGCCGGGATCGCGGGCACTGGTGGGCGGGGGGCCCTCCCCGCGGCCGTGCCGGGCTGGGTGCCTACCCGCCCCCTCTGCCTGCCGCCCGATCTCGGCACGGCTTCATTTCATCGCGTGGCGGGGGTGGCAGCACGGGTGGATCCCAGTCATGATCATGAATAGTGGCAGTCGTGATCATGACCGTGGCGAGCGTCGTGGGTGTTGGGCTCAGACAGGCTGTCGTCCCTGCTTGCGCCGGCTGACGTGGACGGCCGCCGTGACCGTATGCCCGCCGACGCACGCGGACAACGCACCGGACCGCGACTTCGCGCGGGTGTGCGCCGGGGCTCCCCGGGACCTCCGTCGCGCCGCCATCCACGCCGCGTCCGGTGCGATGCGCGGCTACCTGAGCAACCTGCGGCGCGGGGATGCCGCCGACGTGAAGCGGCGGGGACGCGCGCTACGATCCTGCGGGGAGGGACCCCGATCGCCCGCCCAGCGCGGCCAGTTCCCGCTTCCGTGCCCGTTCGATGATCCGGTCGGCGGTGCGCGCCGCGATCGCCATGATCGTCTCGGTGGGGTTGCCGCCACCTGAGGTGGGGAAGACCGCGGCACTGCAGATGTACAGATTGGGCACGTCGTGACACCGGCAGTCAGCGTCGACCACGGATGTCTGCGGGTCGTCGCCCATGCAGCAGCCGCCCATCAGATGGGCCGTTTCCGGAACGACGTACTTGGGTGTGCCCCCCGCCGCCGCGAGGATCTCGTTCGCCGTTTTGACCGCATGGGCGATCAGCCGGTTGTCGTTGTCGGTGTAACTGAAGTGGAACAACGCCCGGCGCAGCCCGTGTTCGTCGATCTCATCGGCGAGCGCGATGCAATTGCGCGGATCGGGGAGGACCTCTCCGACCAGGGTGATGCGGGCAAAGAAGTTATAGTCGCGCATGGCCTCGCGGAGTTCCTGGCCCCAGACGCCGGCCTGGGCCAGGCCCCCGGCGAACTCCACCGGCCGCGCGCCGTGGGCGTGGAGCGTATACCCGCGCGCGAAGCCGCGGGCGGTATCGGTCTCGTAGAAGTCCTGCGTCGAGGAAAGAACAGGTGTTCCTTTATAGATGCGCACTTCCTGCTCGAAGAGTCCGTACATGTCGTGGCCGCTGTGCGGCATCACGCACTTGCCCACCATGCCACTGCTGTTGGCGAGGCCGTTGGGGAAGCGGGGGTCCGTGTTTTGCAGCAGCAGGCGGGGCGTCTCCACGACGAAGGTGCTGAGGATCACAAGGCGCGCCTTCTGCCGGTACTCCTTGCCGTCGTGCTGGAAGATCACCCCGGTCGCGGTGCCCGTGTCGGCAACCTCCAGGCGGGTGACCATGCAGTCGCTGAGGACCTCGGCTCCGGCCGCGATGGCCTTGGGGATGTGGTGGATGAGCGCGCTGTACTTCGAGTTGGGCTTGCAGCCCTGGTTGCAGAAGCCGCGGTTGATACAGGGCGGCCTGCCCTCGAAGGGGGCCGCGAGAATCGCCAGCGGTGTGGCCGCGGTTTGGATGCCCAGGCGCTCGCAGCCGCGGCGGAACACCTCCGCGTTCGGGCTGAGCGGGGCACGCTCGGGGTAGGGGTAGGGGCCGTGAAAGGAGCCCCACGGGAAGTGTCGGGGACCGGAAACCGCGATCTCGCGTTCGATGGCGGCATAGTAGGGGGCTAGGTCTTCGTACGTCAGGGGCCAGTCCACGGCGACGCCGTCGGCCGAGTATGTCCGAAAGTCGCCCTCATGGAAGCGCAGGAACACACCGGTGAAGTGGGTTGTCCCGCCACCGACCCCGCGGCCGGAGTTGTTGTGACCCATGACTACTGGATTGTGGCCCGCCACGAGACGGGTGTCTTGCCAGCCCAGCTTCTGCATGGTCAACTCATCGCTGGCAAAGTCGGTCGCGGGGTCCCAGAAGGGTCCGGCCTCAATGACCACCACGGTGAAGCCTGCCCTGGTCAGCCGGTGGGCCAGCACGCTCCCGGCGGCTCCGGCGCCCACGATACAAACGTCGATCTCATCGTCGGCGTACTTGCGCCGATCCAGGTGCTCATAGTGGTGATCCGCATAATGGTCGCAGTGGTGCCGCACCGGCCGGTCCGGAGTGCCAAAGTCCGATTCACCCTGACCGTCGGCCATCTCATTCCCTCCCGCGCCCGGCGTCGGCGTCCTCGCCGGTTCCACCGTCGTCTCCATCGGCCGGGGCGTCCATGTTCGCCTCTCGTTGGTGAGGCACCGCGAACTGCGGCTCCCAAGGGTCCCGCACCCTGCGGTCGAGGCGGTAATAGCCGCGGGGATAGGCGGGGCCGGCGTAGCCCATCTCGGACCAGACCGCCGGATGGGAGGCGCAGGCATCCACCCCCAACCCCAGGAGCTTCTTGAAGAGTTCCTTCTGGGGGAAGCCCTGGAGTTCCGCGACCTGCCCCTTCTGCAGAGCGGCGAGGATCTCGAACTGCACCTGCGTCTCACAGACGGCGAAACCCTGACCGTGACGACTTCTGGTCACCGCATCCATCGCCGCCAGGCCTAGGCCTGCCCTTTGCCCACAAGTGAACGCTTGACAAGCAGCGCCGTAGCGTCTACGGTGCGTAGCATGGCACCGAAGCGGGTCATCCTCCAACGGCTTTCCCAGACCGATGCGGTCGAGGTCGTGCGCCGCTCGATCGACTCGGACCCCGAGATGCACCGGACCGAGCTGGCTGACCGTCTGTGCGATGCGTTTGAGTTTATCGACCCTCTGGGGCGTCGGCGCCGGACCGGTTGTTTGAAGGCGCTTCGAACCTTGGAGGCGAAGGGCTGCTTCAGGCTGCCGCCGCCGCGCACCAAGACGGCGCTGGGCCGGCCGCGCCGCTTGGGCAGCGCCGTTCCTCCGCCCGCAGGCGTCCCCCCTACGGCTGGAGAGATCCGCTGTCTGACGTTGGTCTTGGTGGAGACCGAGGAACAGGTGCGGATCTGGAACGAGTTGTTCGAGACCGAACATCCGCGCGGTGCGGGACCTTTGGTGGGGCGGCAACTCCGTTACTTGATCGGCTCGGAGCACGGCTGGTTGGGGGGCGCGGCCTTCGCCTCGGCCGCCCTGCACCTGCAAGATCGAGACCGCTGGATCGGCTGGAACCACGAGCAGCGCTTGGAGAGTCTGGACCGTGTGCTGGGTCTGAGCCGCTACTTGATTCGGCCGTCGGTGGACTGTCACAATCTGGCCTCGCACGTCTTGGGTCTCTTGCTGAGGCGGCTGCCGCAGGATTTTGAACGCTGCTACGGGTATGCGCCCTGGCTGGTCGAGACGTTCGTCGATGAGAGTCGTCATGCCGGGACCTGCTATCGGGCGGCCAACTGGACGCGGATCGGTCGTACCGAAGGCGGACGCCGCCGGCAGCGGGGCCGGAGCTGCGGTGAGACGAAGAAGGCGATCTATGTCTATCCGCTGGTGGACGACTTCCGGCTGCGCATGGGTGTGCCGCTGCGTCGGGGTCTTGGGCCGTTGCCCTTGGATGCCGGCCTGGAGGGGGAACAGTGGGCGGAGTATGAGTTCGGCGGCGCCCCCCTGGGCGATCGCCGCCTCAGCCGCCGGCTGGTCGTGAGCGCCGCCGCCCAAGCAGAGAACCCTGGCCGCGCCTTTTGCGGCCTGGAGCGAGGAAGCGATGCCATGATCAAGGGCCATTATCGCTTCATTGAGCAGCCGGAGACGGGCGAATCCGCGGTCACCGCGGAGAACATCCTGTTGCCTCATCGGGAGCAAACGCTGCGGCGCATGCAGGCGCACAAGACGGTCCTGTGCATTCAGGATGGCACCGATCTGAATTACAATGGTCTGGCGCAGTGCGAAGACTTGGGCCTGATCGGCAAGAATCAGACGAAGGCCACAACCCGCGGGCTGCATCTGCATTCCACGCTGGCGGTGACCGACGACGGTCTCCCCCTGGGCGTGCTGCGCGCGGCGTGCACGGCGCCCGCAGCCAAGGACGCCGAGGACGAGAGAACGCCGGCAGAGATCCCGATCGAGGAGAAGAAGACCCACAGCTGGATGGATGGCCTCCGGGATTGCACGACGGTCGCCGCCACGATGCCGCAGACCAAGATCGTCTGCGTGATGGACCGTGAGGCCGACTTCTTTGAGCTCTTTGACGCCTGGCGTGCAGAGCCGCGGACCGACCTCTTGGTCCGAGCCGACCACGATCGCTGCACGATGGAAGATCGGAAGCTGTTCGCCGCCGTCAAAGCGTGCGAGCCGCAGTTGCGGTTCTCGCTGCACGTCAAGCGTCAAAGCGCTCGGCCGAAACAGAGCAAGCAGAAAGCCCGCCCGCAACGGCCTGAGCGGATCGCCGAGATCATGCTGCGCTACCGTCGCATCGAGTTGAAGCCTCCCACCGCTCACAAAGAGAAAGAACCGCTGGCACTGTGGATCGTCCATGCCCTCGAAGAGACGCCGCCGACAGGTGAGAAACCCATCGAGTGGTTCCTCTTGACCACGATGGACGTGAACTCACCCGAGCAGGCCAAAACCTGTCTGGGGTGGTACTGTCTGCGCTGGCGGATTGAGGACTGGCACCGCGTCCTGAAGAGCGGGTGCAAAGTCGAAAAGCTGCAGCACGAAACCGCGGAACGTCTCAGGCGAGCTTTGGCCATCCACATCGTCATCGCGTGGCGCATCCTGCTGCTCACGCTCTTGGGACGCGAGACCCCTGAACTTCCGCCCGAGGTGTTCTTCGACGACTTCGAAGTGGAGGTCCTCGGAGCCTACGCCAAGTATACAAAGATGCCGCCGCCCACCACCCTGGGAGCCGCAGCATTTTTGGTCGCTAAGATCGGCGGGTACATGGCCCGCAAGAGCGACCCCCCGCCGGGCCACGAGATCATGTGGCAGGGCTACACGGGCCTGCGAACGATGTGCGTGGGCTACGCCATACGCGCTCCCGAGAGTTGACCGGGTCGGTCTCCGTCTCCGCCCGGTTGTTGGGTCGAGGGCTTGTTGGCCGCATTTCCGTCATGACGTTTCACAGCGTCGCTCGAGACCGAAGCAGATCCGAGCCACCACTTCACCCCCGCTTCTCACATGCACACAGGGCTGACAACTCGGTCTGTCCATTCGTTGGCCGTCTAACACTGCTGTCAGGGTCGCGCGTTCACCCGCCAGATCTCGGGTCCTGCCGTAAGTCTGCGACGGCACCTGCAGTGTCCTGGGCCGGGAAGCCTGACATCAGCATTGAGCCCCGACACGACACCGGTGCCGGCCCAATCTCATTTGTGGGCAAAGGGCAGGGCTAGCTTGCGCCGCAGCACCGCGTCACGCGTTCATGGCTCTGGCATGAGAAGCCTCCTGGCCAGTGTCAACCATATGGGTGCGGCTCTTTTCCTGTGTGAGGTTGTTAATCCATAGGGTAGGGATGCCCGGCGCGGAGAGACGGGAGGCCCGCGGATGGGATGGCAGAGGGTGGGCGCCCAGGGGGCGGGGAGGGCTCAGGGGGGCGGGGTTGGGTTGGGACGGGAATGACCTGGCCGGCGTAGCGTGGCTCGTGGAGGCGGGGCGTCTCCTGGGCCAAATGGTATTTCCAGTAGCGGTCGAAGTCGCCGGCGTGTGCCCCGGGGGACCGCCGGACTCGGGCACGGCCCCCGGACATGCCGGGGGCACCCGCGCGCGCCTGCGCCGCGACGATGTCGCGGCCCATCCGCCGAAGGCTTGCCGCATCCGGTGACGAACCGCCGCCCGTGATCGTACCATCGTGGTGGGCGAGGAGGGATGCCGCCCCATGCAGGGCGTCGGTCGGCGTCAACTGCTCTGTGCCGCCCTGGGTGCGGCGGGTGCCGCCCTGGTGGCCGGGTGCCGCCGGATTAGTCAACCTGCCCCGGGGTGCGGAAGCACGGCACGGGTAACGCTGTATGCAACGCCAGACTTCATTCCGGAATACACCGTGGGCCCGAAGCTGGCCGCCGCCTTCCAAGCTGTGGATCCCGAAGTGACGGTCATTTACCCGCGCGGCCCGGGGCGGATACCTTCCGGGCAAAAGTGGGTCATCCAATCCGTACAATCAGGTTGGCAGGCCTCCAATGTTCAGGGTGCCGTCGTAGTGCCGCTCGCTCCCGCGTTGCAGTCGATTAACTTCAACCCGTCGGTGCTGTTGCCGGGATTGGTCGAACAATTTTCGATCCAAGGCGCTCCGTACGGTCTGCCCTCCACGTTCTACCCGGCAGGAGTCGTCTACAACACGCACGCCTTCGAGCAGGCCGGCGTGGCGCCGCCGCAACCGGACTGGACCATTGCCGACCTGCAGAATACGTGCGCGGCACTGGCCCATGCCCTTGGAAAAGGAAAGCTACCGGGGTTGGTCGGCGTCCTTCCACCGGCCGTGGGGACATCGGCATACCCGGGCCAAGGGGCGATTCTCGCCAGCTCTTACACGGGCTGGTTGCAGGCCGGCGATGCCACACTTTGGGCTGGATTCGCAATGGGCTACGGAGCACAGGTGCTCCTGGATGATGGCACCATCGACCTCACGGGGCAGGAGGCCCTGCTCGGTCTCGGCACTCTCGTCGAACTTGCAAGGCAGTACGGGGCACCGAATACGGCGTTACCGGTGACGGCGTCCGCCCTTAGGGACCTTCTCCGTCTCAAGACTGTGGCGTTGGAATTCGTGTCGAGGATCGACCCGTTCGTGGCATCGAGCGGGGGATCGGTGCGCTTTGCACGCTATCCACGGTTGCCAGTGAAGTCTGTTGTGCCCGCCTTCAGTCAGGGGCAGACGGTCGGCGCAGCGGCCAGACTCCCCTCCCTCACGTTCCCTGGGGATGTGTTGGACGCCTTCGTGCGCTTTCAGACGTGGACGTATGGTAACGACGGGCAGAGGATCTGGATGGGCGCCGATCTGCCGCCGGTGGTGGCGGACCCGGCCGTGCAGGAGGCCTTCTGGTCGCATCAGATGAACGTTGATGTCTCACCGTCCGACTTTGTGTTCATGGGCAGCCGGCAGTATGACGTGTACAGCCCGGGAGTCGGACAGGCGTTGGCGCAGGCGTACCACGCACCGACCGTGTTGGCGGATGCGTTGCGCAGCGCACAGGGGCGCGTGCGCGCGCAGGCGCTGGCGCTGCGGGCACGCAATAGCGAAGATCTCAAGGTGGTCTGGGCCGGCGTCGGCGGCGGGTCCGGCGGGGCGACATGCCCGTAGCGTCTCCCCCGGCGGCTGGGGGTGTGGCGAGACCCACTCCGGGCGGCAGGACGCGGGCCAAGGTGCTGGCGACGTTCGACCGCAATGTCGGCGAGGCACGCGGCCCGGCTGCGTGCGGCGGCCAGAGTCGCGAGCACGGCGAGCCTGAGCGTCCCCGCGACCTGCGGCGCCGTGTCGAGGAGACCGGAGGCCCCGCCCGCGCCGTCCGGCCCAACCCCGAACATGCCGAGCCCCATCAGGGCTGGCATCGCCGCCCCGGAACCGTCACCCGGGGCCAGCAGCGCGGGCAGGACGTCGACATCGTACAGACCGCCCGCGGGCACCCGCGCCAGGAGCAACAGCGCCCCCGCGCCTGAGTGCCAGACCCGAGAGCAGGAGAGGGTGCGCCCCGACACGCGCGCCGAGACGCACGCAACCCCCCCAGGGGCACCGCGGCGATGGCCAGCGGGCACGGCCGGAAGGCCAGGCCCGTGACGCCCGCGGTATGGCCTCGGAGAACCGGCGGCACCGACACGGTACCCGGGTGCCGCCCGCAGGATCTTCCGCGCCCCGGCGGAACCACCCCCTGCATCTTCTGCCAGCGGAGGAAGGGAAGCATGCACGCCTCGCCCCGGTACCGGGCCGTCGTCTTCGACCTCATCGACACCCTCACGGTCCCTTACGACGACGCCGACTTCTCCTCCACCGTGGCGGCGATGGCGGGGGCTCTGGGCACCGGAGCCCGCGAACTCGCGGACGCCTGGGACCGCAACTGGCCCGGGCTCCTCCGCGGTGTCTTCCCAGACACCGGAGCGGCCATGCGGCAGGCCTGCCAGGACCTCGGCATCGCGGTCTCCCCGCCACAGACCGAGGCCGCGGGCGGCGCGTGGGACGGGTACTTGCGGCGAGCCAGCGCGCTGAGGCCCGACGCGGTCACCACCCTCCGGGCGGTCAGGGAGGCGGGCCACAAGATCGGGCTCATCAGCGATTGCGTGCCGGGGGTCCCGCTCCTCTGGCGGGGGATGCCCGCCGCGCCTCTGGTCGATGCCGCCGTGTTCTCCTGTGAGGTGCGGCTGACCAAACCCGACCGGGAGATCTATCTCCTGGCGTGTGAGCGCCTCGGCGTGCCGGCGCAGGCATGCATGTACGTGGCCGACGGTGTCGGGCGTGAACTCACCGGGGCCGCGGAAGTCGGTATGGCCGCGGTGCTGTTGCGTGCGGGGCAGCCGCCCAACGCCTTCCGCCGCGACGCGCGGGAGTGGCGCGGACCGGCGGTCGGGGCGCTGGCCGAGGTGCTGGATCTGCTCCGGTAGCCGGGGCGCCCGGGACGGTGAGCGCCTGCGTTGGGGAAGGGCCGTTGGCAAGGGGGCGGCCGAGGGCATGGGTGGGAATGCACCGGCGCTGCGCGATATCCCCAGGACGTCCGTTGTGGCGGGCGCCGCGGTGGAACTGGACGGCCGCGTGCCCTTCGTCCGGCAGGCGTAAGGCAGCCTCAGGGGGTGCTGGAGCCCATCGGGTACGTCGAGGCGGGGGAGGCCCCCGGGGCGGCGGCGGTCCGGGAGTGCCGGGAGTGCCGGGAGGAGGCCGGCAGCGAGGTGCTCGGGTTGCTCGCAATCTGCACCGTGCGCTGGAGCGGCAAAACGCCGGCGGCACACGGGTCGCGGAGGCGGTCGCCCCGCACCGGGGGAATCCTGTATGGCACCGTACCCGCGGCCGCCCGGCAGGCGGTCTGGCGGAGGCGGACGGGGCCTCCGGCCATGGTTTACCGCGACAGTGTCGCGGCCCAAATCCCCGGCCTCTGTGCGCCTACCGACCTCACCCCAACCCCGCCAGCTTCTCGGGATTGGCCACCATCCGGATGCTCAAGACACCGCCCCGACCTTGGCTCGGATGGTGCCCGGCGGCCGGCCCAGCGGCGGTCGGCCAGCAGGTCGCGCACCGCCCGCCGCGCACTCGCCAGACTGGCTCCCGCGAGGTAACCATCGGGGCCGACCCAGTCGCCGGCCAGGTACAGGCCGCGCACCCCCGGGACCGGCCGGCCGTGCCGCCGCACTGGGGCGCGGGGACCATCGAGACCGCGGCCATGCGGGGCAGGTGGGCCCGCTCGGCCGGGACGCCCCTCCACCCGGGCTGGACCCGGTCGAGCAGCGCCTCCAGTTCCCGCTCGTCGGCCTCGGGGTCGGAGGGACGGCGGTGGTCGAGCGCCTTGAAGGCGTGCACCACGGCGCCTCCCCGGCGGCGCGATCCGGGCATGGAGCGACTGGGCAGAGCAGAAGCGCGGGCCGGCCAGGCCACCAGCCCGGCGAGTCCCCCGCCCACCACCACCACGCGCGTGCCGCCATGGGATGCGCCCATGTGTGCCCTGGCCCCCCCTCGCCCCCTTGACGCAGCGCCCGGGCGGGGCGTGACACGCGTGGAGGGGTGCCGGTCCCGACGGGTCGTCCCGAGGGCGCCTCTCGCGCCGTCCGGGTGAAGGGGCGCGGTGGGAGAAGCTTCCCGGCGCGGTAGAATGGGCCCAGGCCCATCCCCGCGGAGGCGGTCCTCCCGTGTTCCCCCGTGCCGCCGGTCTCGTGCCCGTCTCCCCGGTGCAGGGTCGCGCGGTGCTCGGGCCGCTGGGCCTGCGCTCGGGCGGATCCGGCGGCAGCGGCGAACTCGATCGGCTCTCGGACGGTCTGACCAGGGGATATACCCTGGCCGTGGAGCGACTGAACGCGGCCGCGCAGCGCCTCGGGGCCGACGGCGTGGTGGACGTCCGCCTGGGGCGGCGGGAACGGGAGGCCGAGGGCGCGCGTCTGACGGACTTCTCCGCCTCAGGCCTGTCCGTCCGGCGAGCGGGGACCGCCCGTGCCGGCGCCGTCTTCACCGCGACCTGGACGGCCGCGGAGTGCGCCGCGGCTCTCCGCGCGGGACTGGCGCCCGCGGCCGTGGTCCTGGGCGCGTGCGCCTACTACGCCTTCTGCGGCACGAGCGCTGCCATGGTGGACGCGTCGCCGACCAATCGGGAACATGCGGCATTCACGGACGCGGCCCACTTCGCCCGGCACGCCGCCCAGGAACGCATGCGCAGGTCCGCGGCGGCCTTGGGCGCAGACGGCGTGGTCGGTGTCGCGGTGGAACTGCGCCTGCACGTGGCCTCCGTGGGCGGCCAGCCCATCGGCGGCCCCGGCGATCGCACCTGTCTCTGCCTGGCGGTGGGCACCGCCGTGCACCGGGCGCCGGCCGCCCCAGGCCCAGGCCCCAACCCCGATCGTGCTGTCGCTGCGGGATGCGACGGCACTGTCCCCGCCGATGGTCAGGATTCGGTTGTTCCCGGGCGAATAGCGGGGGCGGGACGGCGGACAGGGGCTCTGGGACGGCGGGATGCGACCGCCGCGACACCCGGGGAGCGCGGTTTGCAGACGGCGGCGCCACGGAATTCGCGGTACCGCTTCCCGCCGCTGCGCCGTCGCCCGCCGGCCACAGGGGTCACCGCTCGTTACCCGCCCGTAGCCAATCGACGTAGTCACCGACACCCGCGTCGATGTCGAAGGCGGGCGCATACCCCGTGTCCGCCCGAAGCCGGCCGATGTCGAGGCTGAACGGGCCGGGCGCCTCGGGATTCCGCTCGCCGCTGAAACGGATCACTGCATCCGGGATGCGCCGCCGGATGGCGGCGGCCACCTCGGCGTTGGTCGCCGCACGGCCCGAGCCGACGTTGTAGGTGTGGTGGTGCAGGGTCGGGACCGTTTGCAGCAGGGCGATCGCCCGGGCGCAGTCCCGCACGTGGCAGAGATCCATCGCGTCCTCCGCGTAGGCCGGCCGCCGCGGCGGGGCGAAGTCCGCCGGTTCGCCGCGGACGGCGGCGTGGACGAGGCGCGGCAGCGCGACGAATCTGGAGTCCGGCCGGCCGAGCGGGCCGTAGACCCCCGCGATGCGCAGGTGCGCGACCTCCAGCCCGGTGGCGCCACCGACGTAGGCGGAGAGCAGTTCGCCCACCTTCTTGTAGGTCTCGATCGGCAGGGCGCCCAACATGGGCAGCGGCATGTCCTCGCGCCAGGGACGTTCCGCCACGCCGGCATACACCCCGATCGAACTGGCGATGGTGAAGCGCCGGACCCCCCAGGCATGCGCCGCCTCCAGCCCGTGCAGGATGGCATAGACGTTCATGCGGACGTCCGGCAGGACATCCGGGGCCCCCAATCCACCCGCGGCCAGGTGGACGATGCCGGTGACGGCGGCTCGCCGGCCGATCTCCGCCCAGGTCGACCAGTCCGCGGCCTCCAGGGGCTCGACGAACAGTCGGGTGCCGAGCGCCTCCTGCAGGAAGGGCGGCACGCGCGCGGAGCGATGCGCCGTCACGATACAGGTCTCGCCGAGATCGAGCAGGGCGCGGGCGGTGTGCGAGCCGATGAAACCAAGGCCCCCGGTGACGAGGATCATGGGGCGGCCCCCCTTTGGCGTGTCGGGGTCACGGAACGCGGCGTGTGCGCGGGGCGGCGAGACGGCGCCTCGGCGCGGGACGGGGGCGTGAGCACCGCCACGCCCCCCGAAGCACCGGCGCGTGGGCCGTGTCCGCTTTTCAGATGTTACATGGGATCGGTGATAGGATAAGTACAGTGTTTATCCTATCATTATCAATGACAGTCTTGGCGTCGAGGATGGGGAACGTGGGCGAGGGCAGGGCGGCACTGGCGGATTTCCTGCGCACACGCCGCGCCCGTCTGTCCCCGGAAGGGGTGGGTCTCCCCGGGGGCGGCCGGCGCCGCACACCGGGCCTGCGCCGCGAGGAAGTGGCGCTGCTGGCGCACATCGGCACGTCGTGGTATGTGGCGCTCGAGCAGGGTAGGGACGTGCATCCGTCGGCCGCGGTGCTGGATGGCATCAGTACGGCCCTGCGCCTGACCGAGGCGGAGCGGCTGCACCTGTTCGTCCTGGCGCGGTTACCGGTGGCGCCGGCCCCGGCGGACGCGCCTGCCGAGACCGTCGGCGCCGCGCTGCGATCGGCGCTGCACCGCCTGAATCCCCACCCCGCCTATGTGATGGGACGGCGATGGGACCTTCTGGCGTGGAACGCCGCGGCCGAGGCGGTCTTCGCGTTTTCAGAGATCGCACCGCCCCACGGGCGCAACTTCCTCTGGCGATGCTTCACCTGGCCCGCGCTGCGCGCCCATCCACAGTGGGCCTCCATGGCGAAGGGTCTGGTCGCCCAGTTCCGCCTGGACTCTGCGCACCACCCCGACGACCCGGCCTTCGCGCAATTGATCACGGACCTTCAGGGTGTCAGCGGCGAGTTCCGCGAGTGGTGGTCGCGTCACGACGTCCGGACGGTGCCCGATGGACCCAAGCGCCTCGTGCATCCGACATTCGGGAGCCTGGAGTTCGAGCATGTGACCCTGCACGTGCCGGGCGCGCCGGATCAGAAGCTGGTCCTCTACACCTGCACGCCCGAGGCCGCCGCTGTGCTGAGCGCGGCCCTCTCGGGGTGGTAACTGCTCAGCAGCCCCGCCCCGGGGGTGCTGAGCGGTTACTTCTCCGGTCCATCCGCCGCAACCGTCGGCACACACCTGCCCCGGCGCTCCGCCGCCGGCCGGCGTGGGGCGCCGACGGGCGCCACCCTTCCCAGCCTGATCGACGTCGTGGGTGCAGTACATTCCTGCATTCGCCATCCGGCGGCGTTCCCGGCCAGGCCTGCTTGCAGCCGTGCAGCCCCTCGACTTCTCCGGGGTGCTGGGCGGTTACCATGTCTCATTGGCGGCCCGCCCCGGGACCATGGGGGTTTGCTTCAGGAACAGGCGTCGGTTGCACCCGCGGCGGGCGCGGGCGCAGCCGGCGCCGCCGACCCCTGGCCGCCGGGCAGCCCCGGATCGAACGACAGCACGAGTCCGTGGCCGTCGGTCTGCAACTGCAGGTCGGAGGCGCGCGTGGCCTCGATGGTCACGACGTGGGCGGCGGCCAGGCGTTGCAGCGTGGTCGTGTCGGTGGAGCCGGCGGCCGGTGGCTCGAGGATCGCGACGCGGGGGTTCACCAGCCGCAGGAGGTCGGATGTCCAGACCGTGCCGCCCTGGTCGGGGACCTCCAGCACCTGGGAGCCCAACTGCGGCCCGAGGCGCTGGATCGCCTGCAGTTGCCCGGGGTCGATCCCGCCCGCGAAGAGGACATGGACCGAGCCGTCCACCAGACGCACAAGCCCGGGGGACGCCGGCAGGGATCCGGGACCGGCCAGGTCGGCGGCCGGCCAGAGGACCTGCAACTGCGCCGGTCCTACCGACACGCTGGCGCCGCGCTGCACCGTCTGGACGGGGGTGCCGTGGGCGCGGGCGTCATCGAGCACCGCCGTGTGCGCGGCGCAGGAACTGCCCGGGGCCAGGTCGAGGATGCGCTCCACCGGCATGGCGTCCAGCACCGCCATCAGTCCCAGGGCCTCCCCGGCCCGGGGGTTGGTGAGCAGCGCCGCCGACACGCGGGCGATGCCCAAGGCGCGCAGCCGGCTCACCACGGCGAGCCCGACGTCTGGCGGGCCCCCGTCGACGAGGACGGCCTGTGTGCCGGAGAGGACGAGGACGGCACGCCCGCTGCCGCCCGCCAGGATCTCGGCGCGGACCTCCGACGGGGCCCCGGCCGCGGATGTGGAGGAGGTGGATGTGGAGGACGACGCGGACGACCCGGAGGGGGACGAGGTGCGGGCCGCGGACGTGGACGACGCAGGGGTGGCGCCGGCCGCGGAGGAGGACCCGGCGGGCCCACCCCCCGGGATGCGGCGCAGGGCCCCGATCACGGGCAGGGGCGCCCCCGCGATGCGCGAGATGCCGAGTCCCATCAGGAGGAGGGCCGCGGCGACGGCCGCCTCGGCCGCGCCGTGGGTCCAGGCCGCGCCGTAGCGGCCGCGACGTCCGCGTGCCCGGACCGACCAGTAAAAGGCCCGCATCTCCACACCCCCGTCCGGCGCCCCGCCCGGGCCGGGCGCCCGTCGGCCGCAGCCGGCCCGAGGTCCAGGCTACGCCCGGCGGCGGCCGCGCATGACGACAGACAGCAGAGTGGGGAGGGGTCCGGGGAGGGGGTGCGTGACGGGCGGAGGCGGAGGCGGGGGCCGGGGCGTGGGCAGGGGGGTAGGCGTTGGCGTGGGAACCGGGAGTGGGGGTGGGGGGGGGCAGGGAGGAAGGCCGGCCGGGGGG
>Ga0080006_1166483_pt1 | contig 20880 bp, 12 predicted proteins | sample RS3BMetagenome_FD_69209 | JGI IMG/M metagenome (GOLD analysis project Ga0080006, IMG submission 69209) | Ferric oxide microbial mat and aquatic microbial communities from Rainbow Spring, Yellowstone National Park, USA - RS3B (SPADES... ...
AGTCGAGGCCGAGGCCGCCGAGCGACCCCCGGCCCCGGCGGCAGCACCACAGCCATCATACTTTCCCCCTGCCCCGCCGCGTTCGTTTCGTGATCATCCCCGACAGGAGCCTTACGCCCCGATCGGCGGGTTCGGCGGGTCGGCCTCGCGGATTGGGGTCGATCAAGCTGGGCAAGATGGGGCGTTTGCCATGATGCCGGCCGGGGGTTCGGGACCGCCGATGGCTCGGGATTGATTGCTAGGATATAGATTTATTGATTGGATCGGGCTGGGAGTCAGGCTGGCCGCGCTCGCGATGCGCGCGGGAATGGGCATGATCAAGTTTTCAGATAGTGCTATGATCACCCATCGCCATAACCCTCCCCCGCACGTCTTTGTTTAGCCCAGGCGTTCACGCCTGGGAAGAAGATGGGGAGTGTGGTGTCACCAGAAGTCCCAGGCGTGAACGCCTGGGCTCAACAAAGACGAACGCCTGCAAACCCTCCCGACTCATTCCACGGTCACGCTCTTGGCCAGGTTGCGCGGCTTGTCGATGTCGCAACCCTTGAGCCTGGCGACATGATAGGCCAGGAGTTGCAGGGGGACCACGGCGAGCAAGGGTTGCACGACCTCGGGGACTCCGGGGATCGGTAGGAAGAAATCCGAGAGCTTGATCAGTTCGTCGTCCCCGTCGGTCCCGACGGCGATCACCGGACCCATCCGGGCCTTGACCTCCTCGATGTTGCTCAGGGTCTTGGCGTGGAGCGACCCTCGGGGAGCGATGAAGACGCTCGGCGTCTCGGGGTCGATCAGGGCCAGCGGGCCGTGCTTCATCTCGGCCGTCGGATACCCTTCGGCGTGGATGTAGCTGATCTCCTTCAGCTTCAAGGCTCCTTCCAGGGCGACCGGAAAATGGAGGTCTCGGCCGAGGTACATCCCGCCCCGGGCGTTCGCGAGCCGCTCGGCCGCCCGGATGATCTGGGGTTCGGTCGCGAGGACCTTTTCGAGGGCCTCGGGCACGCTCTCGATCGCGTCGACCACGGCGAGGCCGTCGGGAAACGAGAGCTGGCGGAGTCGACCCAGGTGAAGGGCCAGCAAGGTCAGGACCATGACCTGCGCCGAGAAGGCCTTGGTGCTGGCCACGCCGACCTCGGGGCCGGCGTGGAGGTAGATCCCGCCGTCGGCCTCGCGGGCGATCGTCGAGCCGACGACGTTGCAGATCGCCAGGGTCGGATGGCCCCGACGCTTCGCCTCGCGGAGCGCCCCCAAGGTGTCGGCTGTCTCGCCCGACTGGCTCAGGACAAAGACGAGCGTCCGGTCGTCCAGTGGGGCATTCCGGTAGCGGAACTCGCCCGCGTACTCGACCTCGGCCGGAAGGTTCGCCAGCCTCTCGACCAGGTATTCGCCGACGAGCGCCGCGTGCCAGCTTGTCCCGCAGGCGACGAAGACGACCCGGCGGACCCGTCGGAGTTGCCGAGGCGTCATGTTCAGACCGCCGAACGCGGCCGTCCCTTCGCCCCGGCGGAGCCGCCCCCGGCAGGCGTCCCGGACCGTGTCGGGCTGCTCTCGGATCTCCTTGAGCATGTAGTGGGCGTGGCTGCCCAGCTCGGAGGCGTCGGGCGACCAGTCGAGCCGGTCGATTCTCGGCGTGATCGACCCTCGCTCTCGGTGGCGGATCTCGAAGTCGCCGGGAGTCAGGCGAACGACCTCGCCATCCTGGAGATAGGCGACCCTCGCGGTGTGCGGGGCGATGGCCGAGGGGTCGCTGGCGAGGAGATGCTCGTCATCTCCGAGCCCGACGACCAGCGGGCTGCCGAGCTTCGCGCCGATCACCTGGCCGGGGCATCTCGGGCTGACGACCGCCAGGCCGTAGGTCCCTTCGAGCCGGGGCAGGACGCGCTGGACGGCTCCGAAGAGGTCGTCGCTCTCGCCCAGCTCTCGGGCGATCAGATGGGCGATGACCTCGGTATCGGTCTGGCTCCGAAACACGACGCCCAGGGCTTCGAGCGCCTGGCGAAGCGCCGAGTGATTCTCGATGACCCCGTTATGGACGACGGCGACCGCTCCCGATCCCTCGCCGCCGAGATGAGGATGGGCGTTGCGGTCGTTCGCCGGGCCGTGGGTGGCCCATCGGGTGTGGCTGATCCCGCAAGGGCCGGGCGCCGGCTCGGTCCGGAGCGACTCTTCCAGGGCCTGGACCCGACCCGCCTTCTTCCGGAGGGTCAGCCGGGACCCGTCGAGCGTCGCCAGGCCCGCGCTGTCGTACCCTCGATATTCGAGCCTTCGAAGACCCGCCAGGAGAATCGGGCTCGCCTCGTGAGAACCGGTGTATCCGACGATTCCGCACATGGGTCAGGCTCCTCGATCCGGGATCTCTGGATCGCGTCAGGTTTTGAGCGAGAACGGCGTGAAGTCCGTATTCACGTCGTAGTAATCCTCGTGCTCGGCCCGCTTCAGGAAGCCGACGACCTGGTAGGTCAGCGGGGTCGCCACCACTTCCCAACCGACTTTAAGGCAATAATTGGTGATGAGCACCTGAATTAATCGTTGCTGATCCCAGATTCCGTAAAAGGCGATCGGGTAGAAGATCAAGGAGTCCGCCATCTCGCCGACCATGGTCGAGCCGATTGTCCTGATCCAGAGCCATCGCCCGGCGGTCTGGACCTTGATCTTCGCCAGGACGAACGAGTTGACGAACTCGCCCACGAAGAACGCCAGGATCGAGGCCAGGACGACCCGAGGAGCGTTGCCGAAGACGGTCTGAAAGGCCTCCTGGTTCTTCCACTTCGGGTCGGGAGGAAGATGGATCACGACCCAGCTCATCCCCGAGGCGAAGATGATCGCCGCGAATCCGGCCCAGACCACCTTGCGCGACCGGGCATAGCCATAAACCTCGGTCAGGATGTCGCCGAAGAGATAGCTGATCGGGAAGAAGAGGACCCCGGCACCGAAGATGACCTGGAAACCGCCGAGGCTCAAGGCCACCCGCTTCTGCGCCGAGATCAGATTCGAGCAGATCAGGATCGTGACAAAAGCCGCCATGATGAAATCATAGTAGCGATAGGTCCGCTGATTTTCTGGACCCCTGGCGATCCTGGAACGATCCACGGTCTCGAATTGATCCGTGATCCGGCCCGGATGATCGGCCAGCGAGGGTGCTTCTTCCTGGATGCTCATGATCGAATGGTTCCTTCAACCTCGATCGACCCTTCGCCGGGGCTCCTGACGGACGAACGCGAGCCCGATCACCACCAGGGCCAGCCCCAGCGCCATCCCCGCATAGAGCGGGTACTCGACCGGAACCCCGAGGACCTGCCGCCCCTGATCCCGGACCTTCAGCAAGAGGATCAGGCAGGCGACCTCGATCAAGGGGCCGATCAGGCGCAGGGTCAATCCGGTCCGAGCAGTCATGGGGCAACGTCCAGGGGACCTCCGGGGCGTCGGGGCGGATCGACGCCGTTCGATTCGATCGTAACGGAGCGATCCCGAAGCCGCCAGTGACAAACCTCGGATGACCGAATCTTGATCAGAATCGGTCGGTCGGGCGGATCTCAGTTGGCCCGAATCCCCGGCGACTTCACCGAGTTACTCGTCCGCCAGGTCGTCGCGGTCCGGCTCGCCAGGTCCGTCTTGAGACCCGCTCGGGTGTATCGACCGGCGACCAGGTCCAGTTCTCCTCGCCAGCCCGGCTGATCGATCCGGGCCGGATAAAACAGGAAAAGCGAGGCCATCAGCGCCGCCAGACCGCCGAGCCGGACGCTCGCCCGGCGCAACAACGAGGGGACCGACTGCGGATCGGTTCCCGCCCCACCCACTCCCAGCGCCAGCAAGGCGGCGAGGCTCGGCAGATAATGAAAGCTATACCCGGCGACCCCGAAGTGGACGAGCAGGTGCGAGCCCAGCGCCGGCGTCACCCCCAGAACGATCAGACCGGCCAGCTTCTTGCCGTCGGGCAAGTCGATCAGCCTGCGGATTCCCCGGGGGACGAACAGGAGGCCCGGACCGATCGTGCAGAGAACCGCGATCCCGATCTTCACCAGGTAGCGGATCGGGGCGTCGACCCACCCCAGGTTCCAGACCGAATTGCGATAGCCCGCCGTGTAGGCAAATTCCGCCGACTGGCGACGGAACGCCTCCCAGCCGCCGACGGCCTGGAGCATCGGCAAGAGCCAGGCCAGATTCAAGGCCGTGAACAGCCCGAGAGTCGCCAGGGCCGCCCGCCATCGATGTTGCCAGACAATCACGCCAAAAAGCGGCAGCATGAAGGTGCCAATGTCCTGACGATAGCCGGTCCCCACCGCCAGGACGGCCGCCGCCGCATACGGATGCCAGACCTTCGGCGACTGCCAGCCCCGATAAGCCACGCCGAGCAGAAAGGCCCCCACCAGCGGGATCATCGGGTAATTTCCGGCCATCTCGCCCAGCGACCAGAAGAGCGGCGAGACCCCCACCACCAGGACGCACCCCGCCGCCGTCGAAGGACGGACCAGGGCCCGGAGCCACCACCAGAGACTGGCCATCGCCAGCGAACTGACCAGCATGTCGAGCGTCACCAACCCCCGGTAAGACCCCCCGACCACCATCCCGATCGCCCGACCCGCCGTCTGGAACAAGGTGTGATGCGCCGGCAGCCAGGTTGCCTCCATGTGCTCGACGAACATCCATTCGTCGGCCTCGATCGGTTCCGTCCTGGCGAACGGAATCCGGGTCAGCGCGACGAAGACCAGGCAAAGCCCGATCGCCGAGAGGATCTCGACCGCTCGGGGCTCGATCAGGCCCGCTTTTTCCTGAACCAACCGGCTCGACATGCAGGCTCCTTCCACCTTCCGGTCGCGAAAACCACACAGTTCCTCTCGGATTCCGAGGATTCCGGGCGACACCCCGGAGTTTTCTCCGGTCTGTCCTTGCGTTCAGTGGTAGGTCATCGCATAATCGACATCGCCCGGGGAGAGAGCCCGACCTCGTCCTGACCATCCCCGAGCCTGATGAACTGGAGCCGGACGGGGCCGTCGAGCACCGGGTTCATGTCATCCCGACGGGCCTGATCGAAGGTAAAGTGAGGCGTCGCGGTCGTCGACAAACACGAAGCCTGAACCCCGGTGAGCCTCGGATGACCCAGCTTCGCTCGACCACCCGGAACCGCAAGGATTATGGCGATTTCCAGACCCCGCATGGGCTGGTCGCCGAGATCCTCGACGCCCTCGAACGAGTCGGCGTCCGGTCTCCCGATCGGGTCCTGGAGCCGACCTGTGGTCGAGGTCACTTCCTCGGCGAGCTTGTCCATCGAACCAATCCCCCTCGCGAGATCGTCGGCTTCGAGATCCAGGCCGATCATGCCGAGGTCGCGCGATCGATCGAGAGTCCCGACGGTCTGACGACTCTGGATGTCCAGACCGCCGACATTTTCCAGGTCGACCTCGCCCGGGACCTCCGATGGCAAGGCGAAGGCTCGCTGCTCGTCGTGGGTAATTTGCCCTGGGTGACGACCGCCGCGCTGGGGGCCTCGGGCGGTTCGAACGGGCCGGTTCGCTCCAATCTCAAGCGACTTCGAGGGATCGACGCCCGGACCGGAGACTCGAATTTTGATATCTCCGAGGCGATCTGGCTCAAGCTGATCCGGGAGCTGTCGCCTCAAGAGCCGACGATGGCGCTGCTTTGCAAGTCGGCGGTGGCTCGGGCCGTGCTTCAGAGGATCCAGGCCGACGACCTGCCGGTCACCCGGGCCAGGCTCTGGAAAATCGAGACCTGGCGATGGTTCAAGGCCGCGGTCGAGGCCTGCTTGCTTGTGGTCGAAGTCGGGCCGGGTCCTCGGGCGACCGAGGCCGAGGTTTTCGACAGTCTCTCCGACCTCGAGCCGGGCTCGACCCTGGGACTCATCGATCATCAACTGATCGCCGATCTCGATGCCTATCAGTCGGTCGCCTTTGCCGATGGTCGGTCTTCCCTGGTCTGGCGGCAGGGGATCAAGCACGATGCCAGTCCGGTCATGGAATTGACGGAGGGCCAGGACGGCCGACTTTTCAACAAACTTGGCGAAGTGGTGGACGTCGAGCCCGACTTCGTCTTCCCTTTGCTCAAAGGCTCCGACCTGGGCGGAATCGAGACCGATCGACCTCGGAGGTCGGTGATCGTCACCCAGAATCGCCTGGGGGACGACACGGAAACTCTCGAAAGCCGGGCGCCCCGGCTCTGGGCTTATCTGGTCGGTCATCGAAGTTTCTTCGATCGCCGGAAATCCTCGATCTACCGAGGACGATCCTCGTTCTGCCTCTTCGGAGTCGGCGATTATTCGTTCGCTCCGTTCAAGGTGGCCGTGTCCAGCCTTCACAAGCACGCTCGATTTCGCCTGGTCGATTCCGTCGAGGGTCGACCGACCATGCTCGATGACACCTGCTATTTTCTGCCTTGCCGGACTCGAGAACAGGCGGCCATCCTCGTCGAGGTGCTGAACGGCTCGGTCGCACTCGGGCTGATTCGGTCCCTCGCCTTCAGCGATGCCAAGCGGACCGTGACCAAGAAGTTACTTCAGAGGATCGACCTGGAGGCGATTCTCGACCGGAAGGGCCAGAAGGCTCTCTGGCATGACGAATGGGCCGCCGACTGGATCAGGCCGCCCCGATCGCTGACCACTCGCTGAGATCATCCCTTTCTTTTCGAGGATTCTCGATGGCCTTTGCCACCATCAACTACTTCAGCCGATCGCTTGTGAAGGCATCCTCATTCAACATCATCTTTCCCGACGATCCGGCGATCCCTCGCCCCTGGTCGGTCTTCTACCTGCTCCATGGGCTCTCCGACGACCACACCATCTGGCAGAGGCGGACGAGCATCGAGCGTTACGTCGAGAACTTGCCGATGGTCGTCGTCATGCCCGACGGAGGCCGGGGCTGGTACACCAACGCCGTCGAGGGTCCGGCCTATGAGGACGACCTGATCAAGGACGTCGTCGGCCTCGTCGAACGGACCTTTCCCGTCAAGGCCGAGCGATCCGGCCGGGCGATCGGCGGCCTCTCGATGGGTGGCTACGGCGCGGTCAAGGTCGGCCTGAAGCATCACGAGATGTTCGGCAGCATCAACTCGCACTCCGGCGCCCTCGGGTTCCTCCGGGACGACGCCGGGAAGTCGAAGCAACTCAGCCCCGAATTCGACCGGATCTTCGGCAAGGACCCGGCGGGCGGCCCCGAGGACCCGTTCGCGATCCTCGAAAAGCTCGACCATGGGCGGATTCCCCCGATCCGGATCGACTGCGGGACCGAGGACTTCCTGCTCGATCAGAATCGGGCCTTTCATGCTCACCTCGAAAAAATGAAGATCCCGCACGAATACCAGGAGTATCCGGGGTCGCATAACTGGGCCTACTGGGATCTCCACGTTCGGGAAGCCATCGCGTTCCATGTCAAGAATCTCTCCCTGAGCAAAAAGCCCTGAAAACGTGGCCCGCCCTCGGCCTCGGAGGATGACGAGCCGTGCTTCGCGAACTGTCCGTTCAGAACCTCGCGCTGATCGAAGACGCCCGGATCGACCTGCGCGAAGGCTATTGCGCCTGGACCGGCGAGACCGGCGCTGGCAAGAGTCTCTTGCTGACGGCCCTGGGACTCGTCCTGGGCGGCAAGGCTTCGAGCGACCTCGTCCGTCAAGGCAAGGACGAGGCCCGAGCCGCCGCCGTCTTCGAAATCGCCGATCCCACCCTCCGCGGTGAGCTCGAGACGATCCTCGGCGGTCCGATCGACGAGGACACCTTGATCCTGACCCGTCGGGTCTCCAGTCAGGGGCGATCGACCTCGCACGCCAACGGCCTGCCCGTGGCCGTGGCTACGCTCAAGGCCCTCGGCGATCGGCTGATCGACATCCACGGGCAGCACGAGACCCGAGCACTCCTCGACCCCAACCGGCAGCGAGCCCTGCTCGACGCCTTCGGCGAGGTCGAACCGAGTCTCCAGTCCTATCGAGAAGCCCGTGAGACCCACGCGGCCCTCTTGACCCGTCGCCATCGCCTGCTGCGAGATTCCCGAGAGCGCGAGCGCGAACGAGCCTTGCTCGTCTTCGAACGCGACGAGCTGACCGCTCTCGATCCCCAGGCCGGCGAGTCCGAGGAACTGGCTCGCGAGGCCAACCGGCTCGCCAACGCCGAGGCGGTCCGATCGGCCGCCTCGGAGGGTTTCGAGCTGCTTTACGAGTCGGATCGATCGGCCCAGGGGCTCCTGGAGAAGGTGGCCCGCAAGCTCGGCCCGCTCGCCGACTCCGTCCCGGAATTCGCCGAAGTCTCCGCCGATCTGACTCGACTGGCCGACGAGGCCCGCGAGGTCGCCTACGCTTTGCGGCGGTTCGGCCAGGAGTGGGAGGACGACCCGGGCCGGCTCGAAGAGGCCGAAACGCGGCTGGCCGATTATCGGAGGCTCGCAACCCGGTTCCACTGCCAGCCCGACGACCTCGTCACCCGCCGTCTCGAGATTGAATCCAGGCTCGGAGCGATCGATGCCGATCAGACCGACCTCGAAGCACTCGATGCGCCGCTCGCCTCGGCCTGGGAGGAGGGCCGTCGCCGGGCTGCCGTCCTCACCACGTCGCGAAAGAAGACGGCCAAGGCATTCGGCAAGGCGGTTCAGTCGCATCTCAAGGGGCTCTCGCTCGATCAGGCCCGGATCAGCGTCGAGGTCGAATCCGATCCGCTCGGGGACGATCCCTCCGCTTTCTCTGCGCCGGAAGAGGGGGTCGATCGGGTCGAGATCGTCTTCGCTCCCAACCCGGGCGAGGCTCCTCGAGCTCTCCGAAAGATCGCGTCGGGGGGAGAGATGTCGCGGGTGATGCTCGCGGTGAAGACGGCGCTTGCCAAGGCCGACCGCGTCCCCACCCTCGTCTTCGACGAGGTCGATACCGGTGTCGGCGGCCGACTCGGCGCGGCGCTGGGCCGGAAGCTCGCGGAGCTGGCCCGCCATCATCAGGTAATCTGCGTCACCCACCTTCCGCAGATGGCCAGCTATGCCTCGCACCAGTGGATCATCCGCAAGCGGACTGACCGAGGTCGGACCCGGACCACGATCACGCCTCTGGAAGAAACCGAACGGGTCGACGAGATCGCGGCCATGCTTCGAGGCGATTCCGCCGCCGAAGGCACCCGTCAAGAAGCGCTCTCGATGCTCATGGAAGCCCGGTCAATCTACTGAGCGGAGGCACGGCCGAGGCTCGACCGGCTTGAAACTGGTCGAGCGATCGGCTGGAATATTCGTTGGTCTTGATCACAGGAGGGCCTCCGGACGGTCGGGGGTCCCGTGTCGAATGATCCCGCCGGACCCTCGTGATGATGAACAATCGAGTTGCGGTCATCGCCCTCTTCCTCGGTCTGATCGCTTTCGGGTCTCCCTCGCCAGGGGCGGACGGCACCCGGTGGTGGTCGCATGTTTCGGTCCTGGCCGATGACAACCTTCAAGGGCGCGACACGGGCAGCGAAGGACATCGCAAGGCCGCCGAATATGTGGCGAAGGAGTTCGCCAGGGCCGGGCTCAAGCCGGCCGGCGTCGACGGGTTCATTCAGCCGGTCAAGTTTCGATCGAAGGAAATCGATGAGTCCCGGACCCAGCTCAAGCTGGTCGGAAAGGCCGGCGCCGAACCGCTGATGCTCGGCCCCGACGCGATCATCTCGTTGCGGATCGACCCCGCGCCTCATGTCGAGGCCGATCTCGTTTTCGTTGGCTACGGTCTGGCGAATGGCGAGGCGGGACACGACGATTTTCAGGGTCTCGACGTTCGAGGCAAGGTGATCGTTTACCTCTCCGGCGCGCCATCGACGATCGCCGGGCCTCTCGCCGCTCACATGCAGTCGGCCGGCGAGCGGGGCGACCTGCTCCGGAAACTGGGCGTGGTCGGTACGGTTGTCATTCAAAATCCCAAAAACATGGACATTCCCTGGGAACGGTCGAGTCTTGCTCGATTCATGCCGTCGATGAGTCTGGCCGAGGAGTCGCTCGACGACTATCGCGGGCTGTCCATCGGTGTCGGCATCAACCCGGCGAAGGCCGACAAGCTTTTTGAAGGCTCGGGAAACACGATCGCCGAGATTCTCGAAGCGGCCGACTCGGGGCGCCCCCTGCCCCACTTCACGATTCCCAGGCGGCTCGACGCGACGGTCGCCGTGGTCCGAAAAGACGTCGTCTCCGAGAACGTGGCGGCGATTTTGCCTGGTCATGATCCGGTCTTGAAGGACGAATACGTTGTCTTCACAGCTCACCTCGATCACATCGGGGTCGGCAAGCCGATCAACGGCGACCCGATCTACAACGGGGCGATGGACAACGCGTCGGGAATCGCGGCGATGCTCGACGTCGCGGCGACCCTCAAGGAAAAAGGGACCAAACTTCGTCGGTCGGTCCTCTTCGTCGCCGTGACCGGCGAGGAGAAAGGTCTCCTCGGCTCGAAGTTTTTCGCCAACTTTCCGACGGTCGCCCCTCGGTCGATCGTCGCGAACATCAACACCGACATGTTCTTGCCCATCTTCCCGATGAAGCGACTGACGGTCTACGGCATCGACGAATCCGACCTCGGCGACGATGCCTCGGCCGTGGCGAAGTTGCTGAGCGTCGCTCCGGAAGCCGACCCCGAGCCCAAGCGGAATGTCTTCATTCGAAGCGACCAGTATAGCTTTATTCGCCGGGGCGTTCCGTCGATCGCCTTGAAGATCGGATTTGCCAAAGGTTCGCCCGAGGAGCAACTTTCCAAAAAGTGGCTCAGCGAACGCTATCACGCTCCCTCCGACGACCTGAACCAACCGGTCGACAAGACGGCCGCCGGAGAATTTGACGCCCTGGTCACTCAACTTCTCGAACGGGTCGCCAACCGCGACAAGAAGCCAAGCTGGAAGGATTCGTCGTTTTTCAAGCGGTTCGCGAACGGGCCATCCTCGAACCAGATTCTCTTCGATGGCAGGTCGATGGACGGCTGGAAGAAGGTCGAGTCGTTCAAGGCGGGTGGGGTCAAGGTCGAGGATGGCTCCCTCGTGATCGAAACCGGCGGGCCGATGACCAGCGTTGTCAGCACGCGGACGGATCTGCCAACGACGGATTATGAATTCTCGTTCGAGGCAAAGCGGACCAGCGGCCAGGACTTCTTCGCCGCCGCGACGTTCCCCGTCGGCTCGTCGTTCATCACGCTCGTCAACGGGGGATGGGGCGGCAGCGTGACCGGACTTTCGAGCATCAACGGCTCGGATGCTTCCGAGAATGAGACCCGTCGGTTCGTGAAATACCAGGACAACACCTGGTATCGCTTCAAGGTCCATGTCACTGACGACGTGATTCGCTGCTGGATCGACGAGAAGGAAATCTTCGCCGTCAATTACAAGGGGCAATCGGTCAAAACACGAATCGAGACCCGGACCAGCCAGCCTCTCGGCTTCGCGACCTATCGATCGACCGGCGCGATCAAGTCCGTGCAAATCCGCAAATTGAACACGACCGAGATCACCGCGAACAATCAATCCGCGGTCGAGTGAACCGAGCTTTCGAGTGGGCCGACCGAGCATATCATCGAGGACAATTGATGTTGTCTTTTTTTTAAATCAAGGCGATATGTCCGAGGTTCCCGAGGTAAAGTGAAAGGGATCAGACCGGGAAATCGCTCCGATCACCGTTTCACGACTCCCTGGCTTGGACTGGACCGACCTTCCGCGATGATCCTCTGGTTTTCCCCATCCACGAGGTGAGCCATGTTTCCCATCGCCGCCCATTCGCCCGCCCGGCGGAACCAATCGTCGCGTCTTCTCGTCGGCCTCTCCACTGCCTTGATCCTCGGCCTCCTGGCGAGTCCGGTAGCGGGCCAAAATTTCGATAAAGCCGTGCTCGATCGCGTCAAGGATGCGACGGTTTATGTCAAGATCAAGGTCTCCGGGCAAACACAGAGCGTGGGCTCGGGGTTCGCCATCAAGGTCACCGGTGACACGGTCCTGGTGATGACCAACCGCCACGTTGTTGCAGGCGAGGACGAGGAGCGACCGGGTGGGGCGAAGCCGGAAATTTTCGTGGTCTTCCGGAGCGGAGCGGCCCAGGAACAGGAGGCCCCGGCGAGACTGGTCACTTTCGACCACCGACCGTTGCTCGATCTGGCGATTCTTGAGGTGAAAGGGGTCCGACAACCACCACAGCCGATCTCGGTCGAGCGTCCGGCTCTGGAGGCGGATCTGTTCGAGACGATGACGACCTATTCGCTCGGCTTTCCGTACATCGGCCTCGTCGGTGCCAAGAACGTCAACATCAACCCGGCCGTCACTGTCAACGCGATGAATATCAGCAGCTTTCGACGCGGCGAGTCGAACCGGCTCGAACGGATTCAATTCTCGGGTTCCGTGATCCAGGGCAATAGCGGGGGGCCGATCGTCAACGACAAAGGGGCTCTCGTCGGCGTGGTCGTCTCCCGGATCGGCGGCGAGAATGTCGGCTATGCGATCCCGCCCAACGTCGTCGCCTCGTTTCTGGCGGGCGATGCCGATCTCCTCTATGGCCTGGTGGCTTCCTGGTCGGGCAAGGTGGCCAGGATTCGCTTCGGTGCTCGAATGGTTGACCCGTTCGGCAAGATCCGATCGATGTCACTGCGGTATGCCCGTCAATCGGCCGTACCAGGTCTTCTGAAACCCGATATCCAGGGAAGATATGCGCTCCTGGCGAACTCGACCGTGGTCCCGATGAAGTTGGTCCCCGCTTCGGCGATCAAGGACATGCCCATTGCCGACGCCGCCGGTGTGGCTGAATTCGACATGACGGTCAACAACGCTGATGATCGCAAGATTTATTTCCAGGTCGTCGTCACGGATAGCTTCGGGCGGAACTTCGGGGGCGAGCCGATCCCGGTCACCGTTCCCGATCGCGTGGGAAATTTCAAAGAAGTCGCTCAGGCCTCCCGGCCAAAGACACCGTCTCAATGGTCCTGTGAAGTCAACCTGACCGATAGTATCAAGATGAAGCACGAGCCAGGGATGACCACGATCAGCCTTCACGGCGGCGTCGCGACCAACAACGCCCCTCAATACGGTCTCTTCAACGCTCCGTGCGCTCTGGTCCAGGTGGTCGGCGACTTCGTGGCCGCTGTTGAGGTTCTCAATAGCTTCGACCCCGGAAGTGAAGGGGTCGTCTTGCCCAGCGGTAAAAAATTCCCGACCAGCTTCCAGTCGACCGGCCTTCTCGTCTGGCAGGACGAGAAGAATTTCGTGAGGCTGGAGCGGAGCAAAGCTTCGGACGGCAAGATCGGGATGGTCAACCGGGTCCTCGTCGAGGTGTACAAGAATGGCCGCGAGGCCGCTATTCATTATATCGACGTCCCCGAACAGCCCATCGGTCTGGCGGTCTTCCGCAAAGGGGGAAGTGTTCGCCTTCTCTTTGCCCTGCTGAGCCCGGGCGAGAAGATCGAATATCGACTTTTCAAAGAAATGGCGGTCGACTTTGATAACGAGGTTTTTGTCGGCGTCGCCGCGGCCAACTTTTCGAAGCGTCCCTTCCAGGCCAAATTGAAAGGTTTCCAGCTCGAGACTCCGGAAAAAACACCGATTGTCGGCAAGCCGGTCAAGATGACCAAGCTTCTCGACACAGGTCTGGAGGTGCTTGCGGATGGAACTCGGATTTTCGAAGGGGCTTGCTTAAAAGCCTCCTCGCCGACAAACGCTCCCATCGTCCAGCAAAAGGAGATGGCTTCCTTCAAAGGGGATTGGTCTGACGACCGGCAACTTCTCTGGAACAATGAGAAGCCGGCCGCCGCATTGTCCCTTGAGCTACCTCTGGACCTCACCGGCAAATTCGAGATCAAGGGCAAGTTCAGCCAGGGTCCCGACTACGGGATTGCCAAGGTCGAGATCGACGGCAAACCGCTTTACAAGGATGCGAAGATCGATCTTTATGCTCCTGAACTCCGCCCGACGCAACTCCTTTCGCTCGGCACCTATCCGCTCAGCAAAGGCAAGCGAAAATTGACGATCACGATCTTCAACAAGAACCCGAAATCCTCCGGATATCATTTCGGAATCGACGAAATCCAACTCATCCCGACCAAATGAAAGAATCCTCGATGACCTTGCGTCCGCGGAATCGCAAGGTTAAGATTCGATGGTTCAGTTCGGGCGGCTAACTCAGTGGTTAGAGTGCCATCCTCACACGGTGGAAGTCGCTGGTTCGAATCCAGCGCCGCCCAATTGACGTAATGACAACGCCGAACACGCCTCAGCGTACCCGGCGGAGCGGCCCGAAAAGTCCGAGCCAGAACGCTACCGTATCATTTTGGAGTGGACCGGGAATCACTCCAATCGTCGACTGACCCGAAAGATCCCCACCTACCGACTCCAGAAGGCCCAGAACCTGGCCGTCGTCACCCTCGACGGCGATTGCACCTGTCGTCCGAGGGGGGAGCGTCCCGTCGGCGTCGATGATCGACTCGTCGAAGAAGACGTCGATCGGTTGCTTCCAGGGTCGCAGCCGGGTCTTGTTGAAGATCGCCGTCCACGGGTCGACCTCACCTTCTCTGAAACGGCGGCCGTAGTCCCCGGCGGTGGTCGGGTCGGGGATACGTTGTGCCCCGAGGGCGTCGAGGTAGACGCCGTCATCACGACGCACTTCGAGGGACTCCAGTCAGCTACCGCCTGACAGAAGGTTGTCGGCGATATTGTGAACGTGGTCGCTCTCGATCAGCCTCAAATCAGGCAGGATGAGGGTTAGCAGACTGTCTGTCCGGTAGTAAATCGTGCGTCTGGCCAGCACTCGGCCGGGAGTGTTGTATCCTACAAACTAAACCAGAGCACGCCAGGTATTACCGAGCATTGCAACCGAGATCAGGCGGGCGGGTCCAGAGTCTTTACCCTGGAGCAGGGAGCGCCCGGCTATGCGGAGCAGCAAGTCAACATTTCGCAAAGCAAGCCAGCGATCCCGCCGTCGATCGTTCCGGGCCACGATGGAATGGATGGAACCCAGGCGACTGCTGGCCACCTTCACTGTCAACACGACAACCGACGACCCCGGCGTGGCGCCGACGCCAGGAACAACCACGCTCCGCGACGCGATCAACCTGGCCAACGCCATTCCCGGCCCCAGCACGATCAACTTCGCCATCCCCGCCGCTTTGCCATCGGACGCCAGTCGGAGTGTGGCGGTGCCTGGTTTCGACCCGACGACCCAGACCTGGCGGATCACCCCGGCCAGCCCCCTGCCGGCGATCACAGCCCAGGTCACCATCGACGGCTACACCCAGGGGCAATTGCCGATCGCATTCCGTTATCCGAGCCAGTTGGCGACGCAGCAACTCTCGATCGCGGGAAGCCCGACGGGAGGGACCTTCACCCTGACCACGTCGGCTCCCCTGCCTGTCGGCACCACCGCGCCAATTCCCTTTAACGCGAGCCCGTCGCAGGTTCAGGCGGCCCTCACGGCGATCGTGGGAACGGCCAGCGACGGCGTTCGGGTCTTCGGCGGCCCTTTCTTGCCAGGCGACTCCCTGACCATCGCTTTCACCGGGATCGACTACGCCAACGAGACCATCCCACCGCTGACCGTCAATTCCAGTATGCTGGTCGGCGCCATGGTCCCGGTCGCGACCGTCACTGAAGTCCCGTCCACCGACCCCGACGAGATCGTCTCGACGCCCAACACGATCGCCGCACTCGACGGCAACAGCGCGGTCCCTCGCCTGATCATCGACGGCAGCCAGGCAGGCGGCGCGGGGTTCACGCTCGATTCGTCGGACAGCATCCTCCGCGGGTTGATCGTCGACGGCTTTGGCGTGGGCGTCTCGGTCCCCAAGCCGGGCGACGTCGGCAACCTGATTCAGGGCGACGACATCGGCAAATACCCCCTCTTCCCGGTCTTCCCCACGACCGGCAGTCCCGTCCAGGTCAACGGGACCAACCTGGAGCTTATCGGCGGCCTGGGCAACTCTCTCCAGGGCGTCCTGCTCGGCTCGACCAACGCCACCGTCGGCGGAGTGGAGAACCAGGACAGCGACGTCATCGTTGGCAATGGGCGGCAGGGCGTCTCGATCCTCGTCGGCGCCCAGGGCAACCACGTCTTCGGCGACCAGATCGGGATCTTGGGCCCGATCGCGGCGGGTGGGGACTTTTTCCGCCTGCCCAACGGGTCCGACGGCGTCCTGATCGCCGACTCGAGTAACGTCGTTGGTGGGGCCGCCGCCGGGGCCGGAAACCTGATCTCAGCCAACCGCGGCGACGGCGTGCACCTGGTCGGCCTCGCGGCGACCCGGAACGACATCCTGGGCAACGACATCGGCGTCGGCCCCAGCGGCGGTTTCCTCTTCGGCTCGATCGACCCCGGCAACCTCGGCGACGGCGTGGCGATCGACAACGCGAGCGACAACGCCGTCGGCGGCATCGCGCCGGCCGATCGCAACGTGATCTCGGCCAACACGGGGGCTGGCATCCGGATCACCGGCGCCTCGGGCGTCCGCAATTCCGTCCAGGGAAATTACATCGGCTTGACAGCGGGCGGGATCTCGGCTCTCGGCAACGGCCAGCAAGGCGTCGCCATCTTCTCGGCCGACAACGTGGTAGGCCCGGCCAATGTGATTTCGGCCAACCTCCAGGGTGTCCTGCTGGGCGGCGCCGCCGCATTCGGCAACCTCGTGCAGGCCAACTTGATCGGCACCAACGCGACCGGCACGGCCCCTCTTGGCAACGCCCAGGACGGCGTCTTGATCGTCGAGGCTTCGGACAACTCGGTCTTGGGAAACGCGAAGGGCTCGCAGGTCATCTCGGGCAACAACATCGGCGTGCTCATCATCGGTTCTCCGACGGTCGGATCCGCGGCGAGCGGCAACCTGGTGCTGGGCAACTTCGTCGGCACCGACGTCAGCGGCACGCTCGACCTGGGCAACGCCCAGTCCGGCGTCGAGGTCGTCGACGCGGCCTTGAACGCGATCGGCAGCCCGACGGCGACGGGTCGGGACCTGATCTCGGCCAATTATGTGGGCGTCCTGATCACCGGTCCCCAGGCGACGGGCAATGTCGTGCAGGGCAGCCTGATCGGCACCGACGTCACCGGCCAGGCGGCCCTCGGCAACGAGCTCGACGGTGTCGAGATCGTCCAGGGGGCGACCGCCAACACGATCGGCGGCCCGGCCGTCGCCAACGGCAACACGATCGCTTTCAACCGCCGCGACGGCGTGCGGGTCGAAGGGCCGGGCGTTGACAACGCCATCCTGACCAACTCGATCTTCGCCAATATTGGACTCGGCATCGACCTGGTGACGCCCGTCCCCCCGGCGACGGCGGCCCCGAACGGTCTACCCAATCCGCCCGTCCTGACGGCGGTCGCCACGTCGATCGGCGCGACGATCATCACGGGGACGCTCGCCGGTATCCCCAACACGGCCTATACGATCATGCTATTCGTTAATTCGCCGTTCGACCCGACCGGCGTGGGCGAAGGGGGCGCTTTTCTCGGCGAGGTCGTGGCGATGACCGCCGCCGACGGGGTCGCCAGCTTCTCCGCCAACGTCCCGGCGGTCCTGAGAGCGGGACAGGTCGTCACCGCGACGGCCACCGACCCGGCCGGCAACACATCGGAGTTCTCGAGCCCGATCGGCGAGGTCTTCGGCACCGTCCAGTTCCAGATGTCTGACTACGTCGTCGCCGAGGGGGTCGCCAAGGCCACCATCGTGGCCACGCGGTCGGGCGGCAGCGGCGGCTTGTTCACGGTCGGCTACGCCACCGGCGTCGGGACCGCCCCGGCTGGCACCGCCTACCTGCCAACCTCGGGCACGCTCACCTTCGAGCCGGGCCAGGCCGCCCTGTCCTTCACCGTCACGGTCCTCGACAACGGCCTGCCCGAGGGAGATGTCACGGTCCCGATCAGCCTGGTCAACCCCGGAGGCCCCATCGCCCTCGGCCCGCAGAGCACGACCGTGCTGACGATCCTGGGCAACCAGCCGGGAACCTTCCAGTTCTCGATGGCCGAGTACAACGTCGGCGAGGCCGCCGGGACGGCGACCATCAACGTGACCCGCACCCAGGCTGGCATGGCCTCGACGGTCAATTACCTCGCGAGCGGAGGCTCGGCGGTGGCGGGAGTCGACTACCAGCCCGTGGCGGGCACACTCACCTTCGGCCCCGGCGTGCTGACCCAGTCCTTCACCGTCCCGATCCTTATCAATCCCCTGATCAAGGGCAACGAGACGGTGCTCCTGGGTCTCTCGGGCGCAACCGGCGGGACCTCGCTCGGCTCCCCTTCCCTGGCGGACCTGATCATCGTTGACGATGGGGTCGACCGGATGGGTCCACACGTCACGTCGGTCAAGGCGGTCGCCGGCCCCTACGGCGTCGCCGAGATCGCGGTCACCTACGACGAACCGGTCGACCCCGCCAGGGCGGTCAACCTGCTCAACTATGGCTACAGCGTCCGGACCGCCGGACGCGACGGCAAGCTGGGGACCAAGGACGACCGTCTCGTCGGCCTCTGCCCGGCCACGTACAACCCGGCCACCCTGACCGTGACCCTGCCCCTCGCCGTGGCCGTGCCGAACGGCACCAAGCTCTTGTTCGCGATCAACGCGACCACCGACGTCCCCGGGGTCGGCGTGGGCGTCTCCGATCTCCTCGGCAACCTTCTCGACGGCAACAACGATGGCCACCCCGGGGGCGATTACGCGGCCACAGTTGTCGCCCAGCCGGCCCCTTCGACGGTCTCCGCGAAGTCGGCCAGGTCGAAAGCAAAACCGGCCGGTCACCCCGTCGCGGTCACCACCGCCAAGGCCCACCCGCACCGCCACCCGGCCCCCAAGCCGAAGGCCCCGTCATCGAAACGTTGAGAGGAAACTCGCGGTGGGCGAGATAGGACGGATTTGGTGATCCCGAGAGGAACCGGATGAACCCGGATCAGGCCGGCGGCTCGGAGGGGATAAGGGCGTACACATTGCCCAGCGGGATCACCATGCTGTAGCCGACCCCGGTGCCGTATTCGAGGCCGAAGCCATTACCGGCAGAGGCCGAGAAGGTGCTGATTCCACTGGCGTACCGCGAAGTCCCGAGATCCGCCGAGACTCCCGAGCCGACATCGACCCCCTCGACGACCCGAGATCCAGTCAGATCGTTGATATTCGGTGCGTTGGAGACCTCGACGCGGATGTCGCCAGCGACGACGTCGACCGGCGTCGGCACGGGGTTAGCGTTCTGCAGGGGACCGCGGAGAGTCAGCATGATCCCGTAGTTCCCGGAGCGGTCGAAGACGTAGCCGACGTCAAGCCGACCCTGAAAGTTCCCCAGTACCGGCAAGGCCAGGCCGGAGACAGCCGGAGCAACGTCCACGAGACTCTGCACGACGCCAGCCGAGATCTCGAGCGTGCCCGCCAGCGACCCCGAGGGGAGGTTTGGCGGCTGGACCGGGACCGCCGGCGTGAACTGGCCCGCCGTTATCATGGCCTGGACTTTGCCGGCGAACTGGCTGACACCAGCGGTGACCGTCGCCGACTGAGCGGAGTTGAGCGTGAAGACCTTCCGCTGGACCGCCAGGCGGAGGGCCTGCGAGAACGCCTTGCCGGAGGACTTGGTCGGAAAGGGATTGTGGTGGAGCAGGAACGACTCGAGCCGCAGCCCAGGCACCGAGTTTGGCGCGTTGGGCGATGCCGCCTTGACACCAGCGGCAAGGATCTGGTTGAGCAGCGGAGCTGTCGACACGTACGTCGGCGCGAACGTCCCGATCGAGATCACCGAGGTGCTCGGCAGCGGGAACCCTGTTGGAAGGGAAGACTGGGGGATCAAGACCGAGCCGGTGATCGGCGACCCCTCGCTAGCGATCTGCAAGTTCGCGTTCGGAACCGTGGTGATGAAGCCAGCGCTTCCATCCAGCGGGTTGACCTGGACGATCGTCGTCGATTCCCCGATCGACTGGATCGTCGCCTCCCCGGGAATGCTGAACGCGATCAGGGGGTCCGACGTGGTCGCCGTCGTCGCGGTCCCGGTCCCGCTCGCGGTCGTGCTGGGACCCATCGAGGTCGTGGTCGATGCCGTCATCCCCGCGTTCTGTTCCGAGCCGAGGAGCGAGTTCAGAGCGGTCGAGCCGAACAGCGTGTAAACGTCCTGGTCGGAGAGGATCGAGTGGACGTAAGACTGGTTGAGGACAGTCTGCTTGAGGACCGCCGGGGGACTGTTGCCGAGCGAGGGGCTGGCGGCCTGGACCTGAGCGAGCCCCGGACCGAGCGTGGCCGAGAGAAGGGTTTCGATCGACGTGTGCGGGTCCACGACCTTGGCGTGCTGAGTGATGTTCGGCCCGGAATTCGACGGGATGACATACGCGCCGAGCGACTGGGTGAGGCCGCCTGCATTCATGACTTCTCTTCGGTCCAGGATTTCCACGAGCAGACTGTGGCGACGAGCCGCCCAGGCCACCCGGACCGATTTCCGATCCGACATCGCCAGACTCCTTCCAGGTCCACTCCATCTGTCGGCACCGATCCGCGGCACCTTTCGACTTCGATCGCTCGGCGCGGCCGCATCGGGTCTCGGTCTCAACTCGCCGGGTCGAACGGAGTTTACGTTATATCGAGTATCGGCCGAGTCGATCTCGAACTCAAACCGCGAGGACGAGACCGGCCTACCTTGGCCATCAGGCCGCAGCTACCGACCGTCCTGCGTCCTGGGCTTCACCCGGTTCTTGCGATGCGGGCAGATCATCTCGATGCCTCGGTCGGCCAGCCGACAACGCAACGGGTCGCTGTCGTAGCCACGTTCGAGGATCAGCCACTCGGGGTGCGGCGGGGCGTCGGCTCCTCGGCCTCGATCACATCGATGTTGTCGAGGGTCCGCCGACGACCGGGCGGTTGGGAATCGGTCTGGGCCCGCCGTTGGGAGAGGCCACCGGCTCTGGCAGGTGGCAGGTGGCAGGTGGCAGGTGGCAGGTGGCAGGTGGCGGGTGGCAGGTGGCAGGTGGG
>Ga0080006_1139816_pt1 | contig 20866 bp, 14 predicted proteins | sample RS3BMetagenome_FD_69209 | JGI IMG/M metagenome (GOLD analysis project Ga0080006, IMG submission 69209) | Ferric oxide microbial mat and aquatic microbial communities from Rainbow Spring, Yellowstone National Park, USA - RS3B (SPADES... ...
AGATGACGTTTCCCATCTTGTGAAGAGATGAAGATCCCAGGGAGACGACCTGGTAGATAGACCGCAGGTGGACGCCTGGTAACAGGTGTAGCCAAGCGGCCCTAATGATCGAACGGCTTGTCTTTTACGTAAAGCACGGGCAATCTTCCAGCGCGAGTAGACACATCATCGTCAGTGGCTCTATCTGAAGTTGTCATCGAACTAGCGTGGCGCGGAAAGCAGGAAGACACAATGCTGGCAGGCGGGACGGCAAAATTGAGGTTGCATCAGTATTCGGTGTCAGGAAAATGTTAAGGATAAAGTATAAAGCGAGGACCTGGCATATGCCACGGGTCCTCGCTTTATGTTATATGATGTATTTACTTATAATTTGTGACCTGTGCGTGATTAAGCCGGTGTAGGGATAGATTCACCACGTCGGCGTATGTCAGGAGTTCGTCGTCGATGCTGATTGATTTCCATACCCATATTTTTCCCCCGCAGGTCGGTCAAAGGCGCGCTGATTATTGTGCGCGCGACCCCTGGTTTGACCAGCTTTACAGCAATCCACGTATCCGTATTGCTACGGCGGAGGATTTGATCGCGGAGATGGATGCTTCAGGCGTGGATGTCTCTGTGACCTTCTCTTTTGGCTGGACTGATCCTGGGCTGATCGAGGAGGGGAACGATTATGTGCTGGAGGCCACGCGCCGCTATCCTGGACGTATCTATGGTATGGCAGTCGCGCTACCGACAGTGGGCCGACGCGCGGTCGCTGAACTGGAGCGTTGCGCCCAGGCCGGTATGATCGGCCTGGGCGAACTGATGCCACATGGACAGGGCTATAAATTGAGCGATATCCCTTTGCTGATGCCTCTGATGGAGGTGGTGCGTCACTATAACTTGCTGGTGCTGTCACATTGCAGCGAGCCGGTGGGACATCTCTACCCCGGCAAGGGCGATGTCACGCCGCCCGAACTGGTGGCCTTTCTGTCAGCCTTTCCCGACGTGCGCTTCATCGCAGCCCACTGGGGCGGAGGCTTACCTTTTTACTGCCTGATGCCAGAAATACAGCGCGTTACGGCTAACGTATGGTATGATACGGCTGCAACGGTCTATCTCTACCGTCAGGCTATTTTCCCTATCGTGGCGCGGCTGGTCGGAGCCGAACGCATTCTGTTCGCCAGTGACTACGGTTTGCTGCGGCAACAGCGCGTGATAGAGCATATCCGCGCCACCGACCTGGACGAGTCAGAGCTAGCATTAATTTTGGGGCAAAATGCTCAGCACTTATTGCATTTATAATATGTATGAGGATTTCATAACGTACTTAGAGGATTGAACAATAATGCGCGTGGTTTCTCTTGGTAGCGGCAGTAGCGGCAACTCCTTATTTGTAGAGGCAGGCCCGCGCGGGCGTACAAAACTGCTGATTGATGCGGGTCTGAGCGCGCGAACAATTGCCGAGCGCCTGCGTCTCATCGGAGTCACGCTGGAACAACTCCAGGGAGTGTTGATTACCCATGAACATAGCGACCATGTCATGGCCTTGCCCACGCTGCTCAAGCACCACAGCTTCCCTCTTGTTACCGACCCACGTACTCATGCGATCATCATGCAAAGTATCACCAGTGGTTTTTGGCGCTCGGACTCCGGCAAACTGATTGCCAGCAGGACCACGTTCGAAGGCGAGTTGCCGTTCACTGCATTGCCTAATGGCTCACACTGCACAATTGGTGACATTGAGGTCACATCGTTTGCCACCGTGCATGATGCGGTAGCACCATGCGGCTATTTGCTTAATAGCGGGAGTTGTCGTGTCTGTCTCGTAACGGATACCGGCGAGGTGACACCCACGATGCTGGAGACAATGCGTCACGCCGACCTGCTGATTTTAGAGGCCAACCATGATCGGCAGCGCTTGCTCGACGGTCCCTATCCCCAGTACCTCAAGCACCGTATCTTGAGCAAGAGCGGGCATCTCTCTAACGAGCAGGCCGCCGAAGCCGTCCTGCGTACCTGGCGCGGCGATGGCCCACGCTGGCTCTGGCTGGCACATCTCAGTCGTACCAACAATACCCCCACGCTGGCCCTGGAAAGCGTGCGTACCTACCTGGAAACGCGCGTGAGCCTGACAAAATTGCATATGACCGCGCTCCCCCCTGACATGGGCCAGCTCTGGGACTCAACCCGCCTGTGGAATAGTCTGTAGACAAAGACATCGGCTTTTGTCGTATGTTCGGCGGAACTGTTTGTGCGAATGTGATGAGTCGATCCCTACACCGGGGCCTGCATCTCTTGAAGCAGGGCGAGGCGCACGCGCTCGGCGCTCTGGCTGGCCTGCATGGCCTGGAAGAAGCCCAGGGCCTGCTCGAAGTGGTAGCGGGCGCGGCCCAGGTCGGCGCTGTGGCGCTGTACATCTTGTGCATAGAGTGTGGCGGCACGGCGGCGATAGAAGAGGCCGAGCTGATAGAGTGTATTGCCACGCTCCCAGGGCAGGTCAAGCGTCTCGCACAGATGTAAGGCTGCGCGCAGATCATCCTCGGCCTGCTGCCACTGCTGCTGTTCCAGGTACATGCGCCCACGCGCACGTAAGGCAACCATCAGACTTTTGCGCGCACCTGATGTTTCTGAAACCCGCACGGCGCGTTCGCATAGCTCCTGCTGGCGTCCCTGCTCCGCGCCGGTGGTGACCAGCAGTTCGGCGAGGGTGGAGAGTATTTCCGGCGAGGGCATGGGTTCGTCGGCTGTAAGCTTGGCCTGGTAGTCCTGGGTAGCGCGTGTCCAATCCTCGGCAGCGAGGTGAATAGCATGCAGGCGCGTAAGTAGCGCGGTTTGCGTGGCCTGATTGCTGCCATCAGCGCGTGCTAACTGTTGATCGAGCAGGCGTTTGCACTGGCGGGCGTAATGATCGCCCTGCTCGTGGTTGCCGCGCCGATAAGCGATGGTCGCCAGCGTCTCTAAGGCCCAGAACTGACGTTTCTCGTCTTGCTGATAGCGTTCGATCAATTGCAGGATATCCTGCGCGACCTGCTGCGCCTCATCCCAGCGATTCCACTGCCGCCAGGCACGCATGCGTCCCACCAGACTCATGAGAAGCAGTTGCGGATTCTCCATCTTTTGCGCCTTTTCCCAGGCGACTCCGAAATACATCAACGCGGGTGCATAGTCTGCGATATGCTCGTGAATAAAGCCAAGCGACAGGTAGAGATCGTACAGTTCTTCACGCCCGGTTAAGAACTGTTCCAGTTGTTGACGGCGATGCTGCAAGGTATGCGCGTCGTTGTAGCGATGATATACTTTGTAGATGAAGCTTAAAGCGTCCAGCGCGGGTGAGAGCAGTGTGGGCTGATTGAGCGCCTCAGCCAGCGTCAGTGCGTTGTGTCCACTGCTCAGTGCCTGCTCGGCCAGTGCGGCCTTCTGGGCCGATGTAGCAACCTCAAGCTGGCGCGCGTACCAGAAGGCCTGGTAGATCAACATTGCCACGCGCTCAGCCTTGAGTGGCTGCTCCGGTTGTTCCGGCAGCAGGCGTAGACCGGCCTCGATATAGCCCTTGATTTCCTGTGCATCAGGCGGTGTATCAAACGAGGAGAGCCAGCGTGTGCCCAGTTCGGCCAGGCGCTCGTAGATGCTGAGTAATACATCACTGCTCACCGATGGATCGGCCTGGGCGTACTGGAGCGCCTTGCGATACTCCTGCCAGGCGGCATCGGTGTTTCCGCGTTGCGCGTAAGCAGCGCCCAGCTTCTTATGCATGGTAACGCGCATAACCTGCTCGTCGACATCGTCGGTGAGCAGTTCTGAGGCGTCGTGGTAGGCTTGTAGAGCGCGGATCGTGTAGTAGCAGCGCATAGCCTGGTCGCCTGCCTGTAAGAGATAGGTGATGGCACGTTGCCGCAGCTCGTTACGGCTGAGCGCTATACTGTTGTTTGTCTCAAGAGCGCCGAGTCCCAGACTGCTCGGCCAGTTGAGATAGGCTTGTTGATAGTGATAGGCCAGTAGCTCAACGAAGTGCATGCGTTCCTGCCCCAGTACCCGCTCCAACCAGGCAGCGATGTGGCCATGCTCCTGCGAGCGGCGCGCACGCGGTATATTGCTATAGACGACATCGCGGATCAGAATGTGTTTGAAGCTAAAGGTACGATCATGTGGGAAAGGAGAGTGGGCGGCATTGGCCTGTTTCTCAATCTCTATGATGAAGTCACGCTGGATGAGAGAGTGCAGCGCGACGAGCAAATTTTCGTGTGTGGTTGCCCGCGCTAGCTCTTGCAGCAGCGAGAGCCAGAAGGTGCGCCCGATGATGGCGGCGTGCTGTAAAATGTGCTTCTCGACGGGGTTGAGCAGATCGACACGCGCTGCCAGCACGCCCTGCACGGTATCGGGCACACGTGGGAGCGGCAGGATATACTGCACGGTAGGCTGTGTGTCGTCGGGCGACTCGACGGGCGTCGTCGGCTCGCTCAGCAGCACCTCTTCTTCGTTATGAAGCAGATGCCATGAAGCATGACCATGAGCGTCCTCTTCATAGACCAGCATGCCCTGATCGATCAACATACGCACAATTTCTTCGACGAAGAAAGGATTGCCTTCTGCACGGGCCAGAATGGTATTGCGCAGCACATCCGGCAGTTCATTTGTGTTGAGCAACTCGTCAATCAGTTCGTTAGTCTCCTCGGCAGAGAGAGCTTCCAGTTCGATGGTGGTAAAGTTGCGGCGACCACCACCCCAGTCGCGGCGGCGCTCGAAGAAATCGGGGCGCGCGGGACAGAGAAAGAGAATGGGGGCCGTTGTGATGCGGTCGGTGAGATACTCTAGCAGGTCGAGCAGCGCTTCGTCGGCCCATTGCAGGTCGTCAACGACGATAATCAGTGGCCTCTGCTGGGCCAGCGCTTCCAGCAGCACACGCCAGGCACGTAGCAGTTCTACTTGCGTGTTATTCTGCTTAACTGTGCTGCTATAACTACCTACGGCCTCCCTTCGGTCGCGCTCTTTATATAACGTACTCTTGTGCAGGTAAACGGCTCTCTCCTCGCCACTACCGATGCTGCGCAGGATGGGATCGGCAATCTCCTCGGTAGTCTCGCTGCGTTTGGCCTGTGATAATGTATCGGTGACGAAACGGGTAAAATCGTGTTGCAGCGTCGTCAGTATATCACCTTCTTGTAAGTGCAGCAGTGAGCGGATGATCTCGACCAGGGGCCAGTAGGTAATCCCTTCGCCGTAGGGTGGGCAGCGACCGGCCAGCACCAGCGGGGAGATGGGCATGCTCTTTGTCGAGGCGCTTTTGAGCGTCTCCTGCTCGCGGTTGATGAACTCGCGTACCAGGCGGGATTTGCCGATGCCGGGCACGCCCAGCAGCGTAATCAGGTGCGGATGCCGTTCGGCCAGCACGCGGGCATAGTTGGCATGCATCAGCGTCAACTCTAGCTGACGCCCGACGAGCGCGGCCTGCTTACCGTTGATGCCACGTACCGGCGGCGCGATAACCGGTGTGGGCTGGCGCAAGCCAATCACAACGTAGGCGTTAATGGGATCGGGTTTACCCTTGACGCGCAAGGGGGCCATCGGGCGCACGTCGAACAGACCGCGCGTGGCGAGATAGGTGCGTTCGCCGATCAGAATGGTATCGGGCGTCGCGCTCTGTTGCAGGCGCGCGGCGACGTTTACCGCGTCGCCCGTAATCAGAAAGTCCTGGCGCTGCGCTGTGGTCGTGTTGGGTGTGGCGACCTCGCCGGTATTGATGCCGATGCGCATTTGCAGGCGTGCCACATGAGGGTCATGCGCCAGGCGCTGCTCGTTGAAGGTGCTCAGCGCGGCCTGCATATCCAGTGCAGCGCGGATGGCGCGGTCGGGATCATCCTCGTGCGCGTTGGGCATACCGAAAACGGCCATGACGGCGTCACCGATGTATTTTTCGACCGTGCCGCCGTGTCGGCGAATCTGCTCGGTCATCAGATTAAAATAGCCGGTCAGAATGGCGCGCATATCTTCGGGATCGAGGTGGTCGGCCAGCGGCGTTGAGCCGGTGATGTCCGCGAACATGACCGTCACTACGCGCCGCTCTTCCGGCGGCAGCAACGTGGCTGCCGATGGCGATGATGCGCTCAGCGCCGACGCGGGTGACGCAACGGCGGGCATGTCAGGCTCCGTCTCATTATCGTTCGGCCCGGCTGGTCGATACTGCTCTAATACGGGCGTCACCGCGATAGGGGTGGGAGACGTGCCTGATGACGGAGCTTGCGCTACGTTTTGCAGGCGAGTACCGCATTCAATGCAGAATTTGGCAACAGGCAGATTGATTGTGCCACAGTTGGAACAAACGATGAGGCGATTACCACATTCAAGGCAATATTTCGCGTTTATTGGATTAACGGTCTGACAATTAGGGCAGCGCATAGAAAGAACTGTGTCCTATGTATGTATTCTGTCTTGCTCTGAATAGTAATGGTAAAGATTACGTATTCATTGTACAATATGCAATGAAAAAAAGAGAGACCTTTCGCTTTGTCCCTCTGCAATGATCGGCCCATTGCGTTAAAGGATGGGACTATTTCCTATAATGCTTGACTATGGCGTCGAGTTTACGTACCATGAGGGTCAACGGAAGGGAGAAGAAATATGCAACAGGACTTTCGCGTAGAGAGTCGCAGTTACGACCGCCTGCTGCGCGGGTCGTGGCAGGCTTATCGCGTATCAGCAACAAGTTTTAGCAATGATGAGATCATTCCTGATGTAGTAAAGGATTGCGTAGTACTCTGGTTGCCTGCCGGAACACTTATGCGCTGGTCCACCGGCACGCACCCGTTGCGTAACGAGTGTTTGCAGTTTTTCTGGCCTGATCGCTGGTACATGCTCAGCGCCTTCTACCACGATCATACGCTGCTCCACACTTATGCCATGATTATTCAGCCGCCGACCATAGGGCTGGATCGCTTGAGCTACGTTGACCTGGATCTGAGCATCCTGATCAAACCGGACCTGAGCTGCGAGGTATTGACACAGGCGGAGTTCGAGCTGGCGGCAGAAACGCTGCACTACGACGAAAACACGCGCATCAGTGCCCTGATGGCCTTGCGCACGCTGACGAGTTCGATTCAACGCAGCGTCGGTGTTCTCACCATAGTACCTCATCATCTGAGGCAGGATACGTTTCATCTTGTCCCCTGCGTCGAGAAATCGTAGGGGCGTGGTTGATCCCGCCCGTAGGGACGGAGGTTGCTCTCATCCGAGAGATCGTATCCGATGGAGAAATCTATGCCCAAACGTATCGATCATGTGGCAATTATTGTACGCAATATCGAGCAAGCGCTAGCTTTCTACCGCGACACGCTGGGGATTGAGCCGAGCGAGATTAAAGAGGTGCCGACCGAACAGGTACGTATCGCTTTTCTACCGCTGGGCGGCCCCGGCGGCAGCGAGATCGAACTGGTCGAGCCGAGCAGCACCAATACAAGCCTGCTGAAATTCCTGGAAAAGCGCGGCGAGGGCTTGCACCACATTTGTCTGGAGGTCGAGAATATTGAAGCGGCGCTGGTCGAGCTACAAGAGAAGGACGTGCCCGTGCTGGATCAAACACCACGCACTGCCGCCGAGGGACGTGCCATCTTCATCCATCCAAAGGGTACCAATGGTGTCCTGCTAGAATTATTAGAACGTCCCCATTAAAGAATTTATCATCATAAAGCGACGATGCAGCAAGACGCGCTAAACGTGTTCGCGCCACGTCGTCGCTTTATGCAAAAAGATCCTATAGAGGGATATTACTGTGCTTTTTGGGTGGGTTGCTGTCGCGTTTGTTTTTGAGCATTTCAAGCGCGCTAATCAGCTTGAAGCGCGTGCTGTGCGGCTCAATCACCTCGTCAATGTAGCCACGACTGGCGGCGATGTAGGGATTGGCAAACTTCTCGGTGTACTCGGCGATGAGTTCTTTGCGGCGCTGCTCCGGGTCTGCGGCCTGGGCAATCTCGTCTCTGAAAAGGATATTGACGGCCCCCTCGGCACCCATAACAGCGATCTCGGCGGTTGGCCAGGCGTAGTTGATGTCGCCGCGCACGTGCTTGCTGCTCATAACATCATACGCGCCGCCATAGGCTTTGCGCGTGATGACGGTGATCTTGGGCACGGTGGCCTCGCAGTAGGCGAAGAGCAGTTTAGCGCCATGCCGGATGATGCCGCCATGTTCCTGACCCACGCCGGGCAGGAAGCCGGGCACGTCCTCGAAGGTGATGATGGGAATGTTGAAACAGTCGCAGAAGCGCACGAAACGCGCGGCCTTATCTGATGAATTGATATCCAGCACGCCCGCTAGCACACGCGGTTGCTGCGCGACAATGCCGACGGAGCGACCGTTGAGGCGGGCGAAGCCGACGATGATATTTTTGGCGAAATGCTCCTGCACCTCGAAGAACTCGCCATCATCCACGACCAGTTTGATGACCTCGATCATGTCGTAGGGCTTGCTGGGGTTGTCGGGAATGATGCTGTCCAGCGTCGCCTCGGCGCGGCGCGGCGAGTCTTTCGGCGTGATGCGCGGGGGATCATCAAGATTGTTCGAGGGGATGTAGCTGATAAGCTGGCGGATCATGCGAATACATTCGGGTTCGTTGGGGCAGGAAAAGTGCGCAACACCGCTGATGCTGTTGTGGACGCGCGCGCCGCCCAGTTGCTCAAAAGTGACATCTTCGTGTGTGACGGTTTTGAGGACGTTGGGGCCGGTGACAAACATGTAGCTGGTCTCTTCAACCATGAAGATGAAGTCGGTGATGGCGGGGGAATAGACGGCCCCGCCCGCGCACGGCCCCATGATGGCCGAAATCTGTGGCACGACGCCGGAAGCCAGAGTGTTGCGCAGAAAAATATCGGCGTAGGCCCCCAGGCTCACCACCCCTTCCTGAATACGCGCGCCGCCGGAGTCGTTCAGACCGATGATGGGCGCGCCGTTCTTCATTGCCAGGTCCATAATCTTGCAGATTTTCTCAGCGTGGGCCTCGGAGAGCGAGCCGCCAAAGACGGTGAAGTCCTGCGAGAAGACGTATACTAAACGCCCGTCGATCTGTCCATAGCCGGTCACGACGCCATCACCGAGAATCTTCTGTTCATCCAGGCCGAAGTCGGTCGAGCGATGGGTGACGAACATATCCAGTTCATTGAATGTATCGGGGTCAAGCAAGAGATCGATGCGCTCGCGCGCGGTCAACTTGCCCTTCTGGTGCTGCGCCTCGATGCGCTTCTCACCACCGCCCAGCATGGCCTCGGCCTTGAGGTGCTGGAGATACGCAATCTTCTCCTGCGTCGTCTGCGGACTACGAATTTCCTGTTCTTGCGAACTACGTTCACTGGTAGTCATTTACTATTATCTCCATTGACGATGACGTGGGTGGAACCAAGATTAATGCTCTTGTCAGAGTATAGCATGTGGCAATTAGGCGTGTCTAATGAACGGGGAAGCAGGGATGAACGTCAAATTGTGGCACGAGGGGGCAGGGCGACTGCAAGGATCGCCCTGCTTGCCACGTACCATGCAAAAATCTGACGGACACCCAGGAAGCAGGGGGGAGTGTCAAATGGTTGCAAGGAGTGCAATCATTTACGGTTCGGCTGGCTAAATTCTGCTGGAAACTTCGCGCCGGTGATATTGGCCCCTTCCAGGTTCACCATGAACAGGTGAGCGCCGGTGACATCGGCATCGCGCAGATCAGCGCAGCGCAAATTGGCTCCACTCAGGTTTGCGCCAAGCAGACGTGCGTGGGTGAGATCGGCTTTGCTGAGGTTCGCGCCGCTCAAATTGGCCTCGTCGAGCGTAGCTCCGTGCAGGTGAGCCTCGGTCAAATTGGCGTCGCTCAAGTTAGCTTTGCTCAAATGGGCGTAGCTCAGATCGGCGAAGAGCAGGTGCGCCCCGCTCAGGTTGGCTTGCTGTAGGTCGGCATCATGCAGGTTGGCGAAGAGTAGGTAGACTTCGGGCATCTCGGAGCCATGCAGGTCGGTTTCATGCAGGTCAGCTTCACTCAGATCGACCTCATGCCATATTGCCCCGGCCATACTCGCATCATACAGGTTAGCCTGAATGAGAATGGCGTTATAGAGGCAGGCTCCATCTAATTGAGCATGATTGAGGTCGGCGTGAAATAGCGTAGCGCCACTCAAATTCGCTTCTTTGAGACAGGCATAGCTGAGGTTGGCCCGCACGAGGGCCGTCTCGCTGAGGTTAGCGCCACTCAAATTCGCTTTGCGCAAATTGGCCCCGATCAGGTTAGATTTGAACAGATTGGCTCCGCTCAGGTCGGCGTCTTGCAGATTTGCCTTACAAAGCATCGTCTTCTTCAGATCGGCTCCGCGCAGATCGACCCTGCTCAACTCGGCACAATACAGGTCGGGCCAGAACACGTGATGTTCTGCGCGCCACGCATTCCATGTAGCAACGCCCTGGCGCAGTACAGCGAGCAGTTCTTCGTTTGCCATGATAAATCTCCTGAAGACAGTAAACAGGCACGACATTTTCTAACCAAAGCACGTCAGAATAGCGCGGCGCGTTGCACTTTTCGCATTGGGGGATGTTCTGATTGAACGATGGCAAGCGGGCCGAGTATTCCCCTGGCGGCTGCCCCGCTTGCTGCTAGTTTTATAGACCGGATATGATATAATGCTTGGCAAAACCCCATAAGAGAACTTCATGGCGAGAGGAGCAAGGTAGGATGGGGCCAGGGAGCGGTGATACCCACCAGATATCACTGATGTAGTGATATCCCCATGATACGGCCCTATCTGTGGCTATAATAAGGTATGTTTCGTAAGATTTTGATTGCTAATCGCGGTGAAATCGCGCTGCGTATCATCCGCGCCTGCCGGGAAATGGGCATTCGCAGCGTGATCGTCCACTCCGAGGCCGACCGCAATTCGCTTCCCGTGCGCATGGCGGATGAGCGCATCTGCATCGGGCCAGGGCCGAGCAGCAAAAGTTATTTGAACATTCCCAATATCATCAGCGCAGCGTTGATCTCCAACGCGGAGGCTATCCATCCCGGCTACGGCTTCCTGTCGGAGAACACCAGCTTTGCGGAAATTTGTGCCGATGTCAACATCACCTTCATCGGCCCAACTGCCAGTGTCATGGCGATCATGGGCGACAAGGTGTCGGCACGCGAGGCGATGAGCAAGGCCGGTCTGCCCACACTTCCCGGCAGTTCCGTCGTTCATACGGTGGCCGATGCCCTGGACGCGGCGCGTCAGATCGGCTACCCGGTCATGCTCAAAGCCGCAGCGGGCGGCGGCGGGCGCGGCATTCGCCTGATCCGCAGCGCCGAGGAGCTTGAGCGTCTCTTCCCTCTTGCACAGAACGAGGCGCGTGAGGCGTTTCGGGATGATGGTATCTATTTTGAACGCTATCTTGAGCGTGCGCGCCATGTCGAGATACAGGTGCTGGTCGATCAGAAGGGGCACGGTGTCCACCTGGGCGAGCGCAACTGCTCCTGCCAGCGTCGTAATCAGAAACTGCTGGAGGAGTCGCCCAGCCCGATTCTGCCCGCGAAGGTGCGCAGCGAGATTGGCATGAAGGCTATTAAAGCCGTGCAGAAGGTCGGCTATCGCAACGCGGGCACGCTGGAATTTCTGGTCGATGAGCAGAATCGTTATTACTTTATGGAGATGAATACGCGCTTGCAGGTCGAGCATCCCGTCACCGAACTGGTCACGAGCGTCGATATAGTAAAGGAGCAGATACGCATCGCGGCGGGGCTACCACTAGAATTGCAGCAGAGCGATGTCACTTTCCGGGGGCATGCCATCGAGTGTCGCATCACCGCCGAGGATGCTGATGCCGATTTTCGTCCGCAGACGGGCGTGATCGAGCGCTATCTGCCTCCTGGTGGCCCAGGCGTGCGCGTAGATAGCCATCTGTTTACCGGCTACGAGATTCCGCCGCACTACGACTCGCTGCTGGCAAAATTGATTGTGTGGGCACCGACGCGCGACGAGGCCATTGCCCGTATGCAACGCGCGCTGGAGGAATACGAGATCGAGGGTGTCCCAACCACCATCCCGTTCCATCAGCGCCTGTTGAAGCATCCAGGCTTTATCAGTGGTGATACCTATACCCGCTTCCTGCAAGACGAAGCTGTGGCGTTGGGCATATAAGAGACGAAGTACAGGAGGTAACTCGATGTCTCGTGTAGTTGTAACCGGAATGGGATTGATTACCTCGCTGGGTAACGACCTGGCGACCAACTGGGACGCACTATGTCAGGGCAAATCCGGGATCGGCGAGATTACGCGCTACGACACCAGCCAGCACCGCATACACTTTGGTGGCGAACTAAAAAATTTCGATCCCGCGCTCTATATGGATCGCAAGGAGATACGCCGCACCGATCCTTACGAGCAAGCGGCTATCGCAACGACCAAACAGGCGCTGGCCCAGGCGAAGCTTGCGATTACCGGCGACATTGCCGAGGATGTTGGCGTCTACATCGGCAGCGGCATTGGCGGCCTGATCACGTTACATGAACAATTTCAGGTTTTGTACACACGCGGCCCTGACCGCATCAGTCCCTTTTTTATCAATATGATGATTATTGACGGAGCACCCGGCATTGTCTCCATCGTAACTGGTGCGAAAGGACCTAACTGGGCCGCCGTCTCGGCCTGTGCCACCAGTGGCAACACGATTGGCGAGGCGTGGGAGACCATCCGGCGTGGCGACGCGAAAGTCATGATCGCGGGTGGCACGGAGGTGGCGATCACACCTATTGCCATGGCGGCCTTCGATAATATGCACGCGCTCTCGCGGCGCAACGACGACCCCCAGGGGGCCAGCCGTCCCTTCGATGCCACACGCGACGGCTTCGTGATGGGCGAAGGCTCTGCCACACTGATCCTGGAAGACCTGGACTTCGCCAGGGCGCGCGGCGCAACCATCCTGGCCGAACTGGTCGGCTACGGCTGCACCTCGGACGCGCACCACATTACCGAGCCTGCTCCCGCCGGTGAAGGGCTGGCGCGTGCTATGCGACGGGCGCTGCAAAAGGCCGGACTGAAGCCTGAGCAGGTGGATTATATCAACGCGCACGGCACCTCGACCCCCTATAATGACAGCAACGAGACGAAAGCCATCAAGACTGTCTTCGGCGAACATGCCTATAAGCTGCTGGTTAGCTCCACCAAGTCGATGACCGGCCATACGCTGGGAGCAGCAGGAGCGGTTGAGGCCGTGATCTCTATTCAGAGCATCCTGACGGGCATCGTGCCGCCGACTATCAACCTGCACCATCCCGACCCGGAGTGCGACCTGGACTATGTGCCCAACGAGGCGCGCCACGCGACGGTGAATGTTGCCATGTCAAACGTAATGGGCTTTGGCGGGCATAACACATGCCTGATATTTAAGCGCTATACAGAGTAGGTATTAGAAGAACGCAATGGACAGAGAGAAAAAGTTTTCGTGGCTAGAGCGCGTCGAGGGTCTCATTCAGGTGTTGGAAGGTAGCTCGATTGGCGAACTGGAGTTGAGCGAAGCGGGCATGGAGATCGTCATTCGCCGCCAGCCGGGCGTGGTCATGGTTGCCGCACCGCAGGCGCAGGTAGCTGTTGCCGCCCTCGCTCCCTCAACAGGCGCATCGGCTCCCAAGCGCAGCGAGGGAGTGGCCATTGTGGCCCCATTCACGGGCGTCTACTACGCCTCGTCCTCGCCTTCCACGCCACCCTTCGTCAACGTCGGAGATACTGTGCAGGTCGGGCAGGTAGTGGCGCTGATCGAGGCCATGAAAATCTTCAACGAGGTGCAGGCCGATGTCTCCGGTCGCGTCATTGCCATTCTGGCCCAGAGCGGCGAGGTGGTGCAGAAAGGCGACCCCATCCTGCGCGTAGAGCCGCTTTAATAACTATACATTTGAATAACCTCAATCGGCGTGGGGAAGGGGTAATGAATTTTTCCGACTAAAATCGGCAATATCCCTTCCTGTTGGAATATGTTTGATTACATCCACCGCGCGATTGATTGCCTGGAAGCGTAGAACAATCCATCCTTGTCATGCCGGAAGAGAGGAGATACGAACGGGGATGGATTATTATTCGTTTACGCGCGATCAACCGTGTAGTAGACGTGATCAAGCATATCCCCACAACGGTATGATTTGCATACGCTCCTGCCTTGCTTAACTGCTGATTTCTATGGTACACTTGCTCACAAGGCAGAGTTTAAAGATTTCAGAAGGATTCTGCTTTTTCTGGCACGAAAAAGCAAAGAAATTTCTGAAACAGCGTGCGAAAATCGCAGGAGGCGTCCAAACATGGCGCAGAGCAATCTTTCACAAGAAGAACAGGACAGGGCGTTATTGCAACGATTGGGCTACAAACAGGAACTTCAGCGCACGCTGGGCTTCCTCTCCAATTTCGCGGTCGCCTTCTCCTACATTTCGGTTTCGACCGGCACCTTCTCCCTCTTCTATCTCGGTCTGGCAGCGGGCGGCCCCGCCTTCTTCTGGACATGGCCTATTGTGGCTATCGGGCAGTTTCTGGTCGCGCTCAACTTCGCTGAACTATCCTCGCATTTCCCCATCGCCGGTTCTATCTACCAGTGGAGCAGGCGGCTCTCCGGCCCTACGCTGGGCTGGTTTACTGGTTGGGTCTACTTCTTCGCGGGCATTCTGACGATTACTGCCGTTGCCTACACAGTGCCCATTCCACTGCTGGCAATTTTTCCCTCTATTCCGGCAACGATCCTGGGTCTGCCGAACGCCGTCTTCATCGCGCTGGTGGTGATCATCGTCGGCACTATCATCAATGTGGCCGGAGTGCGTCTGGTGTCGATAATCAATAATATTGGTGTCGCCGCTGAACTGATCGGCATGATCGGTTTTGCGCTCATTCTGCTCATTTTCCACCATCACCAGCCCTTGAGTTTCCTTTTTACCGGGCCACACCATGACCTGCAAGCGGCGGTACCGGCTTCCGGCAGCACGCCCGCGCAGCCTGCACAGCCCTGGACGCCGGGCTTTGGTTTCGGCTACTTCGGGGCCTTCCTGGCCGCACTCTTCATGTCGCTCTTCGTCATCTACGGTTTCGATACCGCTGGCACGCTGGGCGAGGAGACGAAGAATCCGCAGCGTAATGCGCCGCGCGGTATCCTCTGGTCGCTCGGCCTCTCCTCTATCGCCGGTTTCCTCTTCCTGGGTGGCACGCTGCTCTCTATCCAGAACTACGATAAGATCGAGGCTATCGCGCAAGGCTCGAATTACCTGGATGCGCTGCCACAGATCATTCAGAACGCGCTAGGTTCTTTCTGGGGCAATGTCTATCTCTTTGTGGTCTTTATCGCCGTCTGTGTCTGCGCGCTGGCCATCCAATCGGCCACCATCCGCCTGATGTTCTCGATGGGCCGCGATGGACGTCTGCCCTTTGGACGGCTCTGGGGCCGCGTCAACCCGACGTTCCAGACACCGCTGTGGGCGGGTGTCGCTGTGTGCGTTCTCTCCGCTCTGCCTTTCCTGCTCAGCCAGGCCATTGGCGTGCTGGTAACGGGCGCGACGGGGCTGATCTACCTATCCTACTTCCTGAACAACGTAGCCTCACTCAACGCGCGTCTCAAGGGTTGGCCCCGCACAAAGACGCCGTTCTCGCTGGGCCGCCTGGGCATGCCGATTAACATTCTGGCTCTGATCTACGGTGGCTTGATGATCATTAATTTTCTGTGGTTTGGCGGCCTACGCAATATCTACACCAACCCGACGATGGAGACAGCGTTCCCTTCATGGTCGAGCATTCCTATTCTCGGCGGCATGCCTATCTTCGAGTTCTCGCTCATCGTTCTCTTCGTCGTCGGGGCCATCTACTGGTTCGGCTTTAAACGCCGCAGTATGCTTGTCTCTGGAGAGAGGGGCGAGAGCGCACTGGCGGATTAGGGAAATGGCTCTCTATCCTTGCGGGGGAAATGGGTGGAGGGGCGTCATGCATGACGCCCCTCTACCGACCACCAACATCTCTCTAAAGGATGGGGATCCAGGGGAATACGCCCCTTCCAATTTCGACAAATATCGTGTATAATTATTGCGTATCCAGAGATGTTTCATGGCGTTGCGCAACGCCATTCATAGTGGGCCGTGTTTCGCTCCTGCACAGGCAGATGACCACTCCTGTGTGCAGGGGTTTGTAAACATGGCTCACTTTTATTGATTACTTACACCCCTCATCTCCTCACTCTCTTCCCCAAAGTCAGGACGGATAGGAAAAATGCGCCAGCAAGCTCTTTTATAGTGATGCTTATCAATATGTCTCGTTATGTTAGACACAAAGGAAAATCTGGCTGGTGGGTAGAACCGGAAAAGGCTGTCTCAGCATTCGGCTGTGGGTATTATGCCCGTCGGCCTTCTTGTTTCAAAATATGTCATGCTGACGTATGCAATTGTCAATGATTGTATGGAGTCTTTTTATTTGTCTAAGCCAGGAGTAGTGAACTTGTCATAGCTAATACTACGAATGGAGTTGAAATTTGCATGGAAAAGAGTGGTTTAAACACAATGCGCAGAGTAGCGAGCAAACGCACAAAGATGCTGATCAGCATGGGGCTGGTGCTGTGCGTGCTGGTTGGTGGCCTGGCGGTGGCCTTCTCCGTCATCCATACCCCGCCATCAAAAGCCCATGCGGCCGGTATCACCTTTGCCTCCACTACAGACCTTCCCTGGGGGGTGGCACTGGATGGTAGCGGCAATCTGTGGGTGGCCGAGCCAAACTGCGACGGCAACCCGAACTGTATTCTCCAACCAGGAGGAACGGCAATACCGGCGGGACTCATTGCTGAATATAACGCTTCAACAATGGCCAAAGTGGCCGACTACGTCCCACCGGCCCCGGCATCTTATAATCCATTCCTTCTAACCGTCAATAATGGCAATGTCTGGTTCACCGATCCCACTAATGGGGCGATTGGTGAATTTACGCCGCCCGGCACATGGAATGAGTGGAAGCTGACGGCTACCGGTGCCATTCCTGTCGATCTGGTCTTCGACAAAAACGGCAACCTCTGGTATACCGATTTTGGCACCAGCGCCATCGGCGAATTCAACACCACCACCCATACTGCCACTGAAACGCCCACGCCGACAAAGGGTACGGCCCCCTACGGCATCGCGGTGGCTCCCGATGGTGTGACGATCTGGTTCACCGAAAACAAGATTGACTCCGTTGGCAGCTTCACCGCCGCCAGCTCACCCAGCATTACCGAGCATACCTTTCAGGGACCAGCATTCACCACGCCACACCTGATTACGGTTGATAAAAGCGGCAACGCCTGGTTTAGCACTGGCTTTGGCGGACAAATCGGCGAAGTAGCAGGTACAGCAGCCAACGCGCCGGTCAACCTGTACTGTGTTTCTAACAGTGTTAATAATCCACATATCTCCGGCATCGGTGTTGATAACACGACCGGCTATGTCTGGTTCGACGACTCGCAGAACGCGCGCGTCGGCTATCTCGATCCCAAGACTTACAACAACGACTGCAATACACCTGGTTCTATTGCCGGTGTCACCTACACCGTCTTCAGTGGTAGCGCCCACACTCACGACGGTCTGGTTGTGGATGGCAGCGGTAATGTCTACTTCACTGAGGAGTTTGCCTTCGAGGTTGGCTTTATTCCAGCCGGTACAGCGCTACCGCCTCCACCGACCACCTATCCACCCGGCCCCATTGCCAGAAGCTGGTTCTTTGCCGAGGGACGTGTCGGCGGCAACTTTGAGGAGTTCCTGACCATTGGCAACCCTGACCCGGCCAACCAGTGTATCGTGGACATCACATACCTGCTGGAGCAGGGCAATCCGGTCGTAGTGCGCCGCACCATTCCACCGGCCAGCCGTGTGACCGAATCGGTGAATAATGACCTGGGCACACCGGCCACGAGCGCGACAGGGAAATCTGTCGCCACTATCGTGCAAAACGATCCTATCTCTTCGTGCTTCGGCGTCGTAGCCGAGCGCCCGATGTACTTTAACTATCACGGCGACCAGAGCGGCACCGACGTGATGGGTGCCACCCACACGGCGACGAATTTCTACTTTGCCGACGTGCCCAGCGGCAACGGTTACTCTTCCTATATCACCATTCTCAATCCGCCCGGTGGCCAGACCGCTACGGTCACTGCAACCTACTACGCCAATGGACAGCAGGTCGGTACACAGACCGCCACGGTCGCAGCAGGCGCGCGCGGCACCATTGCCCCCGGCGCGCTCACTAACCTGCCCACCCATGTCGCGGCGGTGGTCACTTCCACCCAGCCGGTGGTGATTGAGCGCCCGACCTACTTCCAGAATATTAACGGTGGCATTGCCGGTAATGTTACCGGAGCTGCCTCTGTCATCGGCGCTGGCTCGCTTCAGCCGGAATACTACTTCGCCGAAGGCTATGCCGGTCAAAGCCCCTCTGGCGGCGCAACGCAGGAGAATCTGGTCATCGCTAACCTGGATAGCAGCGCCACCAAAGGCACTGCCAACGTTACCATTTCGCTGGAATATATCAACGGCGCAAAGCATAACTTCACCGTTTCGGTGCCCTCGATGTCACAGGTGATCTGGAACGTCAATGTCAATGGCGTTGGCGCGGCTTCCAACGAAGTCTCGGCGGATGTGCTTTCTAGCGGCCCCGGCATCGTTGTCTCGCGCGAACTGTACTTCAGCTATGCGCACACACTGCCACGCGGCAGAATGACTGCGACCGGCGGCACCGAGGTCACAGGCCTGCCCGCTTCGCTCATCGGCAAGTCCTATACCTTCGCCGAGGGCTATAGTAATGTCGGCTATAACGAGTGGCTCACATTGCAGAATCCAACCACAACGGCTGAGACGATTGTGATTACGATGGTCAACGGCTACGGACGGGTCTATAGCGTCTCTGTGCCGGTCGGAGCCAGTACCCGCGCTACTATCGACATCACCAATCTCGTCCTCACCAAGATGGTGCTACCCGGCGATGATCATCGCGGCTACGAAGTCTCGATGACGGTGCAGACGTTGAACGGGGCCAAATTTGTGGCCGAGCGTCCAATGTACTTCAACACCGCTGGCTCGGCCTTCCCCACAGTGGGCGGTACCGATGTCATCGGCTACGGCGGCTGGTAATAAAATAATATAAATATAGAGGCTGCGAGACACGGAAGAAGCGGTCACAGCGACACCCGTGCGGCTGTGACCGCTTCTTCCGTGTCTCGCAGATCCCCCCTTCCCTTGTCTATCGTTTCTTCACTCGCTATAATGAAGCTATGAGAGAAACGAAATACAAGCTGTTCAATGGGGAACAGGAGGAATAATTGATGCGTATTCGTATTATTGGTGCGCCTATGGACCTGGGTGCAGACCGGCGTGGCGTAGACATCGGGCCAAGCGCTATCCGCTATGCCAATTTGAGTGAACATCTACAGCGCCTCGGTCATACAGTGAGAGACCAGGGCAATATTATGATCCCGCAGCCGGAGAGCCATCCGGTCGGCAACCCACACCTGAAATACCTCGAACCTATCGTCAAGGCCGCTGAAGAACTCTCACAGATTGTCAGCGAGACGTTGCAGGCGGGCGAGTTCCCCTTGATTCTGGGCGGTGATCATAGTATCGCCCTGGGCAGCATCAGCGGCGTGGCCCGCCAGCACCGCGATGTAGGAGTGATCTGGGTGGATGCGCATGGCGATTTTAACACGGAGGATACCACGCCATCAGGCAACATTCACGGTATGGTGCTGGCCGCCCTGGCCGGTCTGGGCAACCAGCAGCTTACGCATATCGATGGCTGGGGGCCAAAGTTGAATAAGGATACGATTGTGATTGTTGGCGTGCGCGATCTCGATGCGGGTGAGCAAGAGCTATTGCGCACGCATAAAATCCATGTCTTCACAATGTCCGAGATCGACGAGTTTGGCATCTCGGAGATCATGCGCCGCGCCGTCGCTATCGCCAGCCAGCACAATAACCCCATCCATCTCAGCCTTGATATGGATGCCCTCGATCCCGGTGAAGCCCCCGGTGTCGGCACCGCCGTGCGCGGTGGCCTGAGCTACCGCGAGGCGCATCTGGCAATGGAATTGATCGCCGCCTCCCAGCGTCTCATTTCGATGGACGTGGTTGAGGTCAATGCCATCCTGGATCGTGAGAACGCCACCGCGCGCCTGGCCGTGGAACTGATTCTCTCTGCTCTGGGCAAACGCATTTTGTAACGAATCTTCGCAAAATATCTAGGATATGGCGTTCGGCGCTCTCCTGGCGTGATGAATTATGGCATGCTCCAACCCCGTGGGGGCGTGATTCATCACGCCCTATCTGCTCACCCGTTGAGCCGCGCTCAGGGCGTGATGAAGCATGCCCCTACTCGTTCGTCTGTCGGGCCGCGCTCAGGGCGTGATGAATCAGGCCCTACTCGTTCGTCTGTCGGGCCGTGCTCAGGGCGTGATAAATCACGTCCCTACTCGTTCGTCTCTCAGGCCGTGCTCAGGGCGTGATGAATCAGGCCCCTACTCGTTCGTCTGTCGGGCCGTGCTCAGGGCGTGATAAATCACGTCCCTACTCGTTCGTCTCTCAGGCCGTGCTCAGGGCGTGATGAATCACGCCCCTACTCGTTCGTCTATCGGGCCGTGCTCAGGGCGTGATGAATCACGCCCCTACTCGTTCGTCTGTCGGACCGTGCTCAGGGCGTGATGAATCACGCCCCTACGGGATGAGGTCATGGCCGGTTTCGGGGGAAAAATTCGTTATCCTGTCCGAACCAGGTTATCGTGTGATTTGCGTGGGGAAACGCAATTGCGAACAGTAATGCTTCACAAGTGCAACGAGAACCACAGGCCGGACGGGATAAATCCCATTCCTACGGAATGATCCTGATGTGGTAGTCGCGCAGCCAGACGTGGGTCTGGATCAGAAAGTCG